>Ga0214917_10000336_pt1 | contig 61365 bp, 79 predicted proteins | sample LL_1208_BB_MetaG_FD_177983 | JGI IMG/M metagenome (GOLD analysis project Ga0214917, IMG submission 177983) | Freshwater microbial communities from Lake Lanier, Atlanta, Georgia, United States - LL_1208_BB | ecosystem: Environmental > Aquatic > Freshwater > Lake | place: USA: Georgia | collected... | reverse complement strand
GGTCCTGCCACCGGCACCACGAACTCGCTGAACCCCTGCTGTTGCTCGGTGTGGACACCTACCACGTCCATCAAGATCAAGTGCTCGCCGCTTCCGATCTAGCGGTGGCGCTACGAACCGGAGACCCCTGCCCGTCGCTCGACTTGTGCGACTGGCTGGATTGACACCCCAACGAAAGACACCAATGCCGACAACGAACCCCAACGACCCTATGTGGCAACTGCGCGCTCGCGTTCAGAAGCTCCCCGAAGGAAACGAACTCGACGCGATGCTTGTGCAACTGCAAGTCGAACGCGAAAAAACCCGCGCCATTCTCGACGGACTGCACGTCAACAGCACCGATGACATGACGCTCATCGACTTGGCCGACTCGGTAGCCGCGCTGTATTCGGAGATGGAACGCGAGCGCGACGACCTCTTGGATTGGGGCGATGCCTGCGCCGACGGGCACGCCGCTGCCGAGGGCTACCACGCCTTCGCGACAGCTTGTGACTGGAAGTATCCCGACGGCGAGCCCATGCCCATCTGGGCGCACTTGCCGTTTGAAGTGCAAGACGCCTTCGTGGCGTTCACCAAAGCCGTTGTTGCTCCGTTTCAGAAAGGTTCGAAATGAAAACCCCTTTTACGTTTGGCCAAATCATTGAACAGCGTCTCGTGGATCTCGGATGGACGAAGACCGACCTCGCCCGTCGGCTGAACGTCTCTCCGTCGCGCATCAACAACTTGCTGCGCCAACCGTCGATCACCGAGAACGTGTTCCGCAAATGCCTGTACGTGCTCGGCATGACGATCTCCATTCAAGAAGTCGAGCGCCCATCGCCGCCGACGGAACTGCGTCCGCAGAAGAAAGAGAACAACCGCATGTCCATTGAGGTGCCGGCATGAGCATCACCGCCAAACGCTTCAACGTGCAGCGCAAGTACACCTCGCTCGTCAGCGCCGAAGACTGGTTCGCGTTCTTTGACGACGGAGAAGACGCGCGTTTCGTCCCGGTCGTCGTCTGGGCGGCATACGAAGACAGCGACGGCGAAGCGAACATCGTCGGCCTCATCACCGACGAGGACTTCCCTACGCTCGCCGAGACCGGCGACGTGCCGAACTTCGAGGGCTACTACCATCGCGCAGAAATCAAAGCGCGTCTCGACCGTCTCGATCGCTTGCCGGCTCTTCCCGCCGACTTGCGAGATGTGAACTGACACACCCGCGCCTTGACGACCCCGCCGAACGCGCGTTATGGTGCGACTTCTATGACGCACCCAAAACGCGCGACGGTGGCGACCGTACTAGGCGCGGCAGTTCGTGAACAGATCCTCGCCGCTTACGTCGCGGCGGATTGGAATACGACGCACGCCGCCGAGAAGTTGGGTGTCAACAGACGCACGCTGCTTCGGTGGGTGGAGCGCCACGGGCTACGTAACCTGCTCGACAAACACCGAAAGACCCCATGAACGCACCCCTGACCTTTATGCAATTCCGCTCTCTCGCGGCAATGGCCGGCGTGGAGAGCATCTGCTGCACCGCGAGCCCGCAGCAAGTCATCACGCTGCGCGGCAGCGGAATCGAAGTGAGCCATTCCTGGCATGACGACAACGACTTCGAGGACGCATTGACTCGCACCTTGAAGGAGTTTTCCAAGGTCCGTCTTGGATGGAAGCTCCGCAACCCCGACGAACGAGGCGACGCATGAAGCCGCGCATTCATCCAGCAGACAAGCTCGCCGCTCGCATTGGCCCGACCAAAGCGGTCTTCGTGTACTTCGAAGACGGACAATGGCGGATGCGAATCATCCCGAATCAGAAGAGCAAATGAAGAAGCCTGTCTTCAGCGCCTCGCAAGTCTCGACCTACGAACTGTGCCCGCGAAAGTGGGGCTGGCAAAAGCTCGACGGTCTGCCCTCGCCGCCCAACAAGCAGGCGGAAGTGGGCATCAAAGTTCACGAGGCGCTGGAGAAGTGGCTCGGCGAAGCGGAGCTTCCCGGCAACGAGAAACTGCACGACGTCATGGCGCGTGCGCTCATCCCCCTTCTGCCTCCACCGCAAGCGGTGGCGAAGGAGAACATCGAACGGCAATTTCACTGGTCCGAAGGCGACGTGACGTTCACGGGCTTCATGGACCTCGTCATGCCGTCGGTAGAGAACTGCACCATCTACGACCACAAGACGACGGGCAGTTTGACCTGGGCGAAGACCAGCGACGATCTCGCTGAAGACGTGCAGGCTAGTCTCTATGCGCGCGTGGCGATGGACGAGTTCGGTCTCGACCGCTGCGACTTGCAGTGGACCTACGCCACCAGAAAGAACCCCCCTACGGTGTCACCCGTGCGAGCGCGCGTGACGCGCGACGACATCGACTTGCGAGTACAGCAAACCGTTCGTTCCGCGAACGAGATGCTCAAAATTCACCAAGCCGGCTACCGTGCCAAAGATTTGCCGTTCGACGCGAGCGCATGCAGCGCGTTCGGCGGCTGCCCGTTTCAGCAAAACTGCAACCTGAACCCCAATCAAAGGAACCAAACCATCATGGCTCAAGAGCTTTCCAAGTCGTCTTTTCTTCAGCGTCTTCAGGCCCGCAAGGCGGCTGCTCCGGCGGCTGCTCCGGCGGCTGCTCCGGCGGCTGCTCCGTCTTTTGCGGTCAACCCGCCCGAGGCCGAAGAGGCCGCGCCTGCGCCGGTCGCCGCGCCGGTCGCCGCGCCGGTCGCCGCGCCGGTCGCCGCGCCGGTCGCCGAGGCCCCGGTGAAGCGCGGTCCCGGTCGTCCTCGCAAGTCGGAGACCCCGGCCCCTGCGCCCGCCGTCGAAGAGGCGACGCCGGTTACTGCGTCGATTGCTGTTGTGGCTGCGACGCCTGCGCCGCCGACGCCGCGTGTCGCAGCGGTCGCGCCCGTCGCCGTGCCCGTGGGCGGCTGGACGCTGTACTTGGACTGCCAGCCGGTGAAGGGCGGCAACGCCGAGTATGTGGCCGATCGCCTTGCGCGCGTCATGCTGGCTTTCACTGCGGAGACCGGCCTGACCCACTACAAGCTCTACGAGTACGGCAAGGGACCGGCGCTCTTCGCCGAAGGGTTCGCGCGCGATCTACAAGAGAACCCGCCACGCGCCGGCATCGTCGCCTCGACGGCGAGCCAAGAAGTTCGCGACGTGTTGCAGGTGCTCCAGGCGAGCGCGGCAATCGTCGTTCAGGGCTGACCTCTCCTCACCCACACGCCATGCCTAGTCTCTTCGCGTCCTCCCCGGCCCACGCCGTTCGCCTGAACGACGAGATGCGCCGCATCGAGCGGTTGCCTCGCCGCTCGTGGTCGGTGGAGGACGCGGAGAGACTGGCGGCAGAACTGACCGACGCCCTTAAGACACCGAACGGAAAGATGGCGCTCCGTCCGGTGCAAGCGACGGCACTTGCCGAAATCGGCATGCGCGGCGGACTCTTCGGGATCATCCGCGTCGGTGCCGGCAAGACGTTGATCTCGCTGCTCGCTCCGGTAGTCGCCGAAGCGGAGCGACCGGCGCTGCTCATTCCGGCGAAGCTCGTTGGTAAAACGCGCCGCGATCTTCTGGCGCTCTCGGTGCATTGGGACATTCCCGAACCGCGCATCATCACCTACGAGTGGCTTGGCCGCGCGCAAGCTGCCGACGCGCTCGACGACTACGCTCCCGACCTCATCGTTGCCGACGAAGCACACAAGCTGAAGAACAAGTCGGCGGCGGTGACGCGCCGCGTCGCGCGGTACATGAAGGTCAATCCCGAGACGAAGATCGTCGTCATGTCGGGCACCATCACCAAGCGAAGCCTGCACGACTACGTCCACCTGCTTCGCTGGGCGCTGAAGACGGACGTACCGCTGCCGGAAGGGTACAACGACCTCGAACTCTGGGCGGACGCGCTCGACGAACGCAAAGGCATGCTGCGCCGCGCCGACCCCGGTGCTCTTCGCGTGCTGTGCGACGCAGAAGAAGACCGCATGTGGCCTACCAATCCGCGAGAGTGGGCGCGACGTGCCTACCGCCGCCGCTTGACCGACACGTCGGGTGTCGTCTCGACGAAAGAGACAAGCGTCGACGCTTCGCTTGTCATGACGTGCGTTGAGCCTCCGTCGAGTCCTGCTATCGACGCCGCGTTCGAGCACCTACGGCACAACTGGGAGACGCCAGACGGCTGGCCCCTCGCCGATGCGATGCAGGTCTACCGCCACGCCCGCGAAATCGCGCTCGGCTTCTACTACGTTTGGGATCCGCGCCCACCGCGCGCGTGGCTCGACGCACGCAAGGCGTGGTGCTCGTTCGTTCGCGAGACGCTTTCGCACTCCCGTTCGCTCGACAGCGAACTGCAAGTCAAGCAGCAACACCCGAACGCGCCGGAACTCCTAGCGTGGAATGCGGTGAAGGATTCTTTCACACCGAACACAAAACCCGTGTGGCTCTGCCCGAGTGTGCTCGAACTCTGTTGGCAGTGGTTGAAGCAGGAGACCGGCATCCTTTGGACGGAGCACACCTACTTCGCCGAACGCTTGGCCCAAATGAGCGGCGTGCGGTACTACGGCGCGGGCAACGTGAGCGACGCCGAGAAGCATCCCGCCGACAAGCCGATGATTGTTTCCGTGCATGCCGGCAAAGAAGGCTTGAACTTGCAAACGTGGAACACTAACTTCGTCGTCTCCCCGCCGCCGAACGGCGAGCAGTGGGAGCAGCTACTCGGACGCACGCACCGCGACGGACAGCAAGCAGATGAAGTCAACTTCGACGTCGCCGGTTTTTCTGCCGAACACGTCGAAGCATTTTGGCAAGCTCGTCGCGACGCTGAATACGTTGCGGCGTCTCTCGGCTCTCCCCAGAAACTTCTGGTAGCCGACCATGATTTCCCCAGCGTCGATGACGTCGCGCTACGCGGCGGCGGACGCTGGCGAAAGTAACCAAGAAACAAAGCACAAGAACCGAAAGAAAAGGAACGAAGAACATGGGACTTTTTTCAGGCATCGAGAAGGCGGAAATCAGCGAGCGCGGCAAGTACATCAGCCCCGGTTTTCTGGGTAAACTGCGCGTAAAAAAGACGCTCGCGAAAGAGTCGGTCAAGTCTGGGCTCGCGTTCATCGTCGAGTTCGACGTCTTGGAGTCGAACCTTGACGAGCATCCTGTTGGCTCGTCTGCAACGTGGTTTCAGAAGATGCAGGACAAGACCGTCGCCTTCCCGGCGATCAAGGCGTTCGTCGCCGCCGTGTCGGGCGTTCACCCAGGTGATCGCGACGCGATGGCCGAGATCAACGCCGAGATGGAGAACATTCTGGACGAAGCAACCAGCAACGAGACGAACAACGCGCTCGTTGGGCAGGAAGTGAACCTCGAAACCTTCTCGACCAAGACCAAGAAGGGCTTCGACTTCACGCGGCATAACTGGTCGCCGGCTGGCTGACGGCTGACGTAGACCAGACAAGTTAGGAACGCTGCGCCCGCTCATGTTGAGCTTGGGCGAGATTCTCTCAGCGTGTCGCGCCGACAGGGGCGCAGCGTTCCTTTTTCTTTTGCGACCCCTTCGTCGCGATGGAGAGCCCTATGCCGATTGCGTTCGACACCGAAACTGCGCTCATTTCCCCCGGTCGTCTGGCACCGCCACTCGTTTGCATTTCAAGCTACGACGGCGCGACACCGGAATTATGGCACGCGAACGACCCGGCGACCCGAGGGCGCGTTGAAGACCTGCTGCGCTGCGAGCTAGTGGGTCACAATGTCGCGTTCGACATGGCCGTCTTCGCAGCGAAGTGGCCTGATCTCCTTCCGGCGATCTTCCGCGCCTACGAAGAGAACCGCGTCACCGACACGATGTTGCGGGAGAAACTGCAACACATCGCGCTCGGTATCTATCGCGGTTACCGCAAGGTGAACGGCGAGACGATCAAGCTCGGCTATTCGCTCGCCGACGTTGCCAAGCGACGGCTCGGACGCGACCTCGACAAGACGACTTGGCGCACCGGCTACGCCGAACTTCTTCCGTTGCCGCTGCACGAGTGGCCCGAGGGCGCGCGGGAGTACGCCATCTACGACGCCATCACCACATATGCAGTTTGGCAGGACCAAGAAGGCGAAGGTAAGGAACTGCTGGAAGACCAGCACCGGCAAGCTCGCGCGGCGTGGTGGCTGCATCTTGCGAGTGCGTGGGGACTAAAGACCGACCCTGCTGCGGTCGCCGAGTTCAAGCGGCAAGTGGAAGAGGAACTCGCCGAGGCGCAAGCGGTGTGCGTTGCTGCCGGCGTCGTCCGTAAGAACGGCACGCGCGACACCAAAGCCGCCGGCCGTCTCGTCGAAAGCGTCTGCAAGCAGAAGGGCGTCGAAGTGCCGCGAACCGAAAAGGGCGCGGTCGCGCTCGACCGAGGCTCGTGCGAAGAACTCGGTCATCCGGTGCTGTCGGCCTACGCGCGACTCTCGTCGCTGTCGAAGCAACTCAACACCGACTTGCCTTTGCTCGCGTCGGGGGCGAGCAAGCCCATTCAGGCGCGTTTCGAGACGTTGCTGGAAACCGGACGTACGTCATCGTCGCCGAACATCCAAAACCTTCCGCGCAAAGGCGGCATGCGGGAGTGCTTCGTTCCGAGGCCCGGCTACGTCTTCGCTGCCGCCGACTATGAGCAGATGGAACTGCGTACGGTGGCGCAAGTCTGCCTCGCGCAGTTTCATTTCTCTCGGCTCGCCGAGGCGCTGAATGCTGGACTCGACCCGCACCTAGAGATGGCAGCGCGCATCGTCGGTGTCAGCTACGAGGAGGCGCTGCGGCGGAAGAAGGCCGGCGACGAGGCGATCGACAACGCACGGCAAACCGCCAAAGTCGCGAACTTCGGTTTCCCCGGCGGGCTCGGTGCGGCGCGGCTCGTCGAGTTCGCGCGCGGCACCTACGGCGTGGAGATGACGGAGTACGAGGCGCAGCAATTGAAGCGCGTTTGGCTTCAAAGCTGGCCCGAGTTCGAGCGGTACTTCGCTTGGATTGGTAACGTCTGCGAGCAACTGAACCCGACCGTCGAGCAGTTGTACGTCGGTCGGCGACGCGGTGGCGTTTCGTACACCGAGGCGTGCAACAGCATGTTCCAGGGACTCGCGGCCGACGCGGCGAAGAACGCCGGATTCCTTGTCTCGCGTGCCTGCTACGTGGAGCCATCCTCGCCGCTCTACGGTTCGCGCATCGTCAACTTCGTCCACGACGAAATCATCATCGAGACGCCGGAAGAAAAGGCGCACGACGCGGCGATGGAGCTTGCCCGGCTCATGGTAGAAGGCGCTATTGTGCTGATGCCCGACGTTCCGCCGAAAGTCGAACCGCTTCTGATGCGGCGGTGGAGCAAGAAGGCAAAGCCGACGAAGGACGAACAGGGGCGCTTGCTGCCGTGGGAATGATGTATCGAATCATGTACGAAGGAGAGCTTGTCGAGGCGAAGCGCGACTTGCTCGATGCCATGCGACGCTCTCGTTGTCTCGCTGAACGCAATGCTCGCGTGTACGAGATTCGAGACGAAGAGGATTTCATTCTGGTGGTGACGGTCAGTTCCAAACGGGACGACCGGAATATGTCCATGCCGAAAGCGGTGCGGCACAACGCCCGTTTGAGCCTTCAGAAGCAGCGCGAAAACCGTACGGCAGAGGGCAAGTGCCCCGCGACGAACAAACCGCACGAGTGGCAGACCGAACCGCCACAACACCGTTTGCTGTACCGCTGCCTGCATTGCCAAGTGTTGGGCTACCAAATCGGCGGGACGAAAATGGTCGCACACAAATGCACGGTTTGCAGTGAACCGGCCAAGATCGAGCGCAAACGAAACGTGCTGCGACATCGTTGGAGTTGCGAGAAGCATGTTGAATTTTGAGCAAGCCATGCGCGAGCGCGTGACGGCGATCGACCCAGGACGAACGAGCGGTTGGGCGCAGTTCACCGCCGGAAAGCTGTCGGCCGCGGGGATCTTTCGCGACCACGACTACCCCGCCGTATGGCATCGCGGCTTCGACCAGACGCTCGTTCTGGAAATCCCTCGCATCTACCCGCATCGCTCGAAAGGCGACCCGAACGACATCGTCGATCTGGCGCTGACGGTCGGCGAGATTCGCGGGCACTACCGACCGCTCGTCACGCGAGTGATTGAGACCTTCCCGGCGAACTGGAAGGGGCAAGTGCCCAAAGAGATCCACCACGCGCGCGTCTTGCGGCAGCTTGCCGACGACGAGTTGCGCTTGCTGGAAGGCGAGAAGCGCAAGGTGTCGAAGACGCACCCGCACGGCTACGACCACAACATGCTCGACGCCGTGGCGCTCGGACTCTGGTTCCTGCAACGCGCCTAGTGCGACATACTTGACACACCCTTTGGGGGCGCGTATGGTGCGACATACAAGACGCATGGAACCGAACCCCAAAGTCGACATTCCCGTGGCGCTTCTCGGTGACGACGTGACGCTCGCCGCCGATTTGCTGCTCAATCTGGCAAACAACGACATCCCGAACACGTTGAGTGACGAAGACCGACAGACGGTCGAAGACGTCGCAGCGTGGCTCAGGCGCGTCGCCAAGACGGCGAACTCACGAGACGCGGCGGACTGGGAGACGGTTCGCGCCACGCGCGAAGACCGCGACGCGAGATCGCGTGAACAGGCTATCGCCTCGCGCTTCGGCGTCGGCGAAGCGACGGTGCGCGCTTCGCACCCCGAGAAGCGAATCGCCAAGCGGAGGATCGCATGAGCGTACTTGACGGACCCGGAGAAGGAACGTGGAGTGTCTTCGCGCAAAAGGTCGTTGAAGAACGCGACGCGCTACGCGAGAAAGTCGCTTCGCTTGAAGCCGAGCTTGCGTGCGCCAAGGCGTTTCACGACGTCGCGGTGAAGGAGCGTGACTTCTACAAGACGCGGCTCGCGCACGCCGAGGCCGACGCGGAGCAAGCGATTGCGTACTTGGAACAAGACCTCGTTGCGTTTCGCGAGCGTGCGGCGCGCGTTGCCGTGCGACACGGCAACTTGACCACGGCGGAAGCCATCCGAGCGATGAAGTGCTGCTGTCAGATCGAAGCGGGCGACAGCCCGTGTCCGATGCACGGAGCCGGTCGCCTCTGGATGCGCGAGGCGCTGCGCGCTGCCGAGAAGCGCGAGCTAGAGGCGCTCGCGGAACTGAACGAGCGAGAAGCCGACGTCGAGACGTTGCAGACGCACGTCGAAGTGCAGCGCGAGGCGCTTCAGAAAACCAGCAAGGCCGTTGCGAAACTTGTCGTTCCCATAACGAAGATTGAGGAACTCCTCACCGAGAACGGCTGTGACTGCGAGTGCGAGCATTGCTGGCAAGACCACGACGAGGACTGCGAGCGATGCCTCGCGTGTCGTATCAACATGGCGATCCTGAAAGAGGACGAGTGATGACTAGGACATTAAGCCCGGAGGCTTTCATTCAAGCGTGCCAAGTTTGTAGGCCAACCAAGCATCTGCATGGATGGGATGCTCGCGACATTGGGGAGATGGTCGCCGCACTCAGAGACTCTCGCGACAAGTGGGCCGAGACGGCGCGAAAACTAGGTGAGCAACTCGACGCCTCCGAGCGCGATGCCGAGCGTCTATCCGCGCTGCTTGACGACTGCCGCGACCACATCATGTCGCAGTACGACCCCGAGGACAGCGTGAAGCTGGTGCGGCGAATTGAAGAAGCACTCGGACTTGGAGAGCCTGTGTGAAACTCACCGCAAACGACATGCGCGTCCTGCGCGCGATGCAAAAAGTCTTGCACCCGTCGCTTGGCGGAAACGGAGACTTTGACGGATTCATTCCGCACGGCTCGCGCGACTGGATTGCCGTCCGTCGTCTCTTGCGTGACAACCTTATCAAGCAGTTGAGCGAATACGCGGAGTGTAAGACGTGCGACGAACCGCACGAGGACGCTGCGTTCACTTTGACGCACTGGGGCATGAGGGAACTCGTGCCAGAAACGCCGTGCCCGTTCTGCGACACGTCCGACTGCCCGCGTCTCGCCATCACCGAGGAGAAGCGCAAGAACCCTCCGACCGGCATGGGCGGCGGCCTGTGGATTCACGGCGAGGAGTACCGTTCCGCACACGCTGAGTGCGTTCGACGACGAAAAGGAGAACCCTGATGTCTGCATGGATCGGACGCTCGAAACCCGCGCCGCTCGCTTCGATGTACTCGCCGTTGGAATGTGACGCCTGCGGCGACTCGATTCGCATCCTGCTGCCCTGCTCGATCAACTCCCTAGCCATGGTTGCTAGGGCTTTTGAAGACGCGCACGCCGAGTGCGCGCTGAACAAGAAGGAGAACGACAATGGAACCTGATGTGCTTGCCGAACTGATTGAAGCCGCCGAGAGGTACTACGACTCGACGTTCGACTTGAACGATGCCGAGAAGGCGATGCGCGCGATTGACGTCGCCGCATCGGTCAGCCCGCACGCAATCTGCGACGCGCAGTGCCGACTTCACAGCCAGAAGGGCGAGACGATTCGCGCTGCGGGCGCGCTGCTTCGCGCCGTCGAGAACTACCGCGCGTTTCACGAGGCGAAGGCCGAGGACGACGGCGGCTGAACGAGAACCCTAAACCCCAAGGAACCAGACCCCGTACCGAAAGCAAACCTGCTGGTGGATTTGCGACGAGTTTCAATCGAAGTGGTGCGCGAGTTGTGTGAGCGACACCATGGCTACGCTTCGGCGGGCCGAGTCGCCGTTTATTGTTTTGCGGTCTACGAAAACGAACGCCCTGTCGCAGCATACGCATGGCAACCTCCCCCCCCCGGCTGCGCGAAATCTGTGTGTCCAGAAGCACCAGGGGGCGTTCTTGCCTTGTCCCGAATGGTCGCTGTTCCGAAACATGAACGCCGATTGAAGCATGTGTCGAAGCCCCTTATGCGGCAGATGAAACACGAAATCGACCGCACACGCTGGCCGGTCCTTGTGACGTTCAGCGACGAAGGCCAAGGGCACACTGGCTATGTTTACCGATGCTCCGGTTGGACGGCGACCGTTCGCCGCCGTGCCGTTGTCCGATTGCTGCCGGACGGTTCGCGCGCATCAATCTACTCAGCAGGCAAAACGAATCGTCGCGAACTGATCGCAGCGCCGCCGACGACGTTGCAACGATGGGAGAATTGGATTTGTCGACGAGGCGATGCCGCTGAGTACATGCGGAAAAATGGATGGCGGCAAGTGGCTACCGGAAAACGCTGGCAATCCGGCAGCGCCGCTATGACGTGGAAGAAACAAGAAAGGATCGAAGACCCCATGAACGACCTGACCCCGTACCGTAAACAAGCCGGCGACCTCGACGGCGAGCACGCCGCCACCGTCGCGGCGCTGCGTGAACTCGACACGTTCGTTGTCTCGAACGACGAGGACTCTGCCTTCGCCGCCGACCTCATTCGCGAGGTGAAGGCGAAGCACAAGGAACTCGACGACCGGCGCAAGGAAGTCACCGGCCCGCTGAACACGACCGTCAAGACGATCAACGGCTGGTTCAAACCCGCGCTCGACGCGTTGGAGAACGCCGAGAAGAAGCTGAAGGCAAAGGTGGCGCTCTACGTGACCGAGCGCGAGAAAGCCTCGCGCGAGGCGCTCGCGCTCGCTGCTGCGGCCCAGACGGCCCAAGAAGCGACCGCAGCCCTGGCTGCGGCTCCCACGCCCACCGCGATGCCGCAGGGCGTGTCGATGCGGATGGTCTGGAAGTTCCGAATTGTTGACGAGTCGGCGGTGCCTGCGCGATTCTGCTCGCCCGATCCGAACAAGATCGACGCGGAGATGCGCGGCAGCGTGCGCGACGACGGCGCACCGACGCCCATCCCCGGCGTGGAGTTCTTCCAAGAAGCGAGCATGACGGTGCGAAAGTGACCTACGAGCTTTTCCAGGGCGACTGCCGAGAACTCCTACGCGATCTGCCCGACGAGTGCATCGACGCCATCGTCACCGACCCGCCATACGAATTGGGATTCATGGGCAAGCGGTGGGACGCCTCTGGAATTGCTTACAACGTAGACGTCTGGAGGGAGTGCCTGCGCGTGCTGAAGCCGGGCGGGCATCTCCTCGCGTTCGGCGGCACGCGCACCTATCACCGGATGGCGTGCGCCATCGAGGACGCGGGCTTTGAAGTGCGCGATTCGATCCATTGGATCTACGGGTCGGGCTTCCCGAAGTCGATGGACGTGTCCAAAGCGATCGACAAGGCGGCGGGAAAAGAGCGGGAAGTGATCGGCCTGTCTCCGTATGCGGCACGCGCCAACAAGCACGCGCGAGCGATGTCTCCCGGCGATCTCCCAAGAACAGTTTTGGACACACGAGGGATTACCGCACCCGCTACCGACGCCGCGAAGCAATGGCAAGGATGGGGCACGGCGCTGAAACCAGCATTTGAGCCGGTGATTGTGGCCGCAAAACCAGCTACAATGGGTTCATGCCTGTCAATGTTACGTGCGAGGCTTGCGGAGGAACATTCAGCGTCAAGCCAAAACGAGTTCGTAGAGGCGTTCGCTTCTGCTCTGCTGGATGCAGGGCGGCGGTTTGCTACACGGGGCGATTCGTGCGCGGAGACGGATACGTGGCAGTCCGCGTCGGCAATCGATTTGAGCTTGAACACCGTGTCGTCATGGCAGCGCACCTGGGAAGAAGCCTCGGCACGAGAGAGCACGTCCACCACATCAACGGAGACAAATCAGACAACCGACTCTGCAATCTTGCTGTCTTGTCTGTCGAAGATCACGGACGGGAGCACGCGCCCGAACGCGCCCGCATTTTCGTTCCTTGTGCGGCTTGCGGACGATCTGTTTCGCGCCAGCGCGCTCAGGCTGCGCGCAATCCAAACGCTTGCTGCAACCGAGAGTGCTACCGGCGCATCGCTGGAAAGTTGCCAGGGCGAGGAAGACAGAGGCCATAAGCCCATTGTAGTGGCGCGCAAGCCGCTCGACGGCACCGTCTCGGAGAACGTGCTCGCGCACGGCACCGGGGCGCTGAACATCGACGGCACGCGCGTCGCCTACGCTTCCGAGTCGGACTTCGCCAAGCTAGCGGCAGGCGTGCAAGCGATCAAAGCGCGCGGCGGATCGATGGAGAATAGCTGGAAGAACTCCAGCGATCTCTCTGGCGCGAACGACGCCAGCACCATCGGTCGTTGGCCACCGAACATCCTTCTGAATCATTCACCCGAGTGCGGCGACGAGTGCGCGGAGGACTGCCCGGTCCCCGAAATGGATCGGCAAGGCGACAAGGACGGAGCCTCCCGCTTCTTTCCGTGCTTCAAGTACGAAGCCAAGGCGGGCCGCAAGGAACGCGAACGCGGCTGCGAGAGTCTTCCCACGAAGACCGGCGCGCAAGCGGTTGACCGCGAGGAAGGATCGGACGGTCTGAACTCACCTCGTGCTGGTGCCGGCCGCACCGCTGCCGCCGTTCGCAACAGCCACCCCACCGTGAAGCCCGTCGAACTCATGCGCTGGCTTGTGAAACTCGTGACACCGCCGAACGGTTGCGTGCTCGATCCGTTCACCGGCAGCGGGACGACCGGCATGGCGTGCATGCTGGAAGGCTTTGAGTTCGTCGGTTTTGAGCAATCGGCGGAATATATCGCGATTGCGGAAGCGCGCATCGGTTCGCTCGTCCGGTAAACTGCCGACATGAACAAGATCCACATCAATACCGGCGCACTTGCCCAGTTCCGCCCCGCGATTCTAGTGGTCGCTGAAACGGAAAACGCCCGGCACGAAGCCGCGCCGGTTGAGTTCGTGCAGATCCATTGCCCTTGCTGCAACGCAAAGGCGGCTTCCGTCGAACAGCACGGCAACACCGCGCACGTTGTTGTTCCTCGCAAAGAACAAATCGTCCCCAAGGAAACCCCATGACCCATACCGACTACGACAACCCGCGAGCTTTGCACGCCGTCGAACAGACCACAGCAGAACGCATCGCCGTCGTTTGCGACGAGGTGAAAGAGCTACTGCTCGCGAAGAACGCCGCCTATGGCGACAGCGCCACCGCGCCGCTGCGCGTGTTCAGCCGAGCGAACGCCGAAGAGCAACTCCTCGTCCGCATCGACGACAAGCTCTCTCGCATTGCGCGCGGCAGAGAGTTCAACGGCGATGACACGGTGCTCGACCTGCTTGGCTATCTCGTCCTGCTCCGCGTGTCGCGCATGGGAGCCGCCAAATGAAGGGGCTCGTGCCGCAAGCCACTCGGCGGACTGCCATGCTCACCGAGGCCGAACGGCAGGAGCTTCGCCGCCTTTCTACCTCATGGGCGGAACTTGGCCGCTTGCTGAACGCCAATCCCGAGACGTTGAAAACGATCGCCGGCCCTCATGGATTTGCCAGCAGCGCCACCATCACCAAAATCCGCGCCCGCCTAGCCGAATTTCGCAGTGCCCACCGCTGAAGAACGCCTCGCCAAACTGCATTGGTGGGAACCCGCCGACGAAGAAAGCCGGCGTGCCGCGCACCTTTTCGACGAGGATTTCCCCGAGCGTAGCGTGTGCTGGCAGCGCACCATCAGCGGATCGAAACTTCGCAAGCGGCGAAACGGCGAACCCGCCGCGCCTTGCCGAATGTGCGAAAGGTATCGCGAACGCATCAAGGTGTGGTTAAGTAGACGCACATGAGCGAAAACGCGATTTGGTCCGCCATCGAAAACGACGCGCCGCGCGAATGGTCCGTCATCGCGGACGGCCAGCCGTACGGCACGGTCGTCGCTGATGGCGCTTCGGTGTTCGAGGCCGTCGAGACCGAACTGCTGCAAGACCGCATCGACTATTTTGACTACGGCACGCGCGTTCATCGCATCGAAGTGCGTTGCGCTGCTACGCAGGAGCGGTTGCGGGAGACGCGAACCGTTCGCGTTGACAAAGACAGCGGCGTGTCGCGGCTGATGTGAAAAAGCCGCAGGACATTTCTGCCCTGCGGCTCGCCTGCAACGAAAAACCCCAGGCTTCCTACCTACGCGATTTTCTTGCCGAACTCAAGGAAAATGGAAGTCAGGCTCTTGGTGTAGTGGCTTTCTTCGGCGGTGTAGTACCGCGCCTGCTTCAGCAACTTGCTGAATTGTGCCGGGTCGCCTGCAATGACGGCAGGCCAAGCGAGGGCGAATCGCTTGTGCAGCAAGTTGAGATAGTCCACCGCGCCTTCTTCGAGCGTTCGGTACGCACGGAAACAACACGCCGGATGGTCGGGGTAGAACCAGACCGTTGCCGTGTCTTCCTTCACCGCCGTGATGGCGACGTTGTTGCCGGGACCGCCGTCGCGTCGAGGCCCCGCCTTGGCGAAAAGCGCGTTGGCGTGTTTGGTGGGCAGCAGTTCGTTGCAGGCGAAGAACGTCCACGATCGCCCATCGGAGCCGTCTGGCTTCCCTTTCTGGTTGCCCAAGTTGAAGTTCCACATTGCCTTGCCCCGGCCGGTCTCGAACGCCCATTGAGCGAGCAAGACGAGCAGGCTTTCCCTCTTTGCCGGCTGGCCGAACTTGTCTTGCCAGACCTTACCGAGCGCGGCGTAGACCTCTTCGGGGGTGGCAGGAGTCTTCTGTGCCGGGATGAAGGAAGTTCCGTTCGATGGCGGCGGCTCTGCCGGAGGGGGCGCGGCGACCGCGGGCTTTTCGACCGGCGACGGTACGCCAGGATGGCGCGACCAGGGCAGCGGTTGCCCGTCGTGGGTGACGAGCGGGGCGAGTCGCGGATCGGTGTAGAGCGAGGCGGTCGGAAACTCCACGCCGTCGAGTTCGCACACGTCGTCGACGAGGATCACCATCTGGCTGTAGTCGTCTTGGTCAACCGCCGGCCCGAAGCCGTGCGCCATGCCGCGGCGCTGGATGACCCACCAATCGGGGCCGAGCGCCGAGCTTTGAACAACGCGCGTGCCGCGCCACGCGCCCTGTCGGCACTGCGAACTGTGGACGATGAAGCCGTGGTTGACGGCCACCTTCTCGGTACATCCGCGATCGAGGATGAACTGCTTGCCGACGTTCGAGACGAAGCGAGGCAGCGCCGGGTCCACCGTCGCCGTCTGAACAGCGCGGTCGATGGCGAGGCTCGCTTCGGTGGCGTTGACGGTGCCGACCGTGCCGGCTTTCTTGATGAGCGGCGCGACCATCGGCTCAATTTTGATCGCCGCTTGTCGATGCCGTTCTTCCAGAATCTTCGCCGTTGGCATCAGCGCGCCGAACAAGTCGGCGACTTGCTGGTAGGCATAGGCTCCAGCCGTTTCGCGGACGGTGCCGCACCCGCGACGAATGCGAACCGCGTCAGCAGAGACGCGCAAGATCGCCACTCGCCCGTTCGCTTCGAGGCGAAGCGTCTCCCAATCGTTGACGAGCAGCCCGTCACGAAACGCCTGAAGCCATGCCTGCGCTTTCACTTCGTTTCATCCTTTCGCGTAATCGCTGAAACTCGTGCGACAGTGTACTCGCCGCGATGCCCGGTACAAACCGGCTCCGGCAAGCCAGACGCCGCAGCGAACGCTTTGACGAGCGAGCAGCGCCGCTGCCCGAGCGCGGCTTTCTTCAAGCACTTGCCGGCGCTCCACGACGAGAGCGTCGCGGTCAAGTCGCCGTGACAGGAGTCTTTCCAGTACGACAGCATTCGGTACGCCACGCGAACGCTCGTTTGCGGGTCGCGGAGTTGCTCGACCGACAGCGGATCGTTCGGCTCAATCTGTTTCCACCATCGCGGCGTCGCGCGGGATAGCTGCATCGGCCCGATGGACCAGCAGCGGGTATCCTGCGCGCGGTAGTCGTAGCGGCAGTCTCCGTCGTTGACGCGCACGCGATGCCGGCTTTCCTCGTAGCCAATGGCCGCGAGCACCAGCGGGTCGATTTCCGGCGAGATGAAGCTGCCGGCGCTGCCGACCTCGACATACAAGTTCGCCATCGTGTGGACGGATTCGAGGTACTTGTTGTTCTTGGGGGTGCCGTCGTGCAGCAAAGGCGTTTCGACTAACGCCAGTTGCGCGAGCAGCGTGAAGAGTTTCGTTGCGTTCATAGGGCTCCGAGACACAGCCCGATAAGAGCAGCGACGATGAGGACCAGTCCTACCGTGTTGCCGAGATCGGGTCGTTCGTTTTGGCACTTAGGGCAATCGCAGTTCATAAGTCCAAGCAGCACCGTCCGCCGGTGGCGTAGTCATGCCATCGAGGATCATGCGAAGTGGTGAGTTGTTGGCAAGACGCCTCTCGCGACCAGAACGCGCGGGAAAAGGCGTAGCCTCGCCGATGGCGGACCCATTCCTGAATGGTTCCCATCATCCGTGCCCCGGTCGCTCCAACGCAATTCGGGTACGCGACAGCGTCTTGTTGCTGGTCGAGCCGCGCCAACTCAAACGGATCGCGTCGTTGAACTCGTTCCCATCGCGGTGCCCGGTACGAAACGAGCGCCGGGCAAGTCTCTCGCGAAGTGCCTTCGCAGGCCGCGCGCCATTCGCGGCTGGTGCAGACTCGTTTGCCGCGCGACGCGCAGAGCGTCTCCAAGTCCCAAATCTGGCCACGCAAGTCGAGATATGTCTCGCGCTGCGCGGACAGCCCGAGCACCGGGCGTGACTCAGGGTCGTTCGGCCAAGCGAAGCGATCGATACACGACCGACTGCTCGCAAACACCATGTCGTCCGGGCAGGACGCGAGCACGTACGAAACGAGAAACGGGCCGAGCATGGTTCGGATACCTCACCACGTTCAGCCCGCTAAGGTCAAGTTTGGTGTGACGAGTAAGTCACACTAGCCGGCGGCGGGCTCTTCCTCAACGACGGGAGCAGCCGGTTCTTCGACGACGGGAGCAGCCGGTTCTTCGACAACGGGAGCAGCCGGTTCTTCGACAACGGGAGCAGCCGGTTCTTCGACGACGGGAGCAGCCGGTTCTTCGACGACGGGAGCAGCCGGTTCTTCGACGACGGGCGCGGCGGGCGGCGCGAACTTCTCGGCGGCGCGGGCATCTGCTGCCGCACGGGCGTCAAGAATGGCCTGCCGTTCCAGAAGCCGCTGCTTCATCTTCAGGAGTTTTTCAACCCTTTGCTGTTCGACTGCCTGATCGATCTTCCGAATGGTCAAGTCGATGAGGCCGAGCACGGCGACGATGTTCATGGTCGTTCCTCCGTCACGGTGTCAAGGCACTGCGCGTCCACCGCGGCGCGGCATTCGACGTACTCTTTCTGTGATTGAGAGACATCGACGCAGTTGTCATAAAGCGACTTACAGCGCGCGACACGATCGGGCGTATCCGCTGGCGGGCACATTGGCCCGGCGAACGCCATGAGCGCCAAGAGCGGGGCAAGCCCGTTCGAGTCGTTCACGCCGCACCGTCTTTCGGGGCATCGGCGGGCGGGTCAGCGATGGTGATCTGCGGCTTCTGGAGCAAGTGCGCCACAGCCGACAGGCCGGCGAGCGCCGCCCCAAGCAGAAGCTCCTTCGTGCCCTTGCCCTCGTGGGGCATGGAGAAAAACGCGAGCGCCGCGCCCGCGAACGTCGAAAGAGCCACCGAAGCCCACGCTTTCCAATTCGTCTTCTTCATTTGCCACCTCGCAAAGCCATCGTGACGAGCGCGCCAAAAAGCGCCATGACGAACGACGCGGCGATGCCAAGCAGCCACCGCTTGACATCTCCCGCCGAAGCCTTGCGCTCGTTCACCAAGTCGAGCGCGGCGGACTCGACCTTGCCGATACGAAGCTCGTGCAAGTCAAGCCGCGAGCCGTGCGCGGACAGCACCCCGAGCGTCTGATTGTGCCGTTCCTGCGCGGCCTTCTCTTGCTCGTGAATGTAGGCGACGATCTCGCCCTTAAGCTCGTTGATGGCGAGCGCGGAGCGATGCTCGTGTTGAGTGAACTTGTCGTCCAGCAACTCTCGCAAATCCTTCGATACTCCGCGCGCGGCCATGTCAGCGCACCTTCCGCAGCATGTTGTCTTCGGTAGACCACGCCCACTTGCCGACATGGTCGGGCGAGTCGAGGTCAACACCGGCCAGCGCCGCGTGCTTCTTGACCTTGTCTTCTCGCGCCTTGAGCACTTCGACGGTCTTCTGCGCCGCTTGCTGAAGCGACGTTGGGAGCGCGCCGAACGCGGCGAGCTTCAGAACCAGTTCCATTGTCTGGTTCTGAAGCTGCGCGAGTTGCGCTTGCAGTTTTTGAAGCTCTTCCACGAGGGCTTCGTCGGTGATGGGGATCTCCGTAACGTCAGACATGCCGGGTATCCTATCACATCACGCCGCGCCCGAAACGCTTTGGTAGCGAACGGTGCAGGTCCAATTGATGGTCGTCGCCGCACCTTCGACCTGTACGACGAACGTGTTTCCCGAGACGCCGATTGAGCACAAATTCGTTACACCCCAACCGGGCGTGTTGTTCGTGTAAGGCGCTTCAAATGTACCAACCAAAGCAGCGCCGCCGCCCGCCTGCCGCGTGATGAGCGCGCGACGAACAGCCATTGCGCGGTCGGCGGTCCCCGTGGCTCGCCCGACGACATGCACTTCCACCCAAGTGCCGCTATTGTCAATCAGCGCGGGCGACGCGAAGACCGTCGTCGTGGCGTTAGTCGCCGTCGTCACCGCGCCTGTCGCCTCAAACGTGCGCGAGCCGCTGAACGAGTTGTGGGACTTAACAGCAGTCTGCGTTACGGAAATGGTGGAGAAGCGAGCCGTTTCCGTACCGATGGTGTACTGCGTGTCATTGCCCGCCGTTATATTGGCGAACATCTCTTGGATGAAAAACTGCTGCCACGTCGTGGCCAGTCCTTGCGGAAACCAGTACCAGCGAGTGTTGCTCTGCTTCTGAAGCGACATGCCGTTACCGCTGGCGTCGGTAATGAACAGCCCGTCGTTCGTCGATGAGCGGATAGCAAGCGCATCGTCAAGGCGAACCTTGCCGCCGAAACGCGCGGCAAACGCGCCGGTATTGACCCCGAAAGAAGAGATCGTGACGTTCGCTCCAGCGACGGGCGGTCCAGATACATCAAGCGTTGCCGCCGTAGTGATGGTCTGCGCCGAGGCCGCTGTGTATGTCGGTGCCTGGATTCGGACGGCTCGCTGGTTGGCAATAGCCGCCCCGCCCCCAGCGAATGCCACCGAGCGATTCAAGTTGAAGTCCACTTCAACGAGTTCTGCGTTCGCGAGTCCCGTGTGCGACGCAGCGGTGAAACGAACGCCGACGGGCGTGTTGCTCGTTTCGGCGGCGTTCGTGAACAGCATGCCGCCCGAACCAAAACGACAAGCTACGGCGATGCCCGTAGTAGCTGCGCCGATTTCGACGCCAGAATTGGATACCGCGAGCCGCTGGCTGCCATTGACAACGACGGAATTGCCGGTCGCGTTTTCTTGAATTTCAATGGTGGGCATGTGGTCCTTTATGCGTTGCCGATCACGGCCTGATGACGGACGTTGCAGGCCCAGTTAATCGTGGTGGCTGCGCCGGTAACTTGCACAAGTGCGTTGTTCCCGCTCACCGTAATGGTTGCGTCCCACGCGGCTGCGCCCGCGCTTTCGTTGGTGGTTTGCGCCACCGAGCCGAGAACCGTGGCCGCACCGCCAGCCTGCCGAAAAACGCCTGCGCGAAGCGTGTACTGCGCGCGGTCGGCGCTGCCCGTGGCGCGTGCGACAACCGAAACCTCAAGGCCGACCATAGAGTTATCGGGAATGGCCAAGGTGAAAACGGTCGTAATCGCTGCGGTCGTGGTTTGAACAGCGCCCGTAGCCACCACAAATTCAGAGCCCGCGAAAGCGGCGTGCGTTTTATGGAGCGTGCGGGAGTCGTACACGTCGCGAAACCGCTGCCCGGTCGCACCAAGGTCAAGAGACCCGTCAGAAAACGGAAGGATTCGCCCTTGCGTAACCAAGCCGCCGGTTGCGCCTAGAACGAACGTGGTGCCGCTCCCGACCGGGAAAAAGTACGTCTGCGATGCGCTATTCTGGCGAATACGAAGTCCGTTGCCGCTGCTGTCGACGACGTATAGCCCTTGTGTGCCGGGGCCGGTCGTAGCATCGCGAACGTACGTGCTGCCGTTCAAGCTGATAGGCTGCGAGCCTGCGTACAGCGAGAGCGACGACGCGCCCGTCGAGGAGCCGATCGCCACCGTCTGCTCCGCCGTGCCCGTAGCGATGTTGACCGCCCGCGCTGATGCACTTGTGCCGATGCCAATAGCACCCGTACCAGCGTCCAGCGTAAGTGACGACGCGCCGGCAGGACTACCGACGGTGACGGATTGTTGCGCGGCACCGCCGCCGGTCGCGATACTGACCGAACGGCTGTGGTTCGTGGTGGCAATTTCAATCGCGCCGGTCGTCGTCTCCAGAGAGAGCGTGCCGGTCTGCGTGTGCAATTCCGCACTGCCCGTGCCGTGAGCGTGCAGCGTCAGAGTGCGGTTGGCGTCGCCCTCCCACCGGAACGAGCCGCCACCAAACGTGATGTTCGCGCCACCCGCCGCGATGTTGACTTCGTCGCTCGCGTTGACCTGAACGATTTCAATGTCCGCGCTGTTTGCGAAGTTCCGCCCGATGAGCGCCTTCGCGTTCGTCAGGAGTTTCATCTCGTTGCTGGCGAGCAGCGAGGCAAGCTTGACGTTCTGGTCTGCGCCGATGGCGATCTCGTCACCGCCCGTGTTCAAACAGAAGTTCCACCGCGAGTTCGGCTCGTCCCAGATGACGACCGACTTGTCGCGGGCAACGCCCATGACAGCGCCACGGTAGACCGAGAGGCCAGTCATGAGCGACGGCACCGGGTCGTTCGCCCCCGCGCTCTTGTTGACCGTGAAGACACGGTCGGTGATGTCGACGACCGTCGAGTTGATGGTGACGATCGGACCAATGACGATGAGTTCGCCGGTCGGAGTAAAACGAGCGCGTTCGGTGCCGCTCGTCTCAAAGATGAGCGGCTGCGCGTCGTTCGTGCCGATAGTCAGCGGTGCGCCGAGCGACACGCCGCCGTCGATGGCGACAGCCGGTCCCGAGAGTTGCGTAATCGGCATGGGTCAGGTGCTCCCTTGCTTGACGTAGTCAACCTCGACCCAGAAGTCGGTCGCGCCGCCAATCGTCTTGGTGACTTGCGTTGACGACGAGCACCAGCAAAGCCCGGTGCCGAAGAGCCGACCTTCAGGGAAAGCGATGGAGACGACCGCGCCGTTGATGATGACGACCGGCAGCATCGACGGAACCGCGCCGTCCGCCGGGAGCGCGGTTGCGTCGAAAAGCTGGATGTACCGCGTAGCGCCGCTGGCGTTCGACACGCGCACTTCCTTCACGATGACGGGCGTCGTGCTGACGGCTTCGCCGTCGAGCAGCCCGTTCGAGTTGTAGGTGCTGACCGGGATGTGCTGCGGAGCGGAAGGAGTGTGTTGAACGATAGATGCCATTATGAACTCACGGCTGATTGATTACGGTCCAACGAAGCGTGGAAGTGTCGCTGGTGTTGACGCTTCCCGACGAAAGAGCCGAGCGAATGGTGAAAGTCGCCGTGCCGATAGGCCCCGCCGTAGGCGCAGCATTCAACACGTACATGATGGTGCTAGATGCGCTAGTGCCTGCACCGATTCGCGTGATCACGACATTCGACGTCGTAGAACGAAGAGGCACCGAAGTGATTGTCGCAGTCCCAGAACTAAGCGCCGCCGAACCGGAAACGACTAGCGGGTAGAACTCCCCGTCGGTGGCACCGACGGTGAAACTTGTGGCTGCCTTCATGGCTTTCCACGTCGTGTTTTTGAACGTGTTGCCTTCTCCACCGACTTGCAGCGTGAATCCGGTAGGAAAAATCGTTGTCGAAGGGAACCAAGTCGGGCGAGTGAGCGGCGCGCTACCCGACACGACAGTGCCCACGACGTACGGGCCGTTTAGTGCAGCCGTCGATTGGGCAACCAGCAAAACGATGTCGTTTGCGACAAGCGTCACTCCGTCTGTGTTCGTGCTGACGTTGAACGCTGCCAGATCCGCGACATTCGCAGTAACGACCGCGCGCACCTTTCGGAAAGGCGTCGTGCCAGTAACACTGAGATTGCCTGAAACTTGCGCGGAATTGTTGACGATAAGTCCAGTTGTAGTCACCCCGCCGCTGCCAGTAACGACGATGCCACCAGTGTCCGAAACAACGAGATTGCCGCCAAGAACATTTGCTCCAGCGGTGTTAACCGTAAAAGCAGAAAGCGTATCGGTTTTCAGTTCGGTGATCGCCATAATCTCACACCGGCAAAGTGCTGGTCAGAACCCAAATGGTCGCCGAGCCGGCGGTGGCCGCGCTCAAGTTCGCCCCCGTGCTAGTTGCCGCGACGCGCACGCTCGTAGAAGCGCCGGTGTTCTCCGTAAACGCGCCGCCGGAAGACTGAAGGACAGTATTGCCCGGTGCCTGAAACACGTTGAACGCACTCGCGTACTTGTTAAGCGTTCCGGTAATGCCGACGCTCAACGTGTACGTAGCAATCGCGCCGCCCGTAAACGACGCCGTGTGTTGAATGACGACGGCGTGAACGGTTTGCCTCGCACCAAGCGAGAACAGTTGGATGTTGTTCGTGAGCGCCGCAGCGGAGAGTTGCGTGTACGTGACGGTGTACTTCGTCCAAAAGGGCACGGTCAGCGCAACCGCCGCACCGGCGTTGGCAAAAGCCGTGTTGAGTCGGGGCACGACGCCGAACGTCGCGTCCGACTCGAACGTCTCGCCGATGAAGAACGGGCGTTGCGCGGCAGCATCCAGAACGTAGACGGCGCTCTTCTTGGTGTCGCCGAACTCAGCGCCCGTGCCGCCGTTGACTTTGCATTCAACGCCGTACGCCTGCCCTGCGCCTGCCGGCAGAGTGAAAGTGGCGATCTGCCCCGGCGGTGAGCCGGAGAACGTCAGAACCGGCGTCGCGGTGCCGCTCGTGCCGAAGATTCGCCAAGTGACTGAATCGACGCCCAACGTGGAAGTGAGCCGACAGTTGATCGTCGCTCCTGCCGCCGCATTTTGGGCAACGCCTGAAGCGCCGTAAACGCCCGTTCCGGGGTCGATTTGGAAAAGAGCACTTGCAGTCGCCATGAATCACCCAAGCAGCGCGAAACGATACGAGCTTGCGTCCGACGGATTGTCACTGGTGACTGTGAATCCGACGCCCGCGTTGAACGTATACCGAAGCTGCCCCTGGTTGCTAGCAGTAGTGCAGTTCGCGACGACGGTCGTTGTGGACGTAACAGAAGTGTTCGCCACGGTGACCGTCCCCGCCGAAAGGACGAACGTCCCGGTGCGGGCCGAGGCCGCATCGAGCGCCAAAACCGCGCCCGCAGCGTTCTTGACGCGAAGCTGGCTATTCGCGTCGCTGGAGCAGAACAGCGTCAATCCGAGCGCGGGCGCAGGGATGGAGTTGTTCGCGGTCGGGCTGAACCTGTGGGCGTTTGCCACCGACGTGATTGCAACCGCCGTGGCGGTGATGCGAAGCACGTACGTCGTCGAACCATCGACGATGCAAGTGATCGTCCATGTGCCGGCGTAATCCGGCACGAACGTCGGACTTGCCGTGTCCGTGTCGGTCAAATCGCTGCGGCTAGTCGCACCGCCCGGCTTCGCCATCGCCCACGAGTACGTGGTGCCCGTGGGCGTCGTAGAGAGCGTCACCCGCTCACCGACGACATAGCCCGAGCGCGCATTATCGACCGCGGTATCCCCCGCGGTCATCGTTTCAGAAGCGGAATTTGCGAGGATACCGGCCATTGTTCACCCCAATTTGAAACCGAGCGCACTCAGTTGAACCGTGCCCGTCTGTTCACCGCCGGAGGCGGTCGGCGTCAACGTGGCCATCGCGGATAGGAACTCTTTGTGGAGCGTCAGGAGCGGCCCCAAAACCGTCGTGATGGAATGGACGACGTCAGGAATCGTGTGCGAAGTCGCATCGACGCGATGCGCTTCATACACGCGAACGATGTCGGCCAGCGTCGCCAAAGACACTGCCGGATCGGACTCATCACCCGCGCCCTCCGTCACGAAGGCGTTCGTGACGTCGGGATCGTTGTGGTAATTTTCTTGGCCAGAATAGCCGTTCGCTTGGTGAAGTTTCAGCCACGAGGCGATGGTTCGTACGGCCACCGCTAACGCCAACGGCGTCTCGCAGCGCGTCGAGAGGTTCTCGATCTCGACGCTATCGACCAAGTCAGGATACGCCGGCAAGCCGAACGGATCGGCGTGCCAGTTGTTGGTGTCGTTGGTCATGTGCTGCGGGATCTTCGTCACCAATTCCGCAACAAGCGGCTGAAGATTCGGGGCAAGCGTGGAAACTGCCGCATTCCGAAACAGAAGAAGCTGCGTCAGCACTCCAGCAGACTGCGCGGCACTTGAGGCGCGCGGAGAGCTTGGTGAGATGATCGCCGGAGAGACGACACCTTGAAGTGTGCTGGTCGTTTCGCGGATGGTGTCGTTCCACACATACACGAGGAGCGCCGCGGTGCCGTAAGTCGTGGCACCGATGCGCTGCGTCATGCGCTGGCCGATGTAGACGTAAAGCGTCTGTTCAGCACCGAGTTTGGTCTCCGGCGTGTACGCCGCGGGAGCATTGGAGTAACCACCGCCGTACGTCGTCGCGCCGTACTCGTACTCTTGCCCGACAAAGATGTACCGACCGCCGACGTCCAACGTGACCGAAAACGGCACTTCGGGGAGAATGCCGCCTTCTACCGGCGCGTTCGGCGGCGTGATCTGAACTCGCGACGACTCCGTTTTCTGAAGCTGCTTGTAGAGCGTGCTGCCTTCAGGAGCCGCGACACACCAAAGTCGGATGAAGTCGCACGTCGTCGGCAGCGCGACGCTGGCGGTAACCTGCACCGCCGGATTCGGCAGGGCGTAAGTCGGAGTCGTCGTCAGCGTGATCGTCACGAGGTTTTTCCGTCAAGTGGTGTAGTTGCCGATTGGCACGAACGTCGTGCCGTTGACAAGCGCGATGACTCTAGGCGAGTTGGTGGCCCAGTACATCACGACGTAGCAAACCTGAGAACCTGCCGGAACAGCGCCGACAACGGAGCCCCCCGGCCCTCTCAAGTTGAGCGAAAAAACACCGCCGCCGTTTGCCATAGAAACGACGTACACAGATCCCGCAACTGCGTTGGGCAACGTAATGTCGCGCGGAGCCGTGGTGTTGATGTTGTAGCGAGAGTATCGGTACGCGACATTGTGATTTGCGTCTGTCGTAACGATGCTTGGTGCGATGCTTGTAATCGCCAAGCCTGGGACGCGCACCGCTGGAACATGGGTGCTCGCGGACGTGTTCTGAAAAACAAAGTCCGCCAATCCAAGAATGCGACCGGAAATGGTAGTATCTGCGGGATCTGCTTGAACGTCGATATACAAGTCTTCGTTTGAGTCGAACGAGATTCTTCCCGTTGCGGCAACGGTCCAATCGGCAAATAGCCAAGACGAGTTAGCAGAAGTCCAGGCAATCGTCGGGGCATTCACAGAGGTCGACCCGGAAGGCGTCAAGACAGATACGCTAGTCGCCAAACCGGCTGTTATCGTCAAATCCTCGTTGTAGGTGTGCTCGACGTCGCGATTGTAGGTAATTTCAAGATTACTCCCGCTGCTGATCAGTTCGTAGGTGCCGCCGTTGACGATGTCGAGCGCGTTCGGCTGCTGCGTCACCAGCGTGCTCATGTGCGTGCTGGGCAACTTCTGCCCGTACGAATACCCAAGACCGCCAGTAGGATCGACAAGAGTCATCGGAGTTCTCCCTAGTACATTCCGTCAAAGTCTAGACTGCTGATGTCGAGCAGGAAGCCCGATCCGGTGACGTTCGTGGACCAATCAAACGTCGCCCATGCCGGCAGCAAGGCATCGAGCAACTCGAAAAGCTGGACGTTCGTTCTTTCCAAGAAAGTCTGGAGCGACATCGTCGGCGGGCGCTGGACTTCTACCAGAAGATGGCACCGTGCTGAAAGCCATGCCGTTCCTCCGAGACTGTACGCGACCGGCCCCGTTGTGTAGGGCGAATACGTAGGAAACGTCGGCGAAGGCGGCGTATCGAGGTCGGTTCCGTCGTACCGCCAGCAACGAACAAAGAGATCGCCGAGCAACTGCGCGACGGCTTCGTCCACCGCACGAATCGAACAGCCCGTGTTCGCGCGGTACTTGGCCGCGCACCGCAACCGAATGTCGTGTCGAGTGTCCGTCGGCGAAACTTCGACGCCGAGAATTTGCTGCCACGAAAACAGACGCTCGTCGCTCGTCACCGGCAACGAGTTGTTCGCGATCTTGTCGGCAGAGCGCCAACGAGCGGCCTCGCTTCGGGAAAGCGCAAGGTTCTCGGAATGGACTAGGCCCGTCTTCTCTCCGTCGTAAACGGTGCGGTAGGCACTACCTCGCGCGGCGCGAAGTTCCCGGTAGAACACCCAGGCGTACGGCACGCGCGCCTCGGTTTGGCTGTTCATCTTGTCGGGAGCAGCGCCGTAATGGCCAAGCACTCGCGAACGCGACCATGTCGGCTGTCCTTCGAGTTTGGTCGTCACTTGCGTTGCCATTACCACACCACCAGCGAAACGTCGGTGTTGACGAAGGTCGGAATACCCGCCACGACGATGAAAGCGTGTACTTCCATCATGTTCGTGGTTTGTATGATCGCGTTCACTGCGGGCGCGTTGCCTCCGCTGAACGCGGCAGATGCGGCAACCGTTCGGAAATTGACCGCGAAGGCGTTATCGTACTCGTCTCGATAAGACGTGTTCCACGTCAAGCGAACACGTCCCGCGCCGAGAAGCGTAATCGTCGGCGCAGCCGGAATGCCGACGTCGTGTTGCCCGAGATAGGCGAGAGGGACGGTGCTGTTGGTAGAGAAGCGGATCACCGCAAAGGGCGCGGTCTGAATCACCGAACGAAGGTCCGACGCAAGCCGCGCGTGCTGTTCCGCGGTGAGCCCGTCAAGAGCGGTCCCGCCAAGCGGCAAGGGGCAGGGGGCGAATCCTCCTAGCGGCATGCTTCAACCCGTCCAAGTAATGAGCGAGACAACCGCGTTCGAGACAGCCATGCCGTTTTCGTCGAACACGCGAACGCGAACGGTGTCGTTCACACCGTCGGCGTCGGCATCGCTGATTTCCGTCGTGACGTAGCCGGGAGTTGCGGCAGGCGTCAGCACCGTACCGACCGCGGCGATGATGTTCGCGTTTGCAATCACGCCGTAGTCGTCGGCGTAGCTGTCTTGCCAAAGAAAACTGACGTCGCCGTTGCCGTTGCGCGTAGCCGTGGGGGGATTGCCGGCCATCGCGTAGTACGTGCTCAATGTAGGCGCGGCCGGTACGGCGTCGCTGCATTGAAACGTACACACCGAAAACGGCGCGGTTCGCGCCACTGCCGCAAGATCGGCGGCGATGCGGCAAAGATTTTCCGCGCTGAGATCCGTGCGTGGATTGACCGTCCCTACCGATTGGTAGTTGGTCTTATTGATGTGCCCACCATAGGCGGTGTGGCCATTCGCGCGAACCCAAACAGGATAGCCGGTGGGGGTGATGCTCATTGCTTGTAGATCCCGAAATGGCCGGGGACGAGAATGTACGGGCCTGTCGTCGGAGTAGCGGTTGCCGGCGAGGTGGCCGACCGATAGAGCCAGGACAGATCGGAGATTTCAGAGTGTGCCGAAGACATCTCGTTTAGCTGCTTGACGGACAGCGAAGGATACCAATCCTCGGTGGCAAAAGGCCGGCGAAGTGCGCGCGGCAAGCGATTGACGTCCGTGGTGCTCTCGCCCGGACCTGTTCGTCGCATGCTGGTCTGCCAAGTTTTGCCGTACTGCGTCGAGTTGACGGCGGCAGGGCTGATGTACTCACCAACTTGCGCGGTGGCGTTGTTGTGGTCGGTCAGCGCCTCGTCGAACGTGATGCGGTACCCGCCGCCGATGACGACGAACGAGACAATCAGTCTCACGTAGAATGCTTGGTCCACTCGACTCCACCATGCGATGTGCGTTTGCCCGGCGATCGGCGCGGTGGATGCGGTCAGGATGTCAATCGTCTTGCCGCCGTTGGAGACGGCATTGATGAGTACGGGACCGCCGAAAGACTGCGGCCAAGGTGTCGCATCAAGCCAACCGAACCCGTTGCCGCCAGCCGTGACGGCATTGGGCAGTACGGCTGAAATGGCGACGTTGGTCTGCTGCTCGATGACGGTCGAAACGACGATCTCCATCTCGTCGGGCATGTTCGCGTGCAGGGCGTTTCGTACGATGGATGTCGCCTGCGCCGAAAGCGCGCGGGAGAAATCGTACTGATCGGGGTCGATGTCTTTGACGAGAGCGACCTTGGTGCTGCCAGGACCGCCGAGCGCCGGATAGACGAAAGCGTACTGCACCGTTGCCAAAGCGTTCAGCGACGTCTCGACGACGAATCCCCAGTTCCCTCCCGCCGGGATGTTGCGGAGCCGATTCAGGATGCGGTCGCGTTTGCGTTCGTCCGTCTCTTCGTCCGCGCCGCCGGTCAGAGGGTCATTGGTGCTGACCTTGGCTTCAGAACGGACGTTGATAGGCGGCGAGACGAACCGAACGACAGTTCCGGCTTCTGCGTTGCAGTCCGAGCCCTTGTCGATCGTGATGACGGGCACCTCGCCCTGATCGGGCACGCTGATGTGAACGCCATCAACCTGGGCGCGTCGTCCGTTCGGCAAAACAAGCTGGTCGTTGTTGAAGTTGGCCGTAGCGCCAGAGGCCGGAATGGTCACAACAACGCTTCCAGTAGCAGGAGCGGGGCTGATTTCGGCGAGGCCAAAAGAAGCCCGAATCTCGTCGAGGCTTTCCCCGGTCGCCGTCAGAAGGTTCGAGTTGATGTCTGCCTTCTGGATGTTGCTGTATTGCAGAATCCCCAGATTGCCGACAGCCGTCGCGAGAATGTGCCAATCAGTACCGGGGCGAGTGATGCGATCGACCTGCGATTCGTCTGCGAATTTCCGCGCTTCGAGTCGCACGTCGACAAGGAAATCGTCACGGATTTCTCCAGCAGTCGCCGGAACATAGAAGCGGTCGGTAGGCAGCGCCATTAGATCGTCCTCGTCGCAAGCTGCGGGGTGGGCGAAAGAACGGTCAAGTCTCGGTACTCGATCGTGATCTCAACACGTCCGCCAGATTGCTTGATGATGAAGATGTTGTCGATCTGCATGATGCGTTCGACATCCGTGAGTCGATAGAATGCTTGACGAATCGCCGCGCGCGTCTCGGCCACGAACGATTCGGTGATCTTCGCGGGGCGGCGAATGCCAAGAGTCGGAAGCGCGCTCGAAGACCCGTACTCAGTATTCAGGATGAGAAGCACGCGCTGCCGAAGTGTCGGCATGCCGGCTAACTGCCCGACGTACGAATCGATTTGGTAGTCGCCGCTGCCAGGATTGATGTAGCGAGACAAAGCCGGTCCCTGCGTTGCCGCTGCGGGTGCAGCAACGGGAGCCGCCATCGCGAACGGCGTCGAACCTACAGGAGAGCCGGAAACCATCGGTTCAGTCCAAGGGGCAGGGTATCGTAAACGACGGAAGCGTCAAAGCAGGAAGCGGCGTAAGTTTTAATGCCGGCAGAGGGGCAATCGAAGGCATCGGCGGCAACTTGGGGAGTTGCGGTGCCTGGAACGACGGAAGCGTCAAAGCAGGAAGCGGCGTAAGTTTCAATGCCGGCAGAGGGGCAATCGAAGGCATCGGCGGCAACTTGGGGAGTTGCGGTGCCTGGAACGACGGAAGCGTCAAAGCAGGAAGCGGCGTAAGTTTCAATGCCGGCAGAGGGGCAAGTTGCAGTGCCGGGAACTTGCAGGCGCTCATTTGCCCTCGACGGTCATGTTGCCGGCTGTCAGCAGCAGCGTTTTCAGCGCGGTCAAAGCGGCGCTGCACTGGGGAGCGTCAACGTCAGCCGTTGGCAATGCCTTGAACGCTGTTAACAACGAGTCCCTAGCAGCAAGTACGTTGTGCGACCCTGTGGTGCCACCCATTTGCACCTTACCCAAAATGCTAATCGTGCCGTTTTTGTTAAGAAGGATCGAGCTTTTGCCTTCGGGGGCAATGAGCGCAATGCCGTCCGGGGACATTTGAATCAGCCCGCCAAACGCCGCGATCTGGACTTTGTCCGCGCCGCCGTCCAAAACCAACGCGATTGTGTTGGAGTCCGTGCCTTCGGTGACCAGCGCCACTTGGCGATTCGCGTGGCAGCGGACCTGCGCTTTCGCTTCGGGGTCGCAAGAATGCAGGACGGCATCTCCCGGCTGCATCGAGGCGACCACACCCGCGCACCGCGGATCGCGTGCGCCGACGATTGCTCCGTTGAAGGCCCCCACGTCGCGCAGAATGACGCCTTCAGCGAATCCGACGTCACTGGGCGGGTACGGCAGCACAGACAGCCCAAGTGCTTGGTAGCTGCCGACCTCGCCGAAAGACTCGTAGTCTTCGTCGCTGGTGATCGGCACGAACGCTTCAATGAGCGGAAGCTTCGTTTCGTCGTCGAGCTTCGAGGTGTTGATCTGGCAGATGTCGACGTTCATTCCTGTGCTCCAATCCCGAACGAACCGGGACGCCAGCAGGTCAACGTAGTCGTCGGCCCTTCATTCTCGTCGTAGTTGAAACGAACGTGCTCCACCCACAGCAAACCGCTGATGTCACACACTTCGTCTTCGACTTGGATCACCGTATCGACGGCATACGTTCGACCAGTAGCGACGTCCTTGTGCCCGCGGAAAACGATCTCGTACTGAAGGCAATCTTTCAGGCGCTCCGCTGCCGCGCGCGCGGCGACGTTCATGATCTGGTTGACGTCCTTGCCAATGTTGTCGCGCATGTAGAACAAGCGGTAAAGCGCGTTCGTCGGGACGTAGTTGGACTTTGGCAAAATCCGCTGCGTAATGATTGAGACGTCTTCCGGCAGCAAATCGAGGATTGTTTGCTGGACGTTGCTGGGAATGATTGTCGTTTCTTGTGGTGCTTGGGGCACCGAAGAAATGATTGTGGCCTTGGCAGAGCCGAAGTTCTCGGAAGAAGCTCGCCGGTATGTCGCGATCGTGTTGGCCTCCAACGCGCTCGTCGCCGAAACCGTTACGCGGCCTTCCCCCACGCCTCCCGTCCTGCCACTCACCAAAGCCACGGTAGGGTACTTGGTGTAATTGCGGCGAGCGACTGCTCGAAGCACGTTGTTGGAAGCCGCCGTCGGGCTGCTGATGCTCCGCTGAACCGAGTACGCGGGAGACTGCACGTAGTCAGGAGCACCTAGCAGCACGCTGTTCCGCTCCATCGTCGGCTGAACGGTGCAGCCGAAACGGGCGCAAATCCGAGAGAGGAACTGAAAGATCCCTTCTCCGGGGTTGGCTTTGTAGTTCTTGAGCGGCGCGTTCTGGAAAGTTCTTGGGCCAAGCGGCGTCTCGATCGAAACACCGACCCGTGAATTACGCCAAACAGAGGCGTCGAACGACACCGTGTCGATGCCAACAGGACCAGCCGCCAACTTGACGACTTGCTCCAGCTTCATGTTTTCGCTGATAGCGAGCGCCGGGTCGACGTGGCATTCGACCAAGTCGGCCATGTAGTCGCGTCCTTCGCATTTGATGGTGAGACCCGGCCCTTGCCCGACTTCCGTGATCTCCACGCGGCCGCGCACCTGCAAATTTCCGTCGAGGTACAGCGACACCGGCTGAAGCTCCAAACCCCGAAATCTCGTGGCATCGACGTCGCCTTCCGGTTCGTACATGGTGAACGAGAAGGCATCGGTGCTCGTCATGTAAGCCGAGTCGATGCTGTACGACTTGATGCGGAAAGTCGTCAGGTCCAGTCCTTCGAACTGAACACCCAGGGAAGGCTCGTCTAGCTGCGTCATTTGTAGAACCGCACGGTAGTGCCGGCGGGAATGAGCGGCAGGGGCAAATTCGCGTTCAGCGTGATCAGTTCTTGAACAGTGAGGCCAAGCTGCGCTGCCAAAGCAGTTGCGGTAATGTCTTGTGCTACCGTCGTAGTGGCGATTAGCCGGAAGTCCGCCAGTGGATTGAAGCGGTTCAGCGTGTCGATTTGCCGAAGAGCCGTGCGGATGATCGGCGCGTTCACCGGATTCAGGAGCTTTTTGTCGATCTGCGCGAGGACGTCAGCGATCTTGTTGACCTTGTGCTCGTACTTGGCGATCGTCGCTTCGACGCGATCGACATACGCCGTCAATTGAGCACCAAGGCCCGCGATTTGATCGAGCGCGTCAAGCCCACCAACAAGCTCTTCCGTCACCCCGTCGAACTGCCCTAGACGAAGCCGCTCAAGTTCGGCGTTGGTGATTTTCGCGACCTGCGAATTGAGCGTTTTGCCTTCTTGGACTGCGGTGTCCAAGCCGGCAAGCGGCGCACCGAATTGGTCAATGTCTCCCAAATCGGGCGAATGCACGAAGACCACCTGAACGTCGTCGCCGTCTCGCTTGTTCACGTCGCTGGTCGTCTCGACCTGCTCGCAACGAACCATGAACGTACCGAGAACAGGATCGACCATCTCGCCGGCAGTGCGGTCTCGGCACGCGCGAAGGAACGCCGGGTACGTTTCGATGAACAAATTTCGGTACGGACCCTTCGTAATGTCCTGGCGAAACGGCACCGTGTACTGAAATCGCCAGTTGCGTCGGCCAAGAGATTCGACCAGTTCGCCGTCCGAGTAAGCGTACTTGTGGCGAACGACGTCCTGGCTGAAACTGACGTTGCGCGCCGCGACCGGAACTTCGATGCCTCGCCAAGACAGACGAGGCAAATCACGAAAGACGTCCATGTTGGTCCTTTACCGAGGAGAAGACGGACTGGCAGAAGAGGGCGCGTCGCCGCGATTGAGCGAAGAACTGCTCAAACTGTTTGCCGCGTTGGTGAGTTTATCTGCGGCGGCACCAAGCTTGTCGGCAGAAGTTTTCAACGCATCGCCAGGCCGAGCGCCGGCAGCGATGTTTTCTTGCACACGCCCTTGCAGCGTTCCCATCAGTTCCCCGGCGTTGGTTGGAAACCCTCGCGGATCGGGCAAGCCAGACAGCGCGAACAAATCCGGCTCCGAGAGCATGAATGGGCGTTCAGAGTTTTCTTCAATCGCTTTGTAGAGATTGTACCCGGCGAGGCCAACGCCTCCAGCAGCAAGCCCTCCTGCTACACCTAGCGTCGCGGCAGCGCCTCCTCCCAGTGCCGCAACACCGGCAGTCAGTCCGGTTGCAAGCGTAGAAACAAATCCTGGCGCAGTCATCGCGGCGGCCTCTGCGACAGGCACCCCCATGAAACTTTCCATGCCCAACGCGCCCGCCGCCCTAAGCGCATTCGCTTTTAGGCCGGTGCCTAGAGCACCAAGCAGCCCCTTAGCGGTAGCACCGACACCGAGCAAAAGAGCCGCAGTCGTGCCGGGATTTTCTACAGCATCTTTGAAAGCTTCCGTACCCGCGCGCGTGACGATAGCAGACGAAGAAGTAGGATCGCCGCCCCCTAATGCACTTGCGAGCTTTTCAACAGCCTGCGTCAAAATCGGCATGGACTGATCAGCCAAGCGGAGCAGCGCCTTTTCCAGCTTGGCGTACGGATCTAGTTCCTCGCGTGATTTCGCGAGTTCTTTAGCTTCTCCCTCAGAGACTCTCTGCCGATCAGAAATCGCGGCAAGAAGGAAGTCGCGAACAGCCGCGGCACCCTTTTCTTCGGGCGTACCGGAGCCTTGCCGTTTCGTGCCCAGGGCGTATTCGTCGAGGAATCCGGTCATGGCACGATTGCCGCGCACGTTGATGCCCAGCTTTTGCAGCTTCGACTGATCTCCTTTTGTCGCTGCAAGCAGCGCAGGAATGGTTTCTTCGAATCCGCGGAGTTTTCGGATCTTAGTCACCGGGTCGATGCCCATGACATCAATAGCGTTACCCCCAAACTCTTGGGTTCTTGTGAGAGCCAGAATCTTTTCTTGATGGAAAGTCAAATCGTCCACTAGGCGCGCGGTGGCTGTCGCCGCTTCTGCTGCGCCTTTTGAGCCGCCGCCGATGCTCTTCTGCGCCACAGCAGAAGCAATCGCGGCGGTTTGCGCGAAATCTGAAGACATCATCTTCGTCGCTGCACCGAGCACTGGCGGCGCAACGGCGGCGTATTCAGACATCTCGATGGATTCTTTCGCCGCGTGCCCGGCGAAAGAACCGACAATCTGCTTTGCCGTTCGCGTAGCCTGCTGTTCGGTCATGCCGACGTCTTTGTCTCGGGCGAACTTAAACGCCAAACCGGCCAGTTTGGCGACATCCTCTGGTTGCGAAGCGGTGGCTTCAGCTATCGCAGTGATGTAACCAGAAAGGTCGAGCGCGCCTTGCACGCTCCCGGTCGGGGCCTGGAAAGCAAGCATGGACCGGATGACGTCTCCTCGCTTCACGCCGTACGTTTGCGCGACTGTTCCGGCTCTGTCCAAAATGCCCTTCTGGATGTCCGCCAAATTGCGCTTGTCCCCGGTCTGTCGTGACAGAGAGGCCAACGCGGTTGACGCGCGATAAGCATCACGACCTTGCATATACGTCGCGCCGAGAAACATGCCGGCTCCCGCAGTCGCGAACGTCAGTGCCCTAGAGCCGAGAGACGACGCCGTTTGTGCCAAGCCCCCGTAGAAGCCTCGCTGTCTTTCCAGGCGTGCGTTAACGATGTCTCGCGCTTCCCGATTACGGCGTGATCGCCTTCGGTCTTGCGCCCGATAATCGTCGCCTCTGTCTCGCGAGCGAACGTGTGCATCGTAGCGGCTGGCGCTACGAAGCTCATCGCGCATTTGCCGTTCCCTGGCTTTCTGCAGGTCTCTGGCCAGTTTCTCCTGCGCTCGCAGTTGCCGTTGCGCGGCTTTCTGCTGCTCGCGAAACTTTCGATCGTCCGCGTTCTTCTGTTCTCGCAGTTGCTTTTCTTGCGCTCGTTGCTCGACGGCCCACGCCTGCTGCCGACCGCGTATATGGGCATCGTATCGAGGAGTGCGCCCGCCGTGTGTGACCGGGCCTCCTGCGCGCATACGTGCGCCGGCAGCGCCGCCGAACATCTGTTGAACAGCGCGATTGTGTTCGCGAGCGCGGTTCTCCAGTGACCTGAAAGCGCGAGCAACGTCGGCCATGCCGACAATCCGAAAGTCGTATTGAAGCGTGGCCATGCATTACTCCAAGTAGCTCAACCGCCGTCTTTGAACATGCGCTTGAAAACGTCCGCGGCTTCTTCGGTGGTAATTGGGCGATCAGGAAGAAGCGGAGCGGTTTTTGCGGAAAGCTGCTCTTGCACGCTCTCGACAAATTCCTCCGCGCGCTTCCGTTCGGCAGGGTCGATGCCCAAATCAGTTTCGCGTAATCCAATCTCGGTGGCACTCACAGGAAGCGCGCCAAATGAGGAAGTGCCAATATCCCAACTCTTGAGGGAGGCAGCTAAAGTAGGAGGCAAGTTCGAGCACTGGGTACCCAGGAGGGCGGACAGTGAATACGCGCGTTCCGCTAGCAACACGGTCAATTCGACCAAGTGATGCCAGCCCAGCACTCCTAAAGGGAGCGCGGAGCCGCCCTCCACAAGACGCTTCATCCAGGCCGTCGCTTGCTCCGGCGTCTCAATGTTTCCTTCGTACGGCCCGAACTTGCGCTGCACCATCTGAAGCGCCATCCACAACGCTTCGAGTTCGTCGGCCATCAGCACGTCGACGGCGTCGGCGTTGATGAAATGGCGAATGTAGCGGGGTTTGCCGGCTTCGGCCGTATTCTTGATCGGATCGACCGAAAGGCACGCCATCGAGAGCAGTTCTTTGGCAACGCGGTCGCCAAGTACCTCTTTGACAGCCGGCGCATCGTGCTGTTCACGGGGAATGCGCTTCTTCTCGACGAGCCAGTTCTGCGCTTTGATTCGCGCTTCGTCGTACTCGGCGAGATTCAACACTTGAAGGCGAACTCGACCGATCGGCAGGCGCGTGTCGGGATCTCGCCGAGGGAAGTCAACCACTTCGCTCGGACGTACCGGAGCGGAGAGCTTGAGAAACAGTTCAGTTGCGGAAACTTCTTCTGGGGGGAATGCCATATGTACCAATAGAAAGAGCCGCGAGGTCGTACGACCCCGCGGCTCGTGCAGGAGAGCAGGGCGAAACTAGGCTACTGCAACGGCTTCAATTCGCCAAGCCAGTTCGCCGTGCCCTCGACGCTCGCGTTCACCGTCTGGTTGATCGAGACGTCAAGGAACTTGCCGAGACCGACGTACTGCGTCGAGCCGATGATGACCTGCATCGACACGTACTCGCCGTTCGCGCACTTCTGCTGCCAGGGGTACTCCTGACCGCCCTTCGGAACCGCGAAACCAATCTGAAGATTGACGTCGCCGGAGCCGGGGGTGAAGCCGGCGAGACCTTCGTTGAGAAGGTCCACGCGGTTCTGCCCGCTGTTCGTGGTCATCTGAATCGAGGTGATCTCGATCTGAACGACCTGATCCACGAAAATCGCTAGTCTTGCGTGATCTTGCAGCGTTGCCATCTGTGATGCCTCCTATCAGGCCGCGCTGATCTCCGCGACGCGCGCCGTCATCTGGTGGAAGAGGTCGACGGCGTTGATGTCGACGCCAACCTCCAAACGCCCGCCGTTGTTCGGGTCGCGCACGACGCGCAAGCCCGTCTTCGACTGAGCGACGTTCTGAAGCCGCTGCCCGTTGAACTCGTCGAGCAGTGCGCGCACGAAGGGCGCGTAGTTGCTCGGCGTGATGACGTTCGGGTAAAGCCGCTGGTTGAAGTTGACCGTGCCGTCCGGCAGAAGCTCGTCCGACGCCAACTTCTTGTTCGAGTAGTTGAGCGCGTGGCGAAGCAGGAGCGTATCGACGAACTCGTCGGCGACGCTGATGCGATGCGTCTCGGTCGCGCGGAAGTCGTCGTTGTTGCCCGTGGCATCCTTCGAGCGGGTCGTGCACGACATGACGACGTAGCTGCCGGCATCGTTGGTCGCGATGCAGGTGATTCCGTCAAGGATCGCGTCGTTCTGATCGTCGCCGTCAGGACGGTCAGCATCGCGGTAGCAGCCGGGGATCAGCCAGTCGCCCCGATCCGCGTAGCTGTCGAAGTTGAACGCGGAGTCCCGCTGCTCGTACTTCTGACGAATCGCCGCCATGTTGGCCGCGAGTTCCTCGCGAGTCGCCTCGCTGTTCTTCTGCCAAACAAGCTGAAGTCGCTCGTAGTTGCGACCAATCGCGAGGCTCTGCACCGAAGCGAGAGCAAGAGGCGAAGCTGCGATGGCAACCGATCGCAGACCGGGGATCGGCAGCGACTTGGTGGCGATGTGCGTCTGCACAAGACCCAGCTTCGTCGAGTCCTCGATCGAAACGACGACGTAGTAGTAACGCGCCGCGTCAATCACCGCGAGGGCCGTCGTGAGGTTCGTGGCTTCCGTCGTGGTGCCATCGACACCCGCCGTCGCCGCGCCCGTGCCGAGAGCGTCCACGTCGCTCGCGTTCTGCGTCGCGACCGTCGTCGAGATGCCGGCGGCGATCTCCGCGCGAACGCGAATGTGCGCGTTCTGCGAAGCACCCGCGATCTTCGCCGTCAGCGTGATCACCGCGAGCGTGCCGCCGCCGTTGTCTGCCGACACAGGCAGCCAAGACTTCGAGTTGATGACCGCCACCATGCTGGTGGCAATCGCAATCGCCGTATCGCCGCTCTTGATGCCGATCGTGTTCGGCTCGCCGCAGATCGTCACCGTTGCGACGCCGGTACCCGTCGCCGCGTTCGCGAACGTCACCGTAAGCTGCGCGCTCACGAGGCCCATGCCACCGCTCGAAGGCAGGTACGGCAGGGCGAACACCCGCGCGATGTTGTTGGCCATCAGGAACTTGCGGACGGCACGGTGCAAGGGCGAACCAGCCCCCGCGCCCGTGATGACGTCCTGCTCGTTCTTGACACGATAGACCTTGTTTGCGGAGTAGCTACCCGTCGCCGCGAGCTTCGGCATCACGAAGATCACGTCACGCGCGGCGGCAGCCGCGGTGCTCGGACCCTGCGCGAAGAGAATCTCCGTGTAGCCGCCGGGAACGCGGTACGTGCTAGGTACTCCAGTAATGGGAATAGATGCCATCGTCGCTCACCTTTCAGCCTTCTGATTTCTTCTTGGCCGGTTTCTCGACCGGCACCCATTCGCCATCGAGCCACTCGACGGCGACAAACTTGGTACCACAAGCGGCTGCGGTTGCCTCATCGAAAGGCCAAAGCGCCTGCTCACGGTTGACCATCGCAAACAGCCTTCGGCATTCCTTGCTGTCTGCGGGAACTTCATACGGTCGGTTGTCCGCCGGATAGCCCCAAGAGCCGTCCGACATCTGCCGCTTGCTGCGCCCAACGTACGGGGCCGCTTGGCCAATGAACTGCATCGCACCGGGCACACGAACGAGGAGATTCGCGCGCGGGACAAACTTGAGCTTTTGAATCGTGGTCACTTGAATTCCGTTTGGGCGAGGAAGTGCATGTTGGCGCGCAGCACGACGGCATAGCGAGCCGCCATCTTCCACCAAGCTCCACCCATGACGAAATAGGGGCGGTTGCCTGGATGATTGACTTTTTTGGCGAAGACGACTGCGCCGTCCCGCCGACCGATGAAGCGAAGAAACCGCGCGCGTCGCGGGTAAATCATGTGCGGACGCGCACCGTATTCAAAAGACTGAGCGTACTTAAGCCGTTCCCCAAGTTTACCGCGCGAAATGACGTGATTCTTGTACTTCAAGAATTGTCCTTTCGCCGAAGCGAGAAGCTTGCCGCTCTTGACGTGCTCCTGCAATTCACCGCGAGTCTCATTCATCGCTGCGGTGTTGTGGTCGCGCATCGTGTTTTCGACCATCTTGTGGAAAGCCCGGTCGAAACGAGCGTGCGTCGCCTGCATCATCGAGATGTTGATCATCGCTTCTTGAGCCGCTGCTGAAGCAAGTAGACGTGCGTCTCGTGCTTGTCGGCAATGCCTTGCAGCAAGTTCGAGACACCGTCGGTGACATCGTCCTTCATGGCGCTCGCAATGACCTGGAGCAGCCCGCGCTCGGCTTCGAGAGAAAGCTGCATGAGCTTGTCCGCGTCGGGAACGTCGCAGGCGCGGCCAAAAGCTTCGAGCAATTCAAGCGCAAGTTCGCTCGACTTGAGCGGGCAAACAAGCAGGGCATCCCCAAGGCCAACGGCGCGTTCGCTGACCATGTCGATCTCGTCGAGCGCCGCACCGTACAAGTCGCCGAAGAGCTTGTGGTCGCCTACGAAAGACGGACCCTTCGTCTGCCAGTGCGCCGCTTGGTGCATGAGGTAGACCGCACGCAGCGTAACCGCCACCGACGCCAGCGACCGGGCCAACGGCTCTGCTTCCGGGGCCGTTTCCTCCCAGCGAGCCAGCAGTTGAGGGAGCAATTCCTTGTTGCCGTCTTGAATCACGTCTGCACCTTACCGTAGTTCGGATCGGGAATGGTATCGGTGCGAGCTTGCACCGTATCAGGAAGAACACCCTCGCTTCCGCCGACGCCGATGTTGTAATCGACGCCGTCGAAATCAGTATACGTTTGTGTCGTATCGTCGAGTTCGGTGGTCTCGATGTCGAGATGCACGGCGTAGTAGAAGTTCGAACCTTCTTTGTCCGAGAATGCTACCGGGCCTTCGTTGCTTGCCACAACGCGCATGACATCGAATCCACCGTACCCTTGGCCGAATTGAAGCGCACCGTTCTGGTAGGCGGGATGGGCGCGGCGGCGAATCAAAAACGTCAGCAAAGACCGCACGCCGGGGAGCATCGCGGCGATCTTGCGACGGTCGTCCGCCGGCAACGGCGGGAGGATGTAATCAATCCCCCAAGTCGTACGGATGACTTCTCGCTGAAGTGTGAACTCTTCATGCACGGCGCTCGTGCGGTAGCAGCAGAGCAGCGGCATCCCCCAACTGGCCTCTTTGACCAAGTCGCTGGTAGGCTGCAAGTAGCAGACATCCTGCACAGGCATCGCCGCCGAAAGCGCCGTGCCGGCTGTGACAATCGCCCACGGGCTGTTCGCCACGACCGACGTCGTGCTTTGCGCCAGTTCCTTGTTGATGGCGGCTTTGAAGAAGGCGAGAAGCTTGTCCCGCGCCGGATCGAGCGCGCTGAAAAGCTGCGCGTTCTGCACCGGCAGCAGCGGAAACTCGACGTCACCGAATTTGCCGTAGAGATAGCCGTCGTCGCTCATGGCGTCCCCGAAATCTCGACTCGCAGCGTGTAGTGCCCTGCGCGATCGTGGTTGAAGGATACCAGTCTTCCGTACGCGCCGTTCGGATATGCAGGTCCGACCAGCTTGTACTGAACAACGGTGTTGTTCGGCAGATTGCTAGGCTCCAGCACGCTCGCGAGAATGCCGCCGCCAGGATAACTCGGCGTCATAGGGCCGATTTCGACCGTGGCCTTCTCGTAGCCACCAAGCGCAAGTTGCTCGTTGTTCAGCCAGCGAATCTTTGGCGAATACCCGTTCGCTTCGGTGATCGGCGTGGAAGTGACGGTTTCCGTCCCCTCCCCAATCTCCGCACCGCTCCAAGTGCGCTGTTCGATAGTCAACGAGTACGGACGCCATCCCAGCGTTCCAGGGATCGCCCGAATCGAGTTCACCACCGGAAGAATGGAATCGCGAAACGTCGCCATTAGTAGACCGCGACAGCCGAACCGCCACGAGTCGAGCGAAGGTTCTCTACGCCCAACGCGCTCGCCAGTTCGTCGCGCCAGTAGTTCTGCAAATTCAGCATCTCGCGGCGAACGCTGAATACGTTGCCGCCGAAGAACTCGATCTCGTCGACCTGCTTGATACCGACCTGCTGTACAACGCTGGTTCCAAGCTTGTTCGCGATGTCGCGAAGCCGACCGAGAATCTCGCGCACGATGGACTCTCCCCGCTCGACGGTGACGGGGTACGTTCCGGTGTGCGTCTTGGAAAGAAGTACGGTGATCGTCGAACCTACGACGTTCTGCACCGTGGCGGTCTCCTGCCGGTCGTCCACGTCGATGATGACGCGGTCACCAGCGGAGAAACCAGTAGCACTCGCAAGCGTCAGAGTGACAGGAGACGCGAGCGCGCCGGCAGCCACCGCAGTGACCACCGTCGCGCTCGTCGTCTTTGCTCCTTCCAGCAAGTTGGGCTGAATGACCAACTCGAAAACCCGTGCGACGCCGATGTACGGCTCCGCGGCGACCGTCAGCAAGTTGTAGCCAAGCTCGTACTTGCAGCGGGCGATTTCGGAATCGAGCAGTGCCATATCAGCCCCTCAACTATCAGCCGAAGCCGTTGAACTTGCGGAAGCAGACCTGCATCGAGTACGTGTCGGCCACTGCGCCGGTCGTGACGCCGACCTTCACAGCGGGACGCACGTACTCCCAGCCGAGAACGCCCGTGGGCGCTTCGAGCACGACGGTGACGGGATTGTCCGCACCCATCGTGCCCGTCGCTTGCGCGACGTACGCCGCGCCGTTCGACGGCTTGATGTCCACCCACGTGGAGTTGTCGTGAGACACCTGCCAGTGAGCAGCGAGCGTGATGGTGTCCGTTTCGGCGTCGAGGACGAACTGGCACGAGAGCGTGTCGACGGCGATCTCGTTGGTGGGGTACGCAGTACCGCCAACGGAAGCGCCCGCCGCGATCGTGTCGAAGTTGCCCGTCGCCGCCGCGCCCTTGAAATAACGCGCCGGGAAGCTCATCAGGCGTTGTCCTCCGAGTAACGGACGCTGGTCACGAACCGATTGTCGGCGAGACCGAACGCCATGAAAGCAAGCCAGATAACCTTGGCCTGCTGACCGTAGTTGTCGTCCGAAGCCGGGACGACGGCGGGCGGTGCGCCCATGCCCGCGAGAGCCACGCCGGGGGCAATAGCGTGGGCGCGATGCACCTTGACGCTGGACGAGTTCAACGGCTGCGACAGCGTGGTCGAAACCGCAAGCTCGTACTCCGGCAGCGACGCGAAGTAGCCGGGGAACAAGGGGTTCATCTCCTTGTGGAACTCGGCGTAACGCGCGAACTGCGGATCGTCCTTCAGTTGCTTCTTGCCCGTCGGCGACACGACCATGAGACGCTTGCCGTTCGAGAACGTCGGCAGGTTCGCCTCATCCTGCGCGCGGGACGCGCGGCTGATCTGCTCGTAGGTGAGCGGAGCCTGTCCCTTGGCAGTGATGTCGTTGTCGGCCGCGAAGCCGTTCGGGTAAAGCGTCGTCGATGCGAGGTCGAAGAGCGAAACCCACACGGCATCAATCCAGCGATGGAAGTCGCGCTTCAGGTGCGTGCCGACGAGCTTGGCGAGATTGTGAACGCCCATCGAAGCGTCGAACGCATCGATCGCGTAGGGCTGCACAGCCGCCGCGCCGTAAGGGCCGGCGTAACGCTTGATGGTGAGCGCCACCTGCTCCGAACCCACCTCGATCGGAGTCGTCGAGATCGACGACGCCGTACCGATGACGCGCGACGCCTCGGTGTAGGTGGAGTTCGTGAACTTCGGGCGGTTGAACCGCATGGTGTGGCCGGGGCCACCCATGAAGTCAGACTTCGTCGCGAAAATCTCGCCAGGGAGATCCTTGGCAAGCTCCAGACGATCCTGCTCTGCCGTGGAGTACGGAGCACCGACGCCGCCGACCTGACGACCCGGAATCTGGAGACCCAGCATGTCGGGGACGTTGAGGTCCGCAGCAATCGCGGAGAGCATGAGGTTGGCGTAGGCGTACTGCGGCTCGGGCTGAACGAGCAGTTTCGCCGACGTGATGTCGTAGAACTCCTCGGGGAGCGTTACACGTGAAACCGGCATTTCGGTGATCCTTGTTAGTTGGTGTCAGGTCAGGCTCCCCGAAATCGAATCATCCGGGGAAAATTTCGCGGCTGAACCGCGAGAGATAGTGCGCCGCCGCGATAGGGTTCTCCCGCTTGAGACGATCATACTCGTCTTTGCGGTTGGGCGGACTGGTGCTCGCGTCGACCGGAGCCGAACGCGGCAGTGCGGTGGAAACCGCAACGGGTGCGACCGGAGCGGTAGGCGCGGCAGCGGGAGGCGTCGCAGGCGAAAGAACACCCGCCGCCTGGAACACCTGCGCGAGCGCGATGCGCTCCTCGGCGTCGTCGGTGGCTTGCTCAATCGCTTGGCGTGCCTGCTCAGGAAGAGCCGAAAGCGTGTTTGCTGCACGCTCACTCGTCATCGCCGCGAGCATCGCTTCCATTTCAGCAAGCTTCTCGGCCTGCTGAGATGCCGTGCTCTCAAGTTGCGACCACTTCTCGTCGGTGCGAGGAGCCGCTTTGGAAAGCAACTGCTTCGCCTTGTCGAGATCCTCGACGCCGAGTTCCGCGAGCACGCGACGCTCCGCAGCAGCGCGAGTCTCATCGAGGCGCTCTTTCAGTTGCGCGCTCGTGAGACGCACCTCGGCCACGTTCGCCGGAGCGGCGACGGGCTCAGTCTGCTGTGGTGCTTCAACGGGCATGGGAGATTCGACAGTCGTAGGAGTGTGCTGAATACGTGACATGATTCCCTTCTTTCCGATACACCCGATAACGCTCGGTGAGGCGAGGAGTTAGGGAACGTAGTTTGGTTTACTTGCCGGCGCGACCTTTCGCTGCCAGCTTGGCGAACTTCTTGGCCCCGTACTTCTTGCGACCAATGTACGCCGCGAGCGCCTTGGGGTCTTCTGCTCCCTTGGCCGAAAGGCTCTTCGTGAGCATCTCGAAACGCTTGCCGGTACCGAGTTTGGGCATCTTCACGGTCATTCGCCTTTCTGCTTTGCGGTCAACCGCCGAAAGCGTTTGGTCTTCTGTGCGATCTTCGAGGGCTGTGAGACGAACTGTTGTCCGCGCTTCATCCCCTCACGCTTCGCGCGCGTGGTGGCCGCGTACTCTTGCGGCGAGAGCTTCTTGATAGCGGCTTCGGGCAAATACCGCTCGCCCGTCTGAAGCGAAGGCTTTCCGCTCTTGGTGCGCCACTTCTGCTTGGTCCAACGGGAAAGCGCGTTGCTCGCGCTCTTCGCCCCGACGTAGCCGCCACCTGCCTGCTTGTAGCGAGCAACCGCAAGTTGCGCCTTTCGCGCAGACCACTGCCCAGGCTTTCCGCCTTTTGCGCCCGATTTAACGGAAGCAACGATGTTGCTCCACATCTTCGGCTTGGTCTTTTTCGCGACGGACATTGGTTACTTGCTACGCAGAATAGCGGAAACCGGCTTTTTGCTCCACATCCGGCAAGACCAGTACCGCGGAGTGGTCCGATCGGTGGCCGTTGCACAGTTGTGGCGAGCGCGGAAGTTCGCGCGACGCTTTGGGTCGTCGCGACGAATCTCCATGTTTTTGTCGCCGAAGTTCACTTTGACGACGTTGCCCTTGGCGTTCTTGACGAACACCTTGAACTTCTTGACGTCGCCGGGCATGGGTTTGCCAAGCTTCACGCGGCTTTTGTCCACGAGCTTCTTGAACTTCCCTGCCACGGCGACGCCTCCCGATTAGAATCAGGCGCGGTCGACGACCGCGATGATGCCAAGCTCGCTGTCGAGAGCGGTCGAGGTCGTGACCTCGGTGCCGTCCGCGGCCGAAAGCTGACCAGTAAGGCTGTCCGACGACACGGTGAGCGCCTGAACAGCGGTGCCGGTGAAGTAGACCGCCTGCTTGTTCGTGTCCGCACCCGCGAGGATGCAGCTTCCGGCGCGGAGCGTCGAAGCCTTGCCGTCGCGCGCCGTCGCGTCGATGGCCGCACCGACGCCAGCGAGCGACGCGGTGTCGGCGGCTCCGGTGTACGCACCGAAGTCCACAGTGATGAACCAAGCCTCACGCGAGCCGATGCCCGAGAACGAGCGACCGACGCACTGAAGACCCCGAATCGTACCAGCGATGACTGCCATGTGATTTCTCCTCAACCAGCCGCGCGTTTGATCGCGTGGACTGTAGCCTGTTCAAGTTTCGCGGCTTTCAGTAGCCGCCGAATCTGATCTCGTTCTTTCTCAAGGTGCTTGCGCGCCTTGATTTCGCTCTCGACGTATCGCAATCGCCGCTTCAAGTCACGAACCAGTTGTTGAGTGGACATGGGCTGAAGCGCCGTAGCGACTTGCGGCTTCGAATTGAGTTCAACGGAAGGGGGTGCTGCGGCAGCCGGAACTGCCACAGGCTCCCCCGCCGTCTCCGGCAGAGGAGCGAACTGCTCGCCAAACTCGAAAACGTGTGAATCTTTCACGACTGCGAATCCCGGCGCGCGACTTCAGCCTCGATGAGCTTCAGCCACGCTGGCGACAAATTCTCGTCTGCGTACAACGCGAACAACTCGTCGTCGCTCGCGGCGGCGAGTTCCGCCTCGAACTCCGCATCGCTGATTGCGGGAGCAACCGGCTCGACGACCTTGGCCTTTTTCTTCGCGCCCTTCTTCGGTGCGGGCTCGGCCGCTGGCGCTGCCGGTGCAACATCCGCAACCCACGCCCACGACGCTTCCCCGCACTTGATGCACGAGAGATCGGAGCCGGGAGTCTTGTGTCCGCAAACAACGCAACGCTTCATGGCTTCACCTAACTATCAAAACTGTATTCTATCGAGCAACGGCAATTCGGATGCAAGGGCGGATCGCCTTGGGGGAACTCTTCCTCAATCGGGATCTCCGTATCGTCCAAACTGCTGCACTCCATACACGTTAGCGCATCGTTGGAAGCATCCCAACGCTTAAGCGCAACCGCCTTCTCTACGCCGACCACGGTTTCCGCCGCTTTCCTCCGCTCCTCTTCCAACACACGAACCGCTTCGTTCGCGGCGAGAAGGCGGATTCGGCTGTCGATGGCGGTTTCGGCGAGCTTCTTCAGTTCGCTGGTCGTCGCCATTCGCAGTTTCTTGTCTCGAAACTCGATGAAGCTTGAAGCCAGCGACGCCGCTCGACGCTGTTCGGCTTTGGTCGGAGCGCGTGTCGAACGAAACACCCCTCCCGTCGGAGGCTTCTTGACGCGCAATTCGACGAGCAGTCGATCGCGCGCAAGTTGTCGCAGAGGGATTTGCCCGTCCAGAAGCGCCTGAACGAGTGCGGCTTTGGCTCCGCGGGACTTTTTCGCTGCTCGCATGAGCAGCAGCAAGAAGACGGCTTCAGCGGCTAGCTGGAGCTTCCTCGTCTTCTTCCTCTCCGCTTCGCTCGGCTGCGCCATCTTCGTCCGCCTCGTCCTTCTCTTCGGACTTCATTGCCTTGGAGAGCAGCTTTTCGACGCTGTGCTCGGCGGCTTCTTCGGCCTGCTCCTCGATTTGTTCGAGGACGGCTTCCATGTTTTCGAAGGGATACACGGAGCGGATTTTCTCCAGCGCCATCCTCCGAGTGATCATGTTCGACTGAAGCGCGAGTGCCGCGGTCGCGATGACCTGTTGCTCCTCCGTCCGATCCGACCGGAAGAAGGGAGGCCAGACAAGAGAAAGACTAGGGGGTTGCCACATCGGAACGCCTCAGAAGTTCGAGAGAAGAAGCCAGGGCTGGAATGCGTAGCTGCCCTCGCTGCCCCATCACGTAGGACACGCGAAGCAGCATATGCAAGCTCGGCAGAAGCAGCCGCGAACCCACATCGTCGCGGTACTGCTCGCAGCGGTCAATCTGCCGGGCGCGAATGACTTCGAGCGCCTTGCCCGACAGGACGCTGGCGCGCATGCGAATCGAGTCGGCGTCGAGGAACACCGCCGAGAGGGACTCGGCAAGTTTCATTCGAAGGTCCATGCAGTGGTTTTCCAGCGACGCGAGCGCGTCACCGGGCAGCGTGTGAAGTTGCACCTTCACGTCGGGGGACTCGTACTGCCACACCTCGCCCGGTCCCTTGCGGCGTCCCTGTTGCCGCTGTTGCGGTCGGTACTCGCCGGTCGGGCGGTTGTCGCTGGTGATCGGCCCGCCGCGGGAAGTCGCCGGCACCGAAACGATGTCTCCGATCTGCGAAGGCATGAAACCGGGCTCGACACCGATCTCCGTCCACTGCGGATCGCCCGCGTAGAGCGCCGCGCGATGCTTCATCGACAACGCGAAATCCAGCGCCGTCACTTCATCGAGAAGATTCTCGTGGATGGCGTTGCCGTCGTAGTTGTCGACAACCGAACAGCCGCGCATGAAGGGATACCAAACGACCGGGCAGAAACCCAAGCCGTGTTCGACAGAGGACTGAACCTGCCAATTCGGTTCGGCGTAGCCGCTCGTGATCGTCGCGGCCTTGAACTCGACGTCCTTCTTGTCGTCGATCTCGCGGCGGTACATCTTCGGAACGACCTTCCAGCAGTTCCGCTCTTTGACCGTCGCGTAATACGGGTACTCGATGACGAGCCGCTTGACGCTGCCGTCGTCATCGAACTCCGGCTCACACCACCGCGCCTTGGTCGAGTCGATGAACAACTGCCCGCCACGAACGCCGTGGATGAGCACTGCGCTGCCGCAGCCCTGCGCGGCATTGAACGCTTCGCGAATCGCCGCGTGAAACCGCGACTGCCTTTCCACTTCGCAGATGAACTTGTCGATCAGGGCGGACTCTTCCGCCGACAGCCCCGAAATGTCGACGCCTCGATCATCCTCGCTAGGCCGGCTGGTGATTCGCGGCCATCGCGTCTCCCCCAACACCAAGTCGGTGTTCGAGGCGATGGCGTTTCGAACCAGCGGATAGACGATGCACGGCGCACGGTGCCAAAGCGGTACCGAACGGTCGAAGAACTCCGGCCTGCCGGCGTACTGCGTGCCGTCTACGTACCGCTCCAGATTCGCCATGCGCTGCGAACGAGGCGAAAGATGCTCGGCGATAAGCTCCGCGGCCTGCGCGTAGCCGTCCATGCTCGTCAAATTCTGCCCGTGATACATTCAAACCTCGTGACGCCGCCGATCTGGCCCGCTGCAAGCGTGGAGTGCTAGCGCGAGTGCCCACGCCCGGTCTCCGTGACCGTCGTCGGTCTGTGGGGCATCGTAGCGCACATTCCCCGCGCTCGTCACGATTCGCCGAATCGACGACAAATCGGTCATCAAAAGCTTGTCGTTCGCCGGGATTCTCACGGTCTGCTCGGTGAACGCCGAATACAAACCCGTCGCCAAGTCCTCTTTGGACTGCGCGGTGAACGTCACCGGCTCGACTCGCGACCGACCGAACCGCTTCTGAAGCCGTTCTGCCGGGAAAGCACCCATACCCGTTGCGTCGATGCAGAGTCGCTTGACGTTCCATGTCGGGCTGAACGCGAGCGCCGCGAACCTCTCGATGTCCTCGTACGCCGTCCGCTTGGCGTTCTCCGCGTACTGCATCCACCGGATGCCACGGAAGTCCTTCTTCACGATGACGAGTTCGGTTCGGTCGTTCACACGCCCAAGATCCATCCCGGCGTAGCAAATCCCGTCGTAGCTGTACGTGTCGTCCACCGCGCAGGAGTACAGAGCTTCACTCGGAATGTACTGCTGCGCGCTGTTGATGAACTCGCAACGGAACAACTGCCCGAACACTCGCCCATCACCTCGCGCGAGCTTCCAGCAATCCTCGATGTTGACCGGCATCCCGTCGGCGATGGCGTCATCGAGCGTCACCATGTGCTTGGTGTAGCCCTGATGCTGCTTCGGGTCGGACCAAAGCCCGTACCAGAAATCGCCCGCGCCGTTCGGCGTACTCAACACGCGGATTCGGTAGCCGTGAAGTGCTGTGCCGCCCGCACCGTCCCAGACTTCCTCCGGTCGGTCGTAATACGCCACCTCGTCAAGAATGACGTTGCCGCTGAACGAACGACCCGCGCTGCTGTTCGGCAGCGACATGATCCGTCCGCCTGTCATCAGTTCCAGTTCCTTGCTCTTCGCCCGCTTGGCTTGCGCCCACGTCGAGCCTAGCTGAGTGAGTGCCTGCGCGTGCTTGCTCGCCTTGTCGAGCACCTCGTCGGCCTCGCGCTGACCAAGAGAGATGATGGTCGTTGTCTCTCCAAGCATCGCCCAAAGAACGCTCGCCGCCGCGATGGTGTGTGAACACCCAATCTGCCGACTTTTGAGAATCAGCGCGAAGCGGGTGAAGTCGAGCAGCCACTCCAACTGAAAGCGGTAGAACGTCGAAAGCCAAAGCTGAATCGCTCGACATTCGTTCTCCGGCAGCGCGCTTAGTGCGTCCAGGGCGCGGCGTGCGTTTTCCGAAAGCGGCGCGTCCGGGGAAATCACGGCTCTTCGGGCTCGTTCGTCGGCGCTTCGATGACCTTCTTCGGCGACAGATCGCCGAACAAGTTCCGCATGACCTGCCGCGCGTCCGCCGGCGTCATCTGATTCTGCTGCCCCATGTTGATGTTCACCGCGGGTTGAACGCCCGGTGCCCATCGCTGCGGGAAGCGCCGCTCCAAAAGACGGAACGCCATGTTCGGGTCGTCCTGCGCCTTCTGCCGGATGATGGCGACGAGGACTGCTTCCAGTCCCGCCTCCGTCCGATCCACCTGATCGAAAAACGACGCGAAAGGTTCCTCGCCTTCGTTCGCGAGCCGCGCCCAAATCGTAAACGTCCGAATGTCGACCCCCGCGGAGGCACACGCCACCTCGCGCGTGTTGCCCGCCTGCATCACCGACAGAATCTTCTGCCCGAGTTCGGTCGTGTACTTCAGCCGCGCCTTGTGCTCGCCCGGCGTCATCTTCACCACGGCCGGCGCTGCCGGCGGACGAACCGGCTCGTCTGGCCCGCTTGTCCCCACCGCGGGCGTGATGCTCTCGTGCGTGGCAATGTCCTGCTTGGTGTAGAGCAGCGACTTGAACCGGTCGACCGCGGAAGCCGTCATGCCTCACCTCGCTTGTTCAACTCTGCCAGAATGTCTTCTCGCAGATCGTCTTCGAGTTCTGGGTCTTCGAGGACCGCGCGCAACTCCTCGGTAGGCACCTCGGCCAACTGCAAATCCTCTTCGTCCTCTTGCGTTGCCGCACGTTCGGGCAAAAGCGCGGCAAGCTGCCGACCATCGACGTAGCGGTTGTTCGGCAAACCCGCGCGCTCGGTAAACGCGAGACGCTCCTCATCGTCACGGAAGACGACAACCAAAAACCAATGCGACGAGTGCGTCGTGTTGTTGTGCTTGGCGGTGTTGTCTCGTGCCTGCTTGACCTGCTCGACGCGGTCGGCAATCTCCGCAAGCACCGTGTCGGTCGCCGTGTCGCCGACGATCTTGAAAACATCGGACGCATCGAAGCCGGCAATCATCAAATCGAGATCCGGGGCTTTCAGCATCTCGCCGAGTTTCTCCAGATCCCACTCGCCTTGTGCTTCGGCGTTGTTGAGAAGAAGGTTCGCCGCCTTCTCCTCCGCATCGTCCATGTCCACCGCCGCCACGCGAAGCACGTAATCGCGGTTTCCGTTGATGGTGTCGAGCGCGCGAAGGCGCTGATGCCCACCAACAACACGACCCGTTCGGCGATTCCACGTGATCGGCGCGAGAAGACCAACCTTCTCAATCGCCTTCTTCAGCCTGCGCCGCGCATCTTCAGTGATGTACCGCGGATTGTAGTCGGCTTCGACAATCTGCGAACGATGGATCTCGACGATCTCGTACCGCTCGGAAGCGTGCCGCTGCGCGTCTTCAAGCGTAGCTGGGGCCGATGCCGAAAAGGCGTCGTCGCTCGATGATGGCTCCGCAGAACGGGAACGCTTCTTCGAGTTTTTTGAAGTCGTTTGGATAGAGGTCATAGAGCCAACAAACCGTTTCCGTGTCGAGACCGATCCCGTTCACCCGCTGATTCGTGCTCGGTGGGATCGGCAGTTTTCGCATCGCAAGGTACGCCATCACGTCTCGGCTGGTCCAATCCCAGAGCGGCGCAACCACATCGTCCTTCTTGAACTTGTTCGCCCCGCTTTGGGCTCGCCAAACCGAATCGGCACGCTTGGCACCGTGGCCGACAAGCTCAATCCCCGCGTCCGCTCGCGCGAGCGCATAGATGTCGTTGATCGCCAAGTGCGGCGCGTCCGCCTTCTCGAAGCACATCACCCCCTCGCGCATGTACGCCGCCCGCATCCAATGCGGATAGTGCCGCACCCGGATGCCGTAACGCGCTTCGGCCAGATCCATCTGCTCCTGCACGGATTCAAGATCCGGCACGACGTACATGAAGAACGCCTCGAACCGCTTCGCGTACCGCGAGCAAATGTCGAGCACGATCCACGAGTCCTTGCCACCGCTGAAGGACACGAGCACCTCGCGGTCCTTCACCTTCTCGATGGCGCGGTCGAGCGCGGCCAGCTTCACCTAACGCGCTCCCGCTTCTCCTTCGCACGAGAAAGCTTCTTGCGAAGTTCCTTCGTCGTCCGACCCGCGACGAGCTTCGGCCCCTTCGACCCCTCGCCCTTCTTCTGCGTCACGACGCCTTTGCCTTTTCCGCCTTCACCGGGCATGGGCACCTCCACCTCGCACCTTAGCCACTTCGCGATAGGTGTGTCCAGTAGAACGCACCCGCACAAAACCGCGTAACACGCTTTTGTTTTAAGCAATCGTGTTGTTCTGCTTGCTCCGCGTCCGTCTGGGTTGTTCGGGCGTCGGAGAACCACTCCGCGTCCGGCTGGGTTGTTCGGGCGTCGGAAAACCGCTCCGCGTCCGGCTGAATTGCCGTTTTCCAAAAACACCGATTCGTCCGGCTGGGTTGCCGTTTTTCAAAAACACCGATTCGGCCACCCAGGTTGTCTTTTTTCGAAAACACCGATTCGGCCACCCAGGTTGTGTGTGGACCACCGCGTGATCGGCGATTTTCCTCCATTAGGCACACCCCTTGCATATAGCCTAACCGGCCGAACCGCGGACGAACTAGTGCAATCGGCGAACCGCGGCGAGCCGAGCCGAGCCGAGCCGAGCCGAGCGCGCACGCGCGAAGCAACGGGCCGCGCGCGGATTCCCTGCATTTTCCCGCGCGGGAGGGGGGGCAGTGGAAGAAGATGCTGGGAAAATCAGCGCGATCGAAAGGGTCCGCGATCGCGTTCGGCGTCCGCTAACCGGCCGAATCCGTCGGCGACATCGCGGCCGCGGCGAGCGCCACGACCGAGGGGTCGGGCGTCGATGCGCGCGCCGTTCCGGCGGTCTCGTGGTGTCGCCACGTGCGGCGGCGTGGCCGACGCGCGGGGGGCTGTCCCTGTTCGAGCGCCATCACGCGACGCGCGAGCCGAGACAATGCGCGACGTAGCGTCGCGACGCTCCGCGCTAGCTCGTCCCGTTCCTCGCGGAGTCTCTCCGCTGTAGCGGCGACGTCGTCGACTAGACCAGCGGCACGGAGCGACGACCACGCAACGGTCGAAGGGTTGCCACGCCCCCCACCGCGGCGAATGAGCGAGACCCCAGTCCGCGCTTCGATAGCCCGGAGGCGATCCCGCGTCCGCTTACGCGCTGCAATCGGCGGCCCGTCCGTAGGCCAGCCGAGCAGCGTGGCGACTTCGATCAACGTCAACCGACGCACGATTTTCGGCATGCGTCAAGTATGCCCCACCACACGAGCGCAAGGCAAGCGCCACCGCGCGCGATGACGCGCGCCCCGCGCGCGGTGGTGGTAGTGAGTCCAATTCTGGCCCACCCCTATAGGGATCGCAATATTATCTAAACGCTTAAATACGCAATTATAAATTGCATTCTCTATAGGCTAGGACTGATCCACGAGTCACTACCACCACCGATTTTTGGGGTGCCGTCAAGACTTTTCGCACGATATCGTTTTATTCCGTGATGCCCGCGAAGCCGCCCAAACGCCTTTATAACGCATCGACACGCTATTGTGCTACCTTGACCCGTTTTAGTGCCGAAAATGCGTTAAAACGGAAATCCCGATTTTCCCCGGGAATTTAACGGGTAAGTTAATACCTACACCCGAGCACCCCTAAAATCGTCACGCGGCCGTGCTTTTCCCCTTGCGTTGTTTAACGCTTTCGACTATTCGCGCGGGCGCGCGCGGTTCCTTTATTTGTGCGGCCGTTCGCCGCGGTGGCCCGCGTGAGAAATTCGCGAATCCCGCAAAGCGCCGAAATCGCAGGGGATTTCCGCGAATTGAGAAAAATCGACATCGCAGGACGATTTTTGCTTGCTCCGATTAATAGTCGCGTGTCATAACTCTTTCGTCAAACGGCGCGACGGCGCGCCCCACCGAACGAAAGGAAACCACCACATGGCTCACGAATGGCATCGCGGCGTGCTCGCCGCATCGTCTTGGCACGGTCTCGAAACGGTCGCGGAGATGCACACCGCGGAGGACATCGTCGCGCACGGCGAGACTTCGGGCGCGTGGCCTATCGCTCTCCGCTCGGAGGACGTCTACACGTCCGGCGGGCTCCGGGCTCCGGGCTCCGCGATCGTCGCGTCCTACCTCGCGCACCCCGATCGGGCGCTCTCCGTCGTCGGCGACCGCTACCGCGCAACGACGCCGGATGAGTGGCGGACCCTGGTTCGCGCTGCTACCGCTGCCGGTGCGCGACCCACCGGGGCGTTCTCGCTTCGCGATGGCACGCGAGTGCTCGCGACGTTCGAGATCGGTAGCGGTAGCGGTCTCGTCGACCATCTCATGTTGGCCGATAGCTTCGACGGCACGCTTCAGTTAACCGCGGGAACGAGCAGCGTCCGAGTCGTTTGTGCGAACACCCTCAAAGCAGCGATGTCGAGCGATGGCAAGGGAATGGCCAGACTGCGGCACACCGCATCCCTTGAAGAGAAGGTAAACGTGCTCGCCGACACGATCGGCGAATCGATCGCCAGCGGACGCAAGGTGCGCGAATTGTACGAGCGAGCGAGCCGCACCGTTCTCCCCGCCGACGCCGCGCGCGAAGCGTTTGACGCGCTGTTTCCCTCCGCGCCCGACGATGCTTCGCAGCGTGCGAAGACCCGCGCGGAGAACGAGCGGACGGACGCGAGGATCGCGGCCCGCCGCCCCGAAAACGCCGTCGGCGGTGCGGCCGGCAATGTCGCCAGCCTGTGGAATGCCGCTACGTGGCTGGTCGATCGCGAAGCGGACGGCGCAACGCGCGAATGTCGCGGGGGAGCGGACCGCCTAGACAGTCTCCTCTTCGGAGCGCGGAGCAAGCGGATCGCGGAGATCGAGACCGTAATCGAACGTCTTGTCGAAGTCGTCCGGCCGGACGGCAGCGTCGAAGCGGTCGCGGTCGCCGAAGCGGTCGCGATGGGCGTGCCGGCCGAGCAGGCCGGCCTCCTCGATTGGATCTTGGACGGCTGACAGGGACACCCGACCGTCGTCCGGTCGGGCGTACCCTTCGGCCGCTCACCCTCCCGTGAGCGGCCGAAGGGTGCGACGGACGCACCCACCCCTACGAAGGAACCCATGAACAACTGGATCGAGACCAACTACATGCTCAATCATCCGACCGCGCGCTCGGAGCGCCTCGCGGCCGTTGCGCGGCTCGCCACCGCGGCGGGAATGCATGACGCGGAAGAATCCGCATGGCTCGCGACACTCGGCCCACATTCCGACCCGTACAAGCGGAAGATCGGGGAATATTTGTGGGGGATTGCGAAATCGCTCGGCTACGTGCGTCTCCACACCCTGCCGTGGTGCGGTGCAGTCACTCATGAGACCGCAATCGGCGATGACGAAACGCCGTCGCCCGCACTATGGCGCGCGCTCCGCGCGGAGCGTGATCGCCTCGCAGCGATCGAGATTGCCGCAGACGTAGCCGCGCGTGTCGAACTAGTCCAGACGTCGGTCGAGACCGACGACGAAGAGACGCGCGGCCCGGTGGCGCTGCGAGTCTGCCTCACCTACGCGGACGGCCGCTTTATCGAGGCATACCGCGCGCCATGACCCGATCCATCCTTGAAGCCCTGGGGGCCGCGCTATTTGGCGCGGCGCTCGGCGGACTAGTCGCGCTGGCCCCCGACGATCCCCCGCGGCATGCCGGGCCAGTAGTGCGCGCGCACTACTCCCGGCCAGTCTATCGGCCGGCACCCCGGCCGGCACCCCGGCCGCGTCCCCACCGATAACCCCCTCGCCCCACCTAGCAACGGAGAAACCCACCATGCAGACCTACAGCCACGATTCCCGCGTTTACCTCACTTTCTCAAAAGCCGAAGCGAAGGCCCTGCTAGCCTTTGCGTCGACCGACGAGACGCGCACCGCGCTGTGCTCGGTGTGCCTGCGCTATGTCGACGGACGCCCGGAGGCGATCGCGACGGACGGACATACCCTGCTCCTCCTCCGCGGGCGGACGGGTGGGTCGACGCCGATCCCCGCTTACTCCCCCCAGGGATACGCGGTCATCCCCCGATCGACCATGATGCGCGCGGTCAAGGCATGCGGTGCCCGCGAGTCGATCGCGATCGCGATCGGCTCGCAAGTCGAAGGTTCACCCATCCTCCACGCGGACGTCGCGACCGTCCCCCACGCCGGACGCAAGGGGGAGGGAGACCCGATGCTCGGCTCCCCCTCGACAACGTCGCAAGTCGTGATCGATGGCGGGATGCAGTACCCCCCCGTCGACCAAGTCATTCCCGCGCGACGCACGCACGGGACGACGCCGGACGCGGGCGCTGCTACTGGTAGCGCGATCTGGTATGCCGATCCACACTACCTCGCCCGGCTCGCGGACGTCGCGGACGCCGTCGGCGCGACCAGCGTCCGCGCCTCGATCGCAGACGCCGAATGGCGTCCCGATCGCTCGTGGGGGGCGGCGAAGGATCAAGGCGAATGGGCCTACCTTGCCCCCATGCGGTACGACATCGAGGGACGAGACGGCACGGACGCGCTCGCGCTCGTGATGCCAGTGAGGGGATGACCTAGCCTCCCCTCCCCTCCCGCTACTAACCCCCGATCGGCCCCTCGATCGGGGGTCGTTTCATTTTGTGGCTCGCGGATCGCCCGCAATTTGCCGCGATTCGCGAAAATCGACAAAGGGGAGGGAATTAATACTTGCGTTTCGACACGCTAGTGTGTAACGTCCTCTTGTCCTCGACACCCCCCAACGGAGACCCCCCACCATGACTCTCGCCATCTTCGTCGCTTTGCTCGCCCTGCCGATCTGCGCTAGCTGGTCCTTCGTCGCCGCTACCCTCGCGGTGCTCGCAATGGGCTCGGTCGCGCTGCCCGATGTCCCCGCGGACGTCGACGCGGTAATCGTCCTCGACGTCTCGGATGTTGAACTGATCGACCCGGTCGCGGTCGCGATGGCCTGGGGTGAGGCTATGGCGAGCGTCGCCTCGGTCGACGCGGACGCGGAGATCGAGACGCTCCACCGCGCGTCCCTCCGCGCGCTGGCGACGTCCTCCGAGCGCCTGGACGTGGCGTCCGTCCACATGCTCCCCCTCCCCCTCCCCCTCGCGGCGTAGTCCGCCCTCGGCTCGTCCTCGGCTCGTCCTCGGCTCGTCCTCGGCTCCCCCTCGCGGCGTAGTCCGCCCTCGCGCACGCACGCGCACCCACACGCACCCACACGCGCGCGCGGCGACCGACGCGCGCGCGGCGTAGTCCGCCCTCGCGCACGCACGCGCACCCACACGCACCCACACGCGCGCGCGGCGACCGACGCACGCGCGGCGACCGGGGGCGGCGCGAAAGGCGGCCCAAATTAATAGCACGACGGCCTGACTTAAGGCGTCAGCCTAAGCGCGATTGGCTTGATGGTAGGGCGGTGAGGGATGAAGGGTGAGGCGCTCGGTAATTCGCAATTCGCAATTCGTAATTACCTATATGAGCCTTCGAGAGAGTTCGCGGAAGCCGATCAGGTTGTGAGAACGTCGGGGCGAAAGCCGGTTAGGTTGTGCGCGGCAGCCGGTTAGGTTGTGCTGGCGTCGGGCGGGAAAACCAATCTTCGATTTTGCGGTGGGCGGTTGGGTTGCAAGTTCGTCGGGCAGCGGGCCGTCTCAAGGAAAAGCGCGGACGGCCGGTCAGGTTGTGAGTGGGGATACCGAAGAAAGAATCTTCAGTATCCCCTCGCTGTGTCCCTCGCTGTGCCCCTCGCTGCTACTGGGCCGCGTCGCTTGCGAGCGCTGCCTGCTGCTCTGCGTGCGAAGTGACAAGCCACAGCTTGCCGGCGTTGGTGTTCTTGCCTGAATCGAAGAACTTCCCGCCAACGTAGACCTCGCGAAGCGTACGCAACGCGAAGCCGAGTTCCCTTGCCGAAAGGCTCTTCACGTCCGTGAGGCCGCAAAGAACTCGAACAGCATCAAGCACCTCGGCTCGGCGAGCCTGTCCTCCGAGAGACGTAGACGGAGACTGCAAGTCGGCAAGGGCCTCCTTCGACGTGGTGCCGTCCGGCCAGCGTTCTTTCCACCATTCGAGCAACGCGACATGCGCCTGTCGCTGCTCGTCGTCATCGTCCTCGTGGTCCCAGCAAGTGAGAATGTCGGGACCGCCCGCCCACTTGATGGCCCCTGCGATGAGTTCGATCCATTCCTCGAACCCTCCGCGATTGCCGATGTCCTGCCGCGGTTTGCCGGCGACGACGTAGGCGCGGAGCAGGGTGAGGGCGCTGTCAATGAGCCGCTCGCGCTCCTGTCGGCACCAAGAAAGCAAGTCGTTGTGCGCGAACGTGTCGAGGGGCCGTTCGCTTGGGCGCTCGTGCCGCGGAACCATGCGGCAGCGAAGCGTGCGTCGCGTCATGTCGGAAGCAATCTTCAACTGATTGCCCGAGACGAAGATGACCGTCTTCCAGATGTGCTCCTCGATGGTCGACGAACCAAGAACTCGCAACGCCACGCGCCCCCGGCTCGTCAGCACGCGCTCCAATGCCGCACCGCGAATCGGCGTGTTGGCGTTGTCGAAGTTGACGAGCGGCGTGCGGAGGCGCGCGTAGCTGTTCAACTGCTTTTCCTGCTCGTCCTCGTTTCCGGTCCAATTGATCTTGTAGCTCGGTCGACCCGTCGCGATGACACCGACGCTGTCGATGGCGAGCGTCTTGCCGGTGCCCTTCAAGGGGGCATCGAACGCAATCAAGGGCACGTTGCCGGTGATGGCGGGACGGGCGACGAGGGTGAGCAGCGCCGCAATGGGGATGAACCTGTCGGCTTCGGTCTTGAAGGGGAAGTCCTGCCAGACTTCGACCAAGTCGGTGAGGGCGGCGCGAGCATCGACCTGCGAGGGGAACTCTTGGATTGGCTCGAACGCGCCTTGGCTCAAGTAGAGATACCCCGTGGCGTTGTCGTAGCCAGGCTTGTCGAGCACCGTGCCGTCGGCGCGCATGACGGGGACTTCGGTGATTCCGGCAATCGGAGGGACTCCCGGCCACTCCATGAGTTCGGCGAGGGCGAGCACGGCGTTCTTGCTTGGCTCTTTCGGCACCCACGTCTGCGTTCGATTGTCGAACGACTCCCAGCGGGCGATTTCCGTAAGGTGCGAGTGCAGCGCCATCGGCGTCAGCGGCGAGATGAGCGGCGTGCCGCGCGTAGCCTGCGTCCTGCCTTCGTCCGCCTCCTCAACCCGCACGACGCGGACGAGTCGGCCCGTCGTCTGGTACAGCGTCTTCGCCTGGGCGAGTGCCGCCACCGCATCGTTGACGACGCGGAAGAGATCGACACCCAGGCGAATGGTAGGGCGCGAGCGAAGGTACCCCCACGGTCGCGTTGAATTGGCGTGGGCGTCTTCGACCTTGTGGCGAAGCTCGTCTTCGGTCCACTGCGGCAAGCAGCGCGGATTGTAGTCCGTCATCAGCACGTCCACTGCCTGTCGGCGGGACAAGCCGAACCCTCGAACAAGGGCGACGGCAGCGCGGAACGTCGTCGGGTGCCCGCCCTGCCCGCTGATGGCGGGCGGCATCGCCGCAAGGTACGCCTTCGCATTCGCCACGATTTCCGGCGGCGCGTCGGCTTCGTCCCAGTCGTAGGCGCTCACGACGGCGGCGAGTTCTGGTGCTTGGTCAAGCCACTCGTCTACCGCGAGCGGCTCACCGTCGAAGTCGTGAAGCTCGTGCGGCGCTCCGTCCGTGCCCGGCGCGTACCAGAAGCGTGCGGCGTCCTTCGCCTGCGGATCGACCTTATGGCCAATCTCCTTCAGCATCGCATCGGCGAGCAACCAAAGCCGCTTGTATTCCACCGCCGAAACCGGACGGTCGAGCAGGAGCATCACGCGGAAGCGATGCTGCTGCGGCGTGTGGCTCTTGGTGGTGTAGAGGAAACCACGAACGCCCTCCCAGCACGCGAGCGCCTCGTCGATGGTCGCGCCCGAGTCGCCGTCGTAATCGAGGCCGAGCAAGTACATTTCGCGGACGTTGCCGCTCTTGCGAAGCGGCGGATCGAACACGCCCGGCGACCAACCGGGATGGTCCCACTTGCCCCGGTACTGCGCCGGCTGTCGCAAGTCGTCGATGAGTTCTTCGAGCGTGATGTCCTGCCGAACGCCGGGGAGTTTCGCGTTCAGGCCGGGCCATGCGGTGACGGAAATATGGGGTGGTTGCATGCCTGCGTGGATATAGCTCTCGGCTAGCAAATGCAACAACTATCACCACAATCCACGCGGCCCGAAAATACTTGTCGCGCTAAGTATTCGGAATGTTTCGCTTTTACTCCGTCGTCAAAAAAAGTTGTTTCAAACGCTTGCGTTTTTTGACGGAAAGACTATTGTTCTCTCGTCACCATGAAGTTGTTCCCCATCACCCCAGCACAAGCGTCGTTCTTGGAGATCGAGATCGTCGGTCGCTACCTCGACGACGAGGACACCGAGGAGGCGCGCGTCGCCGCGAACATCGCCGAGCACTTGGAGCGTTCGCGCGGCACCGCGATGGCGGTGGGCGAGTTCCACCGAGACGCGCTGGCGCGGATGCTTCTCGAACTCATCAACGACATGGACGACGAGATCGAACGCGCCAAGAAGGGCGACAGCGATGCGCTCGGCCGGCTCGGCGGCATCGACACGGTGAAGCAGGCCCGCGGTTTGTGGGCGTCTGGCTTTGCCCTCTGGAAGAAAGTGCGAACGTGATTCTTTCCTTCGGATACAACACACCGGACAGCGGCGACGTCTTCGTCGAACTCGTCGGTCTGCTCAACGCGCGCATCGTGGACGTTCGCGCGCGACCGCAGGGTCGCCAGGGGTGGCGCGGCGCGGACTTGGCCCGCGAGTTCGGAGAGCGATACGAGTGGCACGGCGAGACGCTTGGTGGTCGGGCGTTTCGCACCAAGTCGCCGACGTGGCAGCGCGCGCCGGAAGAGTGCCTACGTCCGCTGGTGGCACGAGAGCAAACAGAGAACCTGATCTTGCTCTGTGCCTGCGCTGAACCCTGGTCCTGCCACCGGCACCACGAACTCGCTGAACCCCTGCTGTTGCTCGGTGTGGACACCTACCACGTCCATCAAGATCAAGTGCTCGCCGCTTCCGATCTAGCGGTGGCGCTACGGACCGGAGACCCCTGCCCGTCGCTCGACTTGTGCGACTGGCTTGATTGACACCCCAACGAAAGACACCAATGCCGACAACGAACCCCAATGACCCTATGTGGCAACTGCGCGCTCGCGTTCAGAAGCTCCCCGAAGGAAACGAACTCGACGCGATGCTCGTGCAACTGCAAGTCGAACGCGAAAAAACCCGCGCCATTCTCGACGGGCTGCACGTCAACAGCACCGATGACATGACGCTCATCGACTTGGCCGACTCGGTAGCCGCGCTGTATTCGGAGATGGAACGCGAGCGCGACGACCTCTTGGATTGGGGCGATGCCTGCGCCGACGGGC
>Ga0214917_10000335_pt1 | contig 61368 bp, 50 predicted proteins | sample LL_1208_BB_MetaG_FD_177983 | JGI IMG/M metagenome (GOLD analysis project Ga0214917, IMG submission 177983) | Freshwater microbial communities from Lake Lanier, Atlanta, Georgia, United States - LL_1208_BB | ecosystem: Environmental > Aquatic > Freshwater > Lake | place: USA: Georgia | collected... | reverse complement strand
GTTTATGCGAGGTTTATGGCGACTTGGCGGCGACTTGAGCCCGGTCATTGCAAGCTTAAGTTTTGCTCGCCTCCGGTGTTGTTTGGCCATCGTCTGTGGAGGCCTTGCCCTCGCCGATGCTCCCGCCCGCTTCATGGGTTTGCTTTTGCGGCTGCTGGCCCGCATTTTTTCGTCGCTGTATGTACCGGGCAAGTTCGGTCAGGGCAAGCCGGTAAACATCGCGTTTGAATTCAATGACCGAGTCCAAGGGTACCCAGTATTGGTTCCAACGCCAGGCATCAAACTCGGGATGCTGGGAGGCACGTAATTGGATATCGCTATCCCGGCCCAGCAGCCGTAGCAAATACCAGATCTGTTTTTGACCCCGATAGTGGCCGCGCCACTCGCGCCGCACCCAGTTATCGGGCACTTCATAACGAAGCCAATCGCGGGTTCGCGCGATGATCTTGACGTGGTCAGGCCGAAGTCCGACCTCCTCTTCGAGTTCGCGAAACATGGCTTGTTCAGGCGATTCACCCCGCTTGATGCCACCCTGCGGAAATTGCCACGAATGCTCGCGGATACGTTTGCCCCAAAATACCTCATTACGCCGGTTCAGCAGGATGATGCCGACGTTGGGGCGATAGCCGTCTTTGTCCAGCATGTCGACTGGCCTTGTCCCTTAGAATGCAAGTCATTATATCCATCGACTGAACGGCTGAATATGTTTCTTATTCATATTCGCTTCTTGCCCGGTCGCCAGATGTCGTAGCTGCCCCTTTTAAAGAGTGCTTATCGATGAAAGCTAGCCGATTCCATATCGCAACCTTGCGCGAAGCGCCTGCGGACGCCGAGGTGATCAGCCATCAATTGATGACCCGCGCCGGGATGATTCGCAAACTTGCTGGGGGTATTTATAACTATATGCCGATGGGCTTGCGGGTGATTCGCAAAATTGAAGCGATCATCCGTGAAGAAATGGAGGCGGCCGGTGCCATCGAACTATTAATGCCTTTGGTCCAACCTGCCGAGCTGTGGATGGAATCTCAACGCTGGCAAAAATACGGGCCCGAACTGCTTCGGGTCAAAGACCGCCACGATCGCGATTTCATCATCCAACCGACCTCAGAAGAGGTCATCACTGATATCGCCCGCGCTGAACTGCGCAGCTACAGGGATTTACCAAAGAATTTTTATCACATTCAGACCAAGTTTCGCGACGAGCGTCGGCCACGTTACGGCGTGATGCGCGGTCGCGAGTTCACCATGAAGGACGGTTACTCCTTTGACCGCGACCAACAAGCCGCTTTGGCGTCCTACCAGCGCATGTTTGATGCCTACCATCGAATCTTTGAGCGCATGGGTCTTGCTTTTCGCGCTGTTGCTGCCGATACCGGTGCTATAGGTGGTTCGGCAAGTCATGAGTTTCAGGTGATTGCGCATACCGGTGAAGACCAGATCGCCTATTGTCCCGAATCGGATTACGCCGCCAATATTGAGCTTGCTCGGGCACTTCCTTTGCTTGCGGCACGCGATGCGCCAAGCGAGCCGATGCAATCGGTGGCAACGCCGGGAAAATCGCGCTGCGAAGACGTGGCGGCTTATCTCAACATAGATATCAAAAAGACGGTGAAGTCCCTGGTGCTTGCGGTTGATCGCGAAGACACCTCAGGTGCTGCTGAGGCTGATATTTATTTGCTGCTGGTGCGCGGCGATCATGACTTAAATGAAGTGAAAGCCGGCAAAGTACCTGGTTTGTCGGGCTTTCGTTTTGCAAACGAAGCCGAGATTCTTGCCACTTTCGGTTGCGAACCGGGCTATCTGGGGCCTGTGCAAACCGTTGCCCCAGTCAAACTGGTTGTGGACGAGACGGTCGCAAGCATGAGCGATTTTGTCTGCGGCGCCAATAAGGCTGGATACCATTTGTCTGGTGTGAATTGGGGTAGGGACCTGGCTGAACCCCTTGTTGCCGATTTGCGAAATGTGCGCGAAGGTGACCCCTCCCCGGATGGCAAAGGGTTTTTGTCGATTTGCCGTGGGATTGAAGTGGGCCATGTGTTTTATCTTGGTACCCGCTATGCCGAACCGATGCAGGCTTATTTCGTTGACGAGGATGGCAGCAAAAAGCTCATGGAAATGGGCTGTTACGGCATCGGGGTGACCCGTTTGCTCGGCGCTGCTGTGGAACAGAACCACGATGAACGCGGCATGATCTGGCCAGCGAGCATCGCGCCTTTCAGCGTGGTCATTGTGGCCCTTGGCTGGGCCAAATCCGAGGCGGTTCGATCTGCCAGCGAAAACCTCTACCAGGCCTTGCGCAAGGTGGGCCTTGATGTGGTGCTCGATGATCGCGATCTTCGACCCGGCGTGATGTTTGCCGACTGGGAATTGATTGGCGTGCCCTGGCGGGTCACGATTGGTGATCGTGGGCTTGCCCAGGGCCAGCTTGAACTCACGGCAAGGCGTGGCATGCAAACCGAGCTTTTCTCAACCCAAGACCTGTTAGAGATTTTAAAGCAGCGATGCTGTGCTTAAGGCAGCGCGCCCCGATTAACCGCCCTGTTGATTAGCGCGTCCGTTTTCCGAACCCGCCATGAGGCGGCATGGGCATCCCGCCGCCCATACCCCCGGGCATGCCCGGTTTTCCCATCCCACCCAGGCTGCGCATCAGCTTGGCCATGCCACCCTTTTGCATTTTTTTCATCATGCCTTGCATTTGCTCAAATTGGGCAAGCATGCGGTTGACCTCCTGGACCTGTACCCCCGCCCCGGCTGCGATTCTTCGCTTGCGCGAGGCCTTAATCAGATCGGGCTTGGCCCGTTCGGATGGCGTCATCGCGTGGATAATGCCTTGCGTACGTTTGAGCTCGCGTTCGGCCTTATTCATATCGGCCTTGCCGGCTGCCGCCTGCATCGCAGCGGGCAGTTTATCAAGCATGGTCGAGAGCCCACCCATTTTGCGCATCTGCATGAGTTGACCCAGGTAGTCCTCCAGATCAAAGCGGGCACCTGATTTGAGCTTATCGGCCAAAGCCTTGGCGCTATCTTCATCAATGGCGGCACGGGCCTGCTCAACAAGCGCGACGATGTCACCCATGCCCAGCACGCGATTGGACATGCGCTCGGCATCAAAGGCCTGCAGACCATCGGGTTTTTCGCTGATCCCCACAAATTTGATCGGCCGCCCGGTAACTGCTTTCACCGATAGGGCCGCCCCGCCACGCGAGTCGCCGTCGAGTTTGGTGAGAATCACGCCCGTGAGTTCAAGGGCCTGACCGAAGGCCTTGGCGGTATTGACCGCGTCCTGGCCTTGCATGGCGTCGACGACGAAAAGCGTTTCGATCGGTTTCAGTTGCTGATGCAGTTGACTGATTTCAGCCATCATGGCTTCATCGATGCCAAGACGTCCTGCTGTATCAACGATAAGAACGTCATGGAAATGAGTGCGAGCCCATTGCAGCGCGTTTTGTGCGATCTCCGCAGGCTTTTGCGTGGCGAGCGAAGGGAAATAGTCAGCGCCCACTTGCTCACTCACCACACGTAACTGCTCAATCGCAGCGGGCCTGTAAACATCACAAGACACGGTGAGGACTTTTTTCTTTTGTTGTTCTGCCAACCACTTGGCGAGCTTGCCGGCGGTGGTCGTTTTCCCCGCTCCTTGCAAGCCTGCGAGCAAAATCACAGCCGGTGGCTGGGTTGCGAGATTCAGTCTGGCTGCATCGCCTTTGCCACCCATCAATTCAACCAAGGCCTCGTGTACCACGCCAACGAGCGCTTGCCCCGGGGTGAGGCTTGCCATGACCTCCTGGCCCATCGCGCGCGCTTTCACGGTGGCGATGAAGTCGCGCACCACGCTCAAAGCGACATCGGCCTCAAGCAGGGCAAGCCGGATTTCACGCAACATCTCCTGGGTATTGGACTCGGTCAGCCTTGCCTCACCCCGGATGGTTTTGACAACCTTGGCAAGTCGTTGGGTTAGGTTTTCAAGCATGCTGTGACGGGCGCCTTGCGTGTTGATGACTGTGAAGTGCTCTACACTTTAACGCAGCCCGGCTCAAGTGCCGATTCGCAAGCTTTGTTACAGGTTTATGGTCGCTCAAATTTCTTTCCTGGCCCATTGGCCTGGCTGGCTCACCGTCGCTGCTGCTGCAAGCTATCTGCTTGCAACGCTTTTGATCCGGCGCAGGCACAAGCATGGCTTGTTGATGCTCGCGCTTGCGCTTGGCTTGCATGCCCCTGTGCTTGCTTCGCAAATCGTTGTCCTGGAAGGCTTGCGCTATGGTTTCGCCTCAGCGCTTTCGGCAACACTTTGGCTTGCCTTGGTGGTGCTGGTCTGGGAGGCGCGTCGCAGCCGTCTTGAGGGTGCGGCCAGTTTTGTGGCACCGCTGGCGGCTTTTGCACTTGTTTTGCCATGGTTTTTTGTGGGGCATCTTTTCCAGGGGCCGGTTTCAGTGCTGTTTGTGCCGCACTTGCTGATCGGCACCCTTGCTTATGGCATTTTTTTGCTTGCAGCCACGCTTGCGGTTTTTATCCTGATCCAAGCACGCGTTTTGCAACCCCGCAGCGCCGGATTTCTCGAGGACGGCTTGTTCGATCAATTGCCTCCCTTGCTTGCGATGGAGCGTATGCTCTTTCGCTACCTGAGTCTTGGATTTTTCCTGCTCACGATTACCCTTGTCAGCGGCCTGCTGTTTTCGGAGGAGGTTTTTGGCCGCGCTTTGAGGCTTGACCACAAGTCGGTGCTGACCTTGCTGTCCTGGTTGGTGTATGGCCTTTTGTTGTGGGGACATCGTCATCGCGGCTGGCGGGGCGCTGCCGCGGCCCGTGCCACCTTGCTTGGCTTTTTCGTGCTGTTGCTCGCCTATGTGGGCAGCCGGTTTGTGCTAGAGGTGGTCTTAAAGCGCGGCTTAGGCGGCTAGACGCATGCGTTGGCTTTTTTTTATCGTGCTTGCAGCCCTGGCCTGGTTGTTGTGGAAGGGACTGATTCGGGTCAAGAAGACATCCGGGGATGAAACGGGCGCCCCACGGGCTTCAGATGAGCAACAGGCTGCGCCCGACGATACCGGATCAAAGCCGGGCGCTCGGCCTAGGCCCGATGAGGCGTCGCCGCCGGCTTCGGGACATCAGCAGCAGGATTTGCCTGTGCAAAACATGGTTTCTTGCGCCTATTGCGGGGCATGGTCACCGGAAAGTTTGGCATTTAAACAACAGAATCAATGGTTTTGCGATGAAAATCATGCCAAGGCCAAGTCCTGAAATGCCATGCTGGCCGGGCTGCCAAACTCCATTGCCTTGCCTGTGAATTTCCCGCAATAAGCCTTGTACGGCGGGACTTTTCCTGCGATCAGCGCGGATTCATGGGCTTTGGCAGCCGCCTTGGCCGGCGGTGTTCGGCCGCTGGCCGGTGCTTGCTGTTCCTGTGCCGAGCTACTAGAATTTGTGCTTAAGAAGCCTTTAACCACTATATCTAGTGGTCGCGCCTGGCATTCAACGAATCTGTCTTCGAAGGCAGACCCACTCAAGATCTGGCCACATCGGCATCCCCGGAGGAAAAATATGCAGCAAAGCCCCCAATCCCAAAACAATCCCTCAGTGGGCCTGCGTCCTGGCGTCATGTTGGGAGCGTCTGGCGCACCTGGGGCCTTGGCGATCCATCCAGGCTTGAGCGATTTCAAGTTAATACGCCGTAACGGTTCGGTGGTTGCTTTTGAACCGGTCAAGATTTCAGTGGCCATGACCAAGGCATTCCTGGCCATTAATGGCGGACAGGGCGCAGCCTCGGCGCGGATTCGGGAATTGGTTGAGGATCTCACCCAAAACGTGGTGCAAGCGCTCACCCGTGGTAAGCCCGGCGGCGGCACTTTTCATATCGAAGATGTTCAGGATCATGTTGAATTGGCCCTGATGCGCTCGGGTGAGCATGAGGTGGCAAGAGCTTATGTGCTCTATCGCGAGCGCAGATCCCAGGAGCGTGCCGCCAAAGGCCAATCGAGTCATGCGCCAGCGTCAAGCCTGCATGTGACCGACGGCGGTCACCGGATGCCGCTTGATATGGCCGATTTAAGCGCCGTCATCGCCTCGGCCTGTGAAGGCTTGCATGAAGTGGTGAGCGTCGACGCGGTCTTGCAGGAAACCGTCAAAAACCTCTACGACGGCGTTCCGCTGGATGAAGTCTATAAATCAGCCATCCTTTCTGCGCGTTCGCTGATCGAGAAAGATCCGGCCTACAGTCAGGTGACTGCCCGGCTCCTGCTTCATACCGTGCGCAAAGAAGTGCTCGGCGAAGTGGTCGGCCAGCAACAAATGCACCAGCGTTATGCCCAATACTTCCCGCAATTCGTCAAGCGCGGGATCGAGGCAGGTCTTCTCAACGAAGAATTGCGACGCTTTGATCTGGCAAGACTCGGTGAGGCATTAAAGGCGGAAAGAGACCAGCAATTCGGCTATCTGGGCTTGCAAACGCTTTATGACCGCTACTTTTTGCATATCGATGAGCAGCGTATAGAGTTGCCGCAAGCATTTTTCATGCGTGTTGCCATGGGGCTTGCCTTGAACGAAATCGATCGAGAAGCGAAAGCAATAACGTTTTATGAATTGTTATCAAGTTTCGATTTCATGAGCAGTACGCCAACCTTGTTTAATTCAGGCACGCAGCGCTCGCAACTTTCCTCCTGCTACCTCACAACGGTCAGCGACGATCTGGATGGCATTTATGAAGCCATCAAGGAAAACGCTTTACTTGCAAAATATGCGGGCGGTCTTGGCAACGACTGGACGCCTGTGCGTGCGCTCGGAAGTCATATCAAAGGAACCAATGGCAAGAGCCAGGGTGTGGTGCCATTTTTGAAAGTGGTCAACGACACGGCTGTTGCCGTAAACCAGGGCGGCAAGCGCAAAGGAGCCGTGTGCGCCTATTTGGAGACCTGGCACCTCGACATCGAAGAGTTCCTCGAGCTTCGTAAAAACACCGGTGACGATCGTCGACGCACCCACGACATGAACACAGCAAACTGGATTCCTGATCTCTTCATGAAGCGGGTGATGGAAAACGGCAGCTGGACGCTTTTTTCACCCGCTGACTGCGTCGATCTGCATGAGAAAGTCGGTAAAGCCTTTGAGCAGGCCTATACTGGCTATGAGGAAAAGGCTGCCCGCGGCGAGCTCAAGCTCTTCAAAACCGTGCAGGCGGTGCAGTTGTGGCGCAAGATGCTGTCCATGTTGTTTGAGACCGGCCATCCCTGGATCACCTTTAAAGATCCTTGCAATGTGCGTTCACCCCAGCAGCATGTTGGTGTTGTACATAGTTCAAATTTATGTACCGAAATCACACTCAACACCAGTGACCATGAAATCGCGGTTTGTAATCTCGGATCAGTGAATCTGGTGGCGCATATGCGTGAAGTGCCGGGGGAGTCTGCTAGCCGCTGGGAGCTTGATCACGAGAAACTGCGTCGCACCATCAATACCGCGATGCGCATGCTCGATAACGTCATCGATATCAACTACTACGCGGTTGGCAAAGCAAGACACTCGAATCTGCGGCATCGCCCGGTCGGTCTGGGTATTATGGGTTTTCAAGACTGCCTGCATTTGATGCGGCTGCCCTATGCAAGTGAGGAAGCGGTCGCCTTTGCGGACCAATCGACCGAGGCGGTTTGCTATTACGCCTACTGGGCGTCAACCGAACTGGCCAGGGAACGCGGTGCCTATTCAAGCTTTAAGGGTTCCCTGTGGGACCGCGGGATTTTGCCGCATGACTCGCTTGACCTCCTGGCCCAGGAGCGCGGCAGCTATCTTGAGGTCGATCGAAGCCAAACCATGGACTGGGCGGCCTTGCGTCAGAGCATTTCGCGCCATGGCATGCGCAATTCAAATTGTGTAGCGATTGCGCCTACCGCTACGATTTCAAACATCATCGGCGTAAGCGCCTGTATCGAACCAACCTTCCAAAACCTTTATGTGAAATCGAATCTTTCAGGCGAATTCACGGTCGTCAACGATTATCTGGTGCGTGATCTCAAGCAGCTTGGCCTCTGGGACGAGGTTATGGTCTCGGACTTGAAGTTTTTTGATGGCTCAACGGCCCGAATCGATCGTATTCCTGCTGAGCTTCGCGCGATTTATGCAACCGCATTTGAAGTGGATCCAAGCTGGTTGGTTGAGGCTGCATCAAGGCGGCAAAAGTGGATCGACCAGGCACAGTCCTTAAACATTTACATGGCAGGCGCTTCCGGGAAGCGGTTGCACGACACCTACACCTTGGCCTGGTTACGGGGACTTAAGACCACTTATTACCTGCGCACCTTGGGTGCAACAAGTGCTGAGAAGTCAACCACTGATCGTTTGGGCCAGCTCAATGCGGTGTCGGCTGATGGTGCCGGGATGCAAGCAGGGTTTAGTTACACCGCCAGTGCGCCGGTTGGTCTCATGGAAACAAGCGAAGCTACCAAGTTTTGTGCGGTCGACGATCCGGATTGCGAAGCTTGCCAGTAAGTTGTCACTAAGTGTAGACCGATATTCTTTATAGATTTTTATATTGTTGTAAAGCATTCACTTCTTGTTGCAGTGCTTTTGTTCAAGGACTATGATCGGCATGCTTTATTTCAATGCCGATCAATAAAAAAAGCACTGTCGCAAGTTGATGAATTGAGTAAAGCGAGAGAAAACCATGCTGTCTTGGGACGAACCAGAAACCACAAAACATACACCGCAAAGCCTGCCGCCACGAAAAACAGGACAAGCGCCTGTGCCGGCGATGGCGCTTGGTGCTTTGCGATTGGCGCAGCTGACCGATACGAATCCGTTTGGCGAGTTGGCAATACCGAGCCAGACTCATGAGCTTGGGTCTCATGGCGTATCGGACATGACCGATCGAAGGGTTAAGGTTGAAGATAAGCGCATCATCAATGGTGCATCCGATGTCAACCAACTCGTTCCTTTTAAATACAAATGGGCTTGGGAAAAATACCTTGCCACCTGCGCTAACCACTGGATGCCGCAGGAAATCAATATGAGCCGCGATATTGCGCTCTGGAAATCGCCTCAAGGCCTCACCGAAGACGAGCGTCGCTTGATCAAGCGCAATCTTGGTTTTTTTGTGACCGCTGATTCCTTGGCTGCTAACAATATCGTGCTGGGTACCTATCGTCACATCACAGCACCCGAGTGCCGGCAGTTTTTGTTGCGTCAGGCCTTTGAAGAGGCAATCCATACCCATGCTTATCAATACATTGTTGAGTCGCTGGGCCTGGACGAGGGCGAAATTTTCAATGCCTACCACGAGGTTAAGTCTATTCGGGATAAAGACGAATTCTTGATCCCCTTTATCGATACACTCACCGATCCAAATTTTAAAACTGGAACGCTTGAGGCCGACCAGGATTTGCTCAAGTCGCTGATTGTTTTTTCATGTTTGATGGAGGGTCTTTTCTTTTATGTCGGTTTTGTGCAGATTCTTGCGCTTGGCCGTCAAAACAAGATGACCGGCGCCGCAGAGCAGTACCAGTACATTCTTCGTGACGAATCGATGCATTGCAATTTCGGGATCGATCTGGTGAATACCATCAAACTCGAAAATCCTCAGCTATGGACGCCGGGTTTTCGCGAGGACATCAAGGTCTTGTTTTTGCGTGCTGTAGATCTTGAGTATGCCTACGCGGAAGACACCATGCCGCGTGGTGTGCTCGGGCTAAATGCGTCCATGTTTAAAGGTTATTTGCGTTTCATCGCCAACCGTCGTGCTCAGCAGATCGGACTTGATGCGCTCTTTCCTCAGGAAGAAAACCCTTTTCCCTGGATGAGCGAGATGATCGATTTGAAAAAAGAAAGAAATTTCTTTGAAACCCGCGTGATCGAATACCAAACCGGCGGTGCCCTGAATTGGGACTAAATCCGATGATCGGGTCGATGCGCATGGCTCTAGACCGTCCCGCCAGATCTGTTTTAGCAGCGGGCGGCTTGCTGTATTCACCGATGCGACCCGCCAAGAGGTTTGCACCGGTGAGTAGGCTCGGCTACGAGGCTCGATTGGCGTAAGGCCAGACTCGCCCGTGGCGCCGAGACTTTCATCGTCGTGACCTTATGAACAAGGAGTCTCAACATGGCAACTGCCAAGAAACCTGTCGCGAAGCCCGCGGCGAAAAAGGCAGCAGCTAAGGCTGCAAAGCCGGCAGCGAAAGCTGCTAAACCAGCGGCAAAAAAAACGCTTGCAGCGCCCGAAGTGACGCTTGATGTCAGCGCCGCGGTCAAAGCGCCCGCGAAGAAAGCTGCCTCTAAGAAGGCAGCACCCGTGAAGGCTGCCTCAAAGAAGGCTGCGCCAGCGAAGGCTGCCTCAAAGAAGGCTGCGCCAGCGAAGGCTGCCGCAAAGAAGGCGCCGACTGCCTGGCCCTTTCCAACAGGCGACAAGCCCTAAGCAGTTAAAGCCTCAGACCCCACGGTTTGAGGCCTTTTGCGGCCTCATGCTTGATGGTGTTTTTGGACCAATGCCTCCGGCATCGGGCAGGCGTAGTGCTTTAACCAGCGTTGACTCCAGTCATGATACTCAACCGGGTGGTTTTGCGCCCCGGCATGCTCCACTTTGACAGCACCAAGAATTGTTCCCAGACGGATCGCATCGATCCAATCGCAGCCTTTTGACAAGGCGTACAGCGCGGCACCCCGAAAGGCGTCACCACAGCCGGTGGGGTCGATCACTTGAACGGCCGCAGCCGCCCCAATGTCGACGGTTTTCGTTGGAAGGACCAGACGGCTGCCCTCTGCACCACGGGTAATAACCAGCGCCTGCAAGTCTTTTGCCAACTCGAGCTCATTTAATCCGGTTTTTTGCATCAGCATCGAGGCTTCGTAGTCGTTCACGATCAAGGCATCGGCCAAATCGATCAGCGCTCGAAGTTCGTCGCCTGAAAACATCGGTAGGCCCTGACCTGGATCAAAAATAAAGGGCAAGCCGGCTTGAGCGAATGCGGCCGCATGCGCTTGCATGGCCTCTTTGCCATTGGGCGCAACAATGCCCCAGGCGCCTGCGCCGGATGCTGCAATGATCTGACGCAGGTCGAGTTGATGCGCAAAATTCATGGCACCTGGATGAAAGGCAGTGATTTGGTTGGCCTCGGTGTCTGTGGTGATGAAAGCTTGAGCGCTATAACAATCGTCAAGTTCAGCAACGGATGCGAGGTCGATCCCATAGGACGCCAGGCGCTTCAAGTAGTCTTTGGCATCGTGTCCGACGCTACCCACAAGTCTTGCCCAGCCGCCGAGTTTTGCCAGCGTGTAGGCAATATTGGCTGCGCAACCGCCGTCTTGCCGTTGCAACTGTGGCGTTAAAAATGCAACGTTTAACATGTGTATGCGATCGGCGAGAATATGGTCGCGAAACTTGCCATCAAAGAGCAGGATAAAGTCAAAAGCAATCGAGCCGCTGATTAGTACGGCCTTGTTGGCTCGGCGCAAATCCGCTTGAATGGTTTGATCGCTGATCGTGGCTCGCTGCTCTTGCGTCTTGCCTTCTTGCCGTTCTGTCATGGTGCACTCACTGGGGGAAGCATCGAGATGCTGGGGCTATGGATTCATGATGGTCTGCGCTTTTGCCTTGACCGACCAGAACGCTCCAGCCGTCAAGATCCCGCCACGCGCTTAACCGGATGTTGGCATAACAGCCTGCGACTTCCTCGACTTGACGCGTCAAAAGCCCGGCCAGCACCAGATAACCGCCGGGTTTGACCAGCGCTTCCAAGGTTGGCGCTAACAACTTCAAGGGTGCCGCAAGAATATTGGCCAGCACCATATCGGCGGGCGCAAGCCCGCGATGTCGCGTTAAATGGGTTTGAAGACTGACCTGATTGCGCTGTGCGTTATCGTCTGTAGCGATTAGCGCCTGGGGATCGATGTCGATGGCATCAATCGACGTCGCGCCCAAAAGACCCGCTGCAATGGCCAGGATGCCCGAACCACAACCATAATCAATCACCCTTTCGCCACCGCGAAGATGAGCTTCAAGCCATTGCAGGCAAAGCGCCGTCGTCGGGTGCGAACCGGTGCCAAAAGCAAGCCCAGGATCAAGTACGAGGCGCTTTCGCTGCGCATGAATGCTATGGATAGGTTCCCAGCTTGGTGTAATCAGTAAACGCTCGCCGATTTCGATGGCTTGAAACTGCGACTGGGTGAGGCGTACCCAATCCTGATCTTCAAGGGGCTTGAGTTGCCAGGGGCTATCGAGTGCGATCATCGAAGCATGGCTGGCCCTAGCAAGCATCTCCAAGGCTTGGTCTTGCGCTTCTCGAGGACGCGATTCGAACAAGGCAGTGATTCGTGTTTGCCGCCAGACCCGAGGGTGGTCCTCATCAAGGCCAGGTTCAGCGAAGATTGCTTCTTCGTTCTCGGTATCGGCCTGTGCATCGTCGACCTGAACGCACAGCGCGCCGGCCTCGAGCAATTGCTCACTGAACGGTTCGGCTTGCGATGCAGGCAGTACAAGCGAGACTTCAAACCATTGGGTTACTTCAGGACTGAGGGCGCTGGGCAAGTTTTTGTTCCAAATAATGAATCGATGTGCCGCCTTGCATAAAGCGCGCATCAGCCAGCAACTCGCGGTGCAAGGCCAAATTGGTCTGTATCCCTTCAACTGCCATTTCCGAAAGTGCAATACGCATGCGCGCGATTGCCTGCTCCCGGCTATCGCCGTAGGTGATTACCTTGGCAATCATCGAGTCGTAATGAGGGGGCACCAGATAGTTCGTGTAGGCATGTGAATCCACGCGCACACCAAGGCCGCCTGGCGGATGCCAATGGCTGATGCGACCCGGCGAGGGGGTAAATCGAAATGGATCTTCAGCATTGATGCGGCATTCAATCGCGTGGCCTTTGAGCACGATGTCTCTTTGCCTGAATGCAAGCTTCTGACCGGCTGCGACCCGAATCTGCTGCTGCACAATATCAATACCGGTGATCATCTCGGTCACGGGGTGTTCGACTTGTACCCTGGTGTTCATTTCGATGAAGTAGAACTCATCGTTTTCAAACAAGAACTCGAAGGTACCAGCGCCGCGGTAGCCAATTTTTTTGGCCGCGTCTGTGCATCGCGTCCCGATGCGCTCGATCAGTTTTCGGGCGATACCGGGTGCAGGCCCTTCTTCGATGACTTTTTGGTGTCGACGTTGCATCGAGCAATCGCGCTCCCCCAAATAAACCACATTGCCCTGCCCGTCGGCGAGGATTTGTATCTCGATATGCCGGGGTTGCTCGAGGAACTTCTCCAAGTAAACGCTCGCATTGTTAAACGCCGCAGCCGCTTCGCTTCGAGTCATAGTGACCGCATTCATCAAAGCGGCTTCGGTGTGGACCACCCGCATCCCACGACCGCCGCCGCCGCCTGCGGCCTTGATGATCACCGGGTAGCCGATCAGGCGCGCGATGCGAACGATCTCCTTAGGGTCTTCGGGCAGGGCACCCTCAGATCCAGGGACCACTGGAACGCCTGCCGACTTCATGGCCTGTTTGGCGCTGACCTTATCGCCCATGATGCGGATGGATTCGGGTTTCGGTCCGATAAACACAAAGCCTGAGCGTTCAACCCGTTCAGCGAAATCTGCGTTTTCCGACAAAAAACCGTAGCCTGGGTGAATTGCTTCGGCGTCGGTGACCTCGGCTGCAGAAATAATCGCCGGGATATTGAGGTAGCTCTCGCGGGATGGTGCCGGACCAATACACACGGACTCATCGGCCAATTTCACGTATTTCGCTTCGGTGTCGGCTTCCGAGTGCACCACAACCGTCCGGATGCCCATCTCACGGCATGCACGCTGAATCCGCAGCGCGATTTCGCCGCGATTGGCAATTAGTATTTTTTCAAACATCGGTTTCTCACAAGGGCTTGCCCGATCGCTTGCTACGGCCTCAGCAAGGCTTTGCCTTACTCGATCACGAACAAAGGTTGACCGTATTCAACCGGCTGACCGTTTTCGACCAGGATCTGGCTCACGGTGCCTGCTTTCCCGGCCTCGATTTCATTGAGAAGCTTCATGGCTTCAATCAGGCAAAGCACGTCTTGCTCAGCAACCTTGCTGCCAATCTGAACGAAAGGGTCAGCACCTGGCTGAGATGCTCGATAAAAAGTGCCGACCATGGGTGATTTCACGACATGGCCCGTCTGCTTGGGCTCGCTGCTCGCAGACTCCGCCGCGCCCTGGCTTGTGACGATAGCGGCGGGCTGATGATTCAGTTGTGCGTTTTGGACGCCGGGTATTGCCATCGGCGCTTGCATTTGCAGCGCTTGCATGGACGCTAGCGTCGCCATAGACGGCAAGCTCAGTCCGTGCGGGGCCTTGACGATGCGAACCTTGCCCTCATTTTCAGTGATTTCCAGCTCTGAAATATCCGATTCAGAGACAAGATCGATCAGTGATTTAATTTTTCTCAAGTCCATCGATGTTCCTTGATGCTTTGCCAGCTTCGGGCCACAGGCTTGCAGCTGGTAGATCGCTCAACAATCGCCCCAACGCCGAGTCAAGCCTGCAAAAGACGTCGCGCTGCCGCCTGCAGGGCAAGCTCATAGCCCTGCGAGCCTAGTCCGACAATGCTTCCGAGCGCGAGATCAGAAAAATACGAGTGATGCCTGAAGGCTTCCCGTCTGTGGATATTACTTAAGTGCACTTCGATAAAGGGTATTGCCACGGCAGCGAGCGCATCGCGCAGTGCCACAGAACTGTGGGTGAAACCCGCTGGGTTAATCACAATGAAATCGACCGATGCTGCGGCCGCCTGATGGATGCGATCAATCAGCGCGCCTTCATGATTGCTTTGGAAGACTTCAAGACCCAGCCCCAGCGCTTGGGCAGCCCGATGCAGGCGATCATGGATGTCTGCAAGGGTTTCATGGCCGTAGATGGCAGGTTCCCGAAGTCCCAGCATGTTGAGGTTGGGCCCTTGAACAACCAGAACCGACTTTTCGGGTGCCTTGGCTTGTGAATCCATTCAGAGGGCTGCCCGAACCTGGTCACGCAGCGAATCGATGCGGACTTTTCCGACAATTGTTTTCATCATGTTGCCATCTTGCCCGATGATGACGGTAAAGGGCAACAAGCCCTTTTCATTGCCGAACAATCGCGCGAGTTCATGACCTGTTGTGCCGCCAAGTAGCAGCGGGTAGCCGACCGGCGATTTTGCTGCAAATTGTCGAATGTTAGAGGGTGAATCGATACCGATGCCGATGATGTCAACCCGATTGGGCGAAGATGCCTGGAACTCGCGATGCATTGCGTCAAGCTCGGGCATTTCCTCAACGCAAGGCGGGCACCAGGTCGCCCAAAAATTTACCACGATGACTTTGCCGCGCAGGCTCGACAAATCCAGGGGCTTGTTGTCGGCGCTTTCAAAGCGCTGGGCAAAAAAGGTTTGACTCGCATGGTCGACCGCCGGGCGTTCGCTGTAATACCGCTTGGCGAACCAAGCCCCCGCAGCGGTCAGCGCAAAGGCCAAGGCCAACAAAACGAGCATGCGCAACAGTAAGCGCTTGCCTTGAGTTTCTGAGGAGGTCATGGTCGTCGATCTTATACGAAAGGTTAGCCCTCGTCAGTAAGGCTTGATGGCGCAACGGCTTTTGCCTTGGCCAAGGAAGGCTCAACCGAAGGCGAGCTTTGCCTCAAGTGCCCGCAGATCGCCGCGCTCGATGACAGTCTGGCCACTGATTTGGCTTGGCTGCAGAGCGCCTCTGAAATCGACAGGACTGTACATGGCGATCATGATGGCCTCCTGCCGCCAGTGCACACCAAGCGCTTCGACGGTCCTGCCGGTACGGAAATGCCGCAACTCAAGGGGCTCGGGATCAAGCCCAAGGTCGAGCAATTGGAAGTGCAATTGTTTTTCATCATCGGGGAAAGCTTGCAAATGAATCGGCGCATCCTGACTAGCGATGCCTTTCCAGACAGCGCCGGTGGCGAGCACCGGTGTTGGCGCAATCTGGCGCATCATCGCAACAGCCACTTCACGCATGCGCCTCACCCTTTGGCCATGCTGGGGGTCGAAGCATTCGAGGTGTTCCAAAAGGGCGTGATCGATGTCAAGCGAATCGGGCAGTGCGCTCTGGGGCAGCCGTTGTCCGCCACTGACTGCCTCAAGGGCACGCTTGCGCGCCTGACCCGGTTCGAGTCCATGATCTGCGATCAGCAGGGCGATATGCCGGGCCAGTTGCTGGCGAAACGGGTCTTTTGTGCTGAAAGTCATGCTGCCTTGTCCTGCCTTCTAAACCGGCGCTGGGTCTAAGCATCCACCATGATCAGGCGCCACGATAAAATGCTCACATCGTGCATATTCACATATTAGGTATCGCGGGCACTTTCATGGGCGGGCTCGCAGCGATTGCCCGTGAGGCCGGGCATCGGGTAACAGGTTGTGATGCCAACGTCTATCCGCCGATGAGCGATCAGTTGCGCGCACTCGATATCGATTTCGTTGAAGGTTTTTCTGCCGATCAAATCGGCTTCAAGCCGGATTTATTCGTGATCGGCAATGTGGTTTCCCGCGGTAATCCCTTGATGGAAGCGATTTTGGATGCGCGGTTGCCCTACCGTTCAGGACCGCAGTGGCTTGGCGAAACCGTGCTCGGCTCAAGGCCAGTGCTTGCGATTGCCGGCACCCATGGCAAGACCACAACCACAGCGCTTAGTGCATACCTGCTGCGCGAAGGTTTGCAACAGGACATTGGTTATTTGATCGGCGGCGTGGCGCATAACTTTGCATCAAGCGGACGTTTGGGTGCGCCCGGGGCGCCTTTCGTGATCGAGGCAGATGAATACGACACTGCTTTTTTTGATAAACGGTCAAAGTTTGTGCACTATCGACCGCATGTGGCGGTGTTCAATAATTTGGAATACGACCACGCCGATATCTTCCCCGACCTTGCAGCAATCGAAACCCAATTTCATCACCTGGTCCGAATGATGGCAGGCCAGGCCTTTATCGTGTTACCGGCTCAAGGCCTTGCAGGTGATGCGCTTGAGCGCGTGCTTGCCCGTGGTTGTTGGTCGCGCATTGAGCGGTTTGGGGCGCCTCAACAGGGGCTTTGGGTGTCCGAATCTAAAGCGTTTGAAGGAGGCCAGATCATGCAACTTCACTGTGCCGATCAAAGGCTTGGTGAGGTCACGCTTGCCCTGTCGGGAGCCTACAACCGCAGCAACTGTCTGGCTGCACTGACGGCAGCTCGATGTCTTGGTCTCGCACCCGAGCAGGCAATCGAACATCTCGCCGGATTCGGGGGTGTGCGACGGCGCATGGAATGGCGTGGCAGCGTGCGCGGGATTACGGTCTATGATGATTTTGCGCATCATCCGACGGCCATCGAAGCGAGTCTGGGGGCTGCGCGCGAATTTGGTGAGGGGCGGGTGATCGCCGTTGTCGAGCCAAGAACAAACACCATGAAACTGGGCGCCATGTCGGCAAGGCTGGCAGCAAGCCTAGAGGCTGCTGATCTGGTTTTTTGTTATGCGGGCGGCTTGTCATGGGACGTTGGCGCAGCGCTCGCACCGTTGGGCCAACGCGCTCAGGTTCATCACACGATGGATGCGCTTGTGAATGCCATGGTGCTGATCGCCAAGCCGCAAGACAGGATCGTGGTGATGAGTAATGGCGGTTTTGGCGGCATCCATCAGCGCTTGCTTGATGCGCTTGCAGCAGCTTGAGCAAAGAAAAAACCTTGGCTGAACATGCGCGGGGCAGCGGCCCTTTTGCCCTCTTTGAGGAGGAGGGCCATTTACGATGTGGCAAGGTGATTGCCGAAGCACAAGCGAGTCTGCAAGTCGAGCAGGCGAGCGGGCGCCGCAGCAAAGTCAAGCACAATCAGCTTTTGTTGCGTTTTTCGCCGCCCGCACCTCAAGACCTGCTCGGTGAGGCAAAGTCCTTGGCCGCCGAACTCGATGTTGCTTTTATTTGGGAAGTCTGTTCGCCGGCGGCTGATGTTGATCTCGATTTTGTAGCGCTTGCCAGCGAGTACTTTGGCCGTGGTCCAAATGCTGTGCAGGCTTGTGCCATGCTGATGTGCCTTCAGGATTCGCCGATCTGGTTTTTGCGTCGCGGTCGTGGGCTTTTCCGACCCCAATCCCGCGAGCATATCGACCGTGCCCTGCAAGCGCTTGAGCGAAGGCGCAGGCAAGATGACATGGTTCAGGCATGGGCCAAGCAATTGGCCGAGAATCAATGGCCTCAAGACTGGCTTGACCCGCAGGGTCTTGCGGGCCTGGTGCGCCCGATCTCGCTGTTGCTCAAGCCCGATAAACAATCCCTTGCCTACCGGGCGCTCGAGTTGGCCTGTCAAACGCGTCAGCTTTCAGCAGCCAGGCTGCTTTTGTCTTGCGGGCAATTTGCCTCGCCTTTGCAATTGCATCAGGAGCTTTTTGCGCGCGAGCAGTTTCCAAAAGGGCTTGAAACTAACCCGCCGCCGATTGAACTCGATCGCGCTATTGCTGCGCTCAAGCTGCCAATCGATGCCCTTGATCAAGCCGCGGTGGAGGCCTTTTCAATTGATGATTCGAGCACGACCGAGATCGACGACGCCTTGTCTTTGAGCATCAGCTATGCCAATGACGGGCAGACGATGAGCGAGCTCTGCCTTGGCGTCCATATTGCTGCACCAGCGATGCTGCTAACACCAGAAAGCCGCTGGGATGCAATCGCCAAGGAGCGTATGTCAACCGTCTACGCGCCCGGGCAGAAAATTCAAATGCTGCCCGAGGCCATCGTGCGCTGCTTTTCGCTTGACGAGGGCAGGCTTTGCCCGGCGCTTTCGCTTTATGTCCGATTCAATGCGCAATGCGAAGTGATCGGCGAAGAAACCCGGCTTGAAAAGGTGAAGGTGGTGGCAAATTTGCGCCATGATCAGCTTGAAAGCAGCATTGATGAGGAAGTCATCGAGGCCTGGGAGCGCGGTGAATGGCCGCAGCCTGTGCTTGCTGAGCCCGTGATGCAGGTGCTTGGACAGCTTTGGCGGCTCGCCAAACAGTTGCAGGCCGAACGCGAGATCGTGCGCGGGCGGCCCGAGCCGCGATTCCGAAGCGATTTTCACTTTCGAATCGAAGCTGATCGCGTGGAGATCGAGCAACGCCGACGCGACGCACCCTTGGACCGGATTGTTGCTGAGATGATGATCCTGGCAAATTCACGATGGGGGCGGTGGTTGGCGCTCAACCGATTGCCGGGTATTTTTCGATCCCAATCGATGGGTCGGGCCCGTATGACCACCCATCCCATTGCCCATCAAGGACTCGGTGTCGGTCAGTATGTTTGGGCCACCTCGCCGCTGCGTCGTTACGCCGACCTGGTCAACCAACGCCAACTGCTCGCGCTTGCAACACGCCAACGGCCACCGTTTCTTCAAGAGAGCGCCGATTTGCACCAGGTGATCGCAGGTTTTGATGCGCGTTACGATGCTTATAGCGATTATCAGTCGAGGATGGAGCGCTACTGGTCAATGCGCTGGTTGCAACAGCTTCAAAACGAAGCAAGCGGGCAGGGTGGTCGCTTTCGAGCTGTTGCACTGCGTGAGCAGCGCGCCCGCCTCCGCGATGCGCCCTTGGTCTTTGCGCTTCCGGATATGCCTGATGGCCATGCAGGGCGCGGTCTGATGGTGGCAATTGTCAAGATGGACCTGATTGACTTGACGCTGGAGGCGCGCATGCTGGCTTGGGACGATGAGGCCATCGATGCAAACCTGGGTTCAGACCATGCAACACCGCCCGCTTGATCATCGGTCAAGCACTGCCCATGTGATCTGGGTGGCTATCGGCGTATCGGCATTGTTGCACCTTGCGCTCTTGCTGACACCCTGGGGCGGAATGTTTCAAGGCTTAAAGCCCAAGCTGCCCGTCAGCATGGAGCTGGTATTTGTCAATGCACAAAACGATCTACCGCTCACAAAGCCCGACGTCCTCGCCCAGGCGCCGATGGCGGGTGGCGGCGATGAGGCACTGACCGGGAGGTATCGCTCGCCGCTTCTGGCAAACCAACTCGAGAAGGCATCAACAAAGCATCAAGCCTTCATGGATGAAGCCCTTAAAGCCGAAGCGCTTGAGCAACAGGCTGCGGTGCTTGCAAGGCAGCCACAAACCATCGACAAGCCGGGACTTGATGCGGAGCAGGCCCGCGCCCTTGCGAGGATTCAAGCGCAAATTGACCAACGTATGGCGCACTTGTCCCATATGCCGCGTCGACTGGTTTACGGGGTCAACGCCAAGGCGGTATCTTGGGCAGACTGGGCAGACCGATGGGTTGCCAAGATCGAAGCCGTCGGAACCAGACGTTTTGCGTCCCTGGCAAAGCAATCGCTTTTTGATCGCGTCCTGGTTCGGGTTGACGTCGATCGGAGCGGACGGGTGATCAAGCTTGAAATCCACCAGCCCTCACGGTACCCGGCGTTGAATCAGGCCGTACACGACATCGTGCGTGCCGCCTCGCCTTTTGCCGCCTTTGACGCGGCCATGCGTGCTGAGGGGGATGTCATCAGCATGGTAAGGTGGTGGCACTTTACGCGTGAGGGCCTTCGTACCGACGCTTAAGTCCGGCCCGGGCAGGGCAACGTGTAAGCAGAGGCTATCGACAACACGGTGCCAGGTTTGGCCCGCGGGCACCAATAAACCCTTCGTTATTTCGTTTCGATATTTGTTTTTAAACCATCAGTCGCCTGCCAGCGCTATGAAGCATTTTGCGGTCATCGGTCATCCGGTTGCGCATAGTCGATCACCGGCTATTCATCAGGCCTTTGCAAGGCAGTTTGGGCATGCGATCCGGTATTCACGGCTGCATGCTGCACCCGATTGCTTTGCTGATGTTCTTGAGGCCTTTCGCGCAGGAGGCGGTGATGGGGTTAACGTGACCTTGCCCTTTAAACGCGAAGCCTATGCCATTTGTTCGCAGCTGAGTCCAAGGGCCCAGGCAGCTGCCGCGGTTAACACCATCGATTTCAGCGAAGGCACGATCTACGGCGACAATACCGACGGCGTAGGTTTGGTTGATGATTTGACTAAGCGTCTCGGTTTCCTGCTCCAAGGTTCATCGCTCATGATTTTCGGGGCTGGTGGTGCCACACAAGGCGTTCTCGCGCCGATGTTTCAGGCGGGCTGCGCTCACATTACCTTGGTGAACCGTGATGTTGAAAAGGCGAGGCAGCTTTGTAGCGCGTTTCATAAGCATCATGGCAGCCATCAGCTTGCCTATTGCGCTTACTCGGACTTGAGCGCGCGTGCTCAAACGCAAAATTTTGATGTGTTGATCAACGCGACCGCTACCGGCCTGAGCAAAGAAAAGCTCCCGATACCCGATGAGCTTTTCGCATCGAGCAGGCTTGCCTATGACATGTTCTACGCTGCGGCGCCAACCGCGTTCATGCAGCAGGCCTATGCGGCGGGCTGCCAACAGCAAAGCGACGGACTTGGCATGCTGGTTTCACAGGCAGCCCACGCCTATGCGCGGTGGCATGGCTTAATGCCAGAGACAGCACAGCTTTATCAGGATTTGCGTGCTGAGATCGATGCGAGCTAAGCAATCTTTTTCGATCTCATCGCTATTCATTTACTTTGGCTTGCTGCTGATCGGCGCGTTCGTATTATTGCAATTGTTCTATTTTGTGCAGGTTTTATGGTTTCGTGTGGCTGATCCTGCGCAGACTGCCTTCATGGCTGAACAGGCAAAACAGGTCAAGCAAATCAAACATCAGCCGGTTACTTATCAAAAAATTGCTGTTCACTTAAAACGGGCGGTGATTGCAGCTGAAGATCAGCGCTTTGACAAGCATGACGGGATTGACTGGGACGCTATTGAAAAGGCCTGGATGCAGAATCGCGATAAAGGCCGGGTGGTCCGCGGTGGTTCAACCATCACGCAACAACTTGCAAAAAATCTCTTTTTGTCCGGCGAGCGAAGCTACTGGCGCAAAGCCCAGGAGGCTCTGATCACGCTGATGATTGAAGCCGTCATGGATAAACAGCGCATCTTGCATTTGTATTTGAATTACGCCGAATGGGGGGTGGGTGTTTTTGGCGCTCAGGCAGCAGCCCAGCACTACTTTGGCATTTCGGCCTCCCAGCTAAGCGCCTACCAGTCGGCGCGCTTGGCGGCCATGTTGCCCCGTCCACGGCACTACGACAAGCATCGCGACTCAAGCTTTCTCGCCTCCAGGACCGAATTTGTGCTGCGTTGGATGGGACAAATGCAGGTGCCTTGAAACGCCGAGCACCCTTGTTTTTCAATTCCTGCCCCAGAATGCAGCAAGATCGGGTATAGCACTTACAGGGGGGAATCGAAGTGGGCATGATGCAAGACAAAGTCGTCATCGTGACGGGCGCCGGTGGCGGCATCGGCAGGGCAATCGCCTTGGCAATGGCGGGCGAGGGTGCCAGGGTGGTGGTTAACGACATCGGTGCGAGCGTTAGCGGTGAAGGCAATGATCAGGGCCCCGCAGAAGCGGTCGTTGCAGAGATCGCAGCACTTGGTGGCCAGGCGCTCGCCAATGTCGATTCGGTTGCCGATGCGGCCGGCGCGCAACGCATCGTTGATGCTGCGATTGCAGGTTTTGGCCGTTTGGATGCGGTGGTCAACAACGCCGGGATTTTGCGCGACCGTTTCTTTTTTAAAATGAGTAACGATGACTTCGATGCCGTGATCAAAGTGCATCTTTATGGCAGCTACTACATGAGTCGCGCCGCGGCCAACCTGTTCAAAGAGCAGCAATCGGGCGCCTTCGTGCATATGACCTCGACCTCGGGTCTGATCGGCAATCTTGGCCAGGCCAATTATGCTGCCGCGAAATTGGCCCTGGTGGCTTTGTCGAAATCGATCGCGCTTGATATGGCCCGCTATCAGGTGCGGTCAAACTGTATCGCGCCATTTGCCTGGAGCCGGATGATTGGCTCGATCCCGACCGATACGCCCGAGCAGCAGGCCCGGGTTGCTAAAATTCAGCAAATGACGCCCGAAAAAATTGCCCCGATCGCCGTTTATCTGGCGAGCGATGCGGCAAGCAAGGTCAACGCTCAGGTTTTTGCAGTACGTAATAACGAGATCTTTTTGATGAGCCAACCTCGACCGATACGATCGGTACATCGTTCTGAAGGTTGGAATCCACAATCGGTTGCTGAACATGCCATGCCAGCGCTGCAAGCTGACTTTCTCGGTATGGAGCGTTCCGGCGATGTCTTTACCTGGGATCCCGTATGAAGCAGGGTTTTGACGCGCAACGTCTGAGAGATTGGGTCTTCGAACCGATTCGTCATCGCTACAGCGAACGCGACACCATGCTTTATGCGCTTTCGCTTGGCGCAGGCATGGATCCCTGTGATGCTGAGGCTTTAAGACTGTGCTATGAGGAAAAGCTGCAGGCCTTGCCGACCATGGCAGTGGTTCTCGCCTATCCTGGTTTTTGGGCCAAGGATCCGGCAACCGGGATCAACTGGGTAAAACTTGTTCACGGCGAACAGCACCTTGTCCTTCATCAGGCCTTGCCTGTCGCCGGTGACGTCATCGGCTACACCCGGGTGACGCATGTGATCGACAAGGGCGCTGACAAAGGTGCCTTGATGATCAGTGAGCGCAAGGTTTGCGATGCCCAAAGCGGTGCCTTGATAGCGACCATGACGCAGACCAGTTTCATGCGCGGTGACGGTGGCTTTAGCCAGGTTGGTCAGCAAAGCGATCCGCCGCCCGCCTCAAGGCCAGCGGTGCCCTCGCGTGAACCCGATCTCAAACATCAACTTCCGACGCGGCCCGAATCGGCGCTGCTTTATCGCTTAATGGGTGATTACAACCCGCTGCATGCGGACCCGGTGATAGCAAGCGCGGCAGGGTTCAAGCAACCGATTTTGCATGGTCTTGCAAGCTTTGGTATTGCTGCGCGTTCGTTGATTGAAAGCTGTGCTGATCGTGATCCGGCGCGTCTGTTTGAGATCGGTGTGCGATTCTCCTCGCCGGTTTACCCGGGGGAAACCCTTGAAACATCGATTTGGCATATCGAAGGCGCGCAAGCGCTTGCATTCCAAACCAAGGTTTTAGAACGTGATTTGATTGTTCTTAGCCATGGGACGGCAAGGCTTGCCCCTGGGGCTAGCTGATTCATGACAACATGGGAGTTAGTAAGATGAAGCAATATCAACGACGATCGGTGCTCAAGCGGATTGCCATCGTCAGTGCCGCCTTGACGGCGACACAGCGCATGACGGTCGGTATGACATGGGCTCAGAGTACCGCGGCATGGACGTCCAAACCGGTCCGCTTACTGGTCGGTTATCCGCCTGGCGGACCCGTTGATCTCGCTGCACGCTCATTCGGTGCGACGCTTGAGAAAGTGATTGGCCAGCCGGTCGTGATTGAAAACAAAGGTGGTGCAAGCGGCATGCTCGCCGCGCAAACAATCGCTCAGGCGCCTGCAGATGGGTCTTATCTGTTTTTTGCCGCAAGCCCGACGATCTCGATTGCACCCCATTTGCAAAAGGGCAATAACTTCGACCCCTTGACGCAGATTTCACCCCTTGCACAGGTGGTTGAGTATGCCAATGTGTTGATGGTGAATAAAGATTTACCTTTTAAAACAGTTGCAGAGCTTGTTCATTATGCAAAGGCCAATCCCGATAAATTGAGTTTCGGGTCTGCAGGGGTCGGTGGGTCAAACCACTTATCAGCCGAATTGCTCAAGAAAATCACGCAAACCCAAATGGTGCATGTGCCTTATCGCGGTAATGCGCCTGCCATGCTTGATGTGATGGGGGGCAAGATTGCCTTCATGTTTGATATTGTGATTACCGCCAAGGGCTATCACGAAAGCGGCAAAGCGAGAGCGCTTGCGGTTACCTCAAAGACCCGAAACCGGGCTCTCCCCGAAATTCCAACCATGGTTGAAGCAGGTGTGCCTGGCTTTGATGTGACGGGCTGGTTTGCGCTTTACGGACCCAATAGCATGAGTCGGGAAACCGTTACAAAGATCAATCTGGCCACCAAGCAAAGCCTGTCGCAAGCAGCCCTGGTGACCCGTATGACAGAGCTTGGTTTCGAGGTTAAACACAGTTCAGCCGAAGAACTTGCAAGCCTCGCCAAGCTCGAACATGGCATGTGGGCTGAGGTGATCCGGGGTCTAAAGATTGACTAGCGTTTGATCGCTGATAAAGCCGGCTGACTGGCGTTGCCATAGGCTGGCGTCATGACCGTGCAAGCGATGCAGAGACGATCAGGCAGCGATCATGCCAAACAAGGTCCAAATCTTTGCCGGTTCGGGATTGCTGGCCCGAAGCGCATCGACGAAATCGCGCATCAGAATCGGTTCAAAACCCATCAAGCCGATACCCCCGGTTGCAAAAAGCGTCAGCGCAAAGGTTTTGTAGCGAAACTGCCGCCACAAAATGCCGAAAAAAAGGGGTAGGGCTGAAGGGGAACCGTGGTTAACGAAACACCTGTTGGGGATCAGCACGCAGCCAATGGCCACTTCGACCCCCCTGTTTTTCGAGTAATTGGACTGCCTCGATCACCATCCCGCGGTCGACGGCTTTACACATGTCATAGACGGTGAGCAGGGCAATCTGCACCGCATTCAATGCCTCGATTTCGACACCGGTTCGCCCCTCGCAACGCACGCAGGCTTCGCATCCGATTGCATCCTCGCCAATCCAATGCCAATCGATGCTGACCTTACTCAGACTCAGCGGATGGCAAAGCGGGATAAGTTCGGATGTACGCTTGGCAGCCATGATGCCGGCGATTCTTGCCACAGCGAGCACATCGCCTTTACCGGCCTGTCCGTTCTGGACCAATTGGCGCGTGCTTGGCAGCATCCTGATGCGACCACCCGCGATCGCCTGCCGGCTGCTGAGGTTCTTGTCGCCGACGTCGACCATAATGGCCTGCCCAGCTTCATCAAAGTGGCTAAGCTCTTGCTGAGGAATCGCTTCATTCATGCAACAATCATAGCAAGATGAGTCAAGCCGTTACTCGAAACATGGTCCTAAGGGCTGCTGTCCTTAGCCTTTTCGTGGGCCTTGGCTGCGGGGCCCATGGCCTGCCCTCGCAAGCCGAGCCGCTTAACCGATCTGCACCCAGCGCTTTACCGGCACTCGGTGATCCAGCCTCGGAGAGTTTGTCGCCAGCAACCGAGCGAAAACTCGGTGAAAGCATCATGCGCGATTTTCGGCGCAGCCAAGCGGGTGATGAGGACGCCGATGTGCTCGCTTATCTTGATACGCTCGGTCGCAGGCTGATCGATGCATCCAAAAGCGGACAGGACTTCGAGTTTTTCTTGGTTCGCGACAGCAGCTTGAACGCCTTTGCGCTGCCTGGGGGCTTTATCGGGGTGCATGCAGGCTTGATCGCAGCGGCTGAAACCGAGTCTGAACTCGCTGGTGTGCTCGCCCATGAGATCGGCCATGTGACCCAACGTCATATCGCGCGGATGCTCGGCAAGAGTCGCGACGCCGGGATTGCGCAAATGGTTGGGCTGGTGCTGGCCGCACTTGCCGCCCGCTCCAATCCTCAAGCGACCACAGGCCTGCTCGCCTTGAGCCAGCAAGTGGCGCAGGATCAAATGCTTTCTTTTTCCCGCGACGCTGAGCGCGAAGCCGACCGTATTGGCTTTGACACCATGACGCGGGCAGGCTTTGACCCGCAGGGTATGGTGAGTTTTTTTGGAAGGATTCAGCGTGCATCGCGGGTTTACGAATCTGCAGCCCCTGCATACCTGCGAACCCATCCCTTGACCACGGAACGGATGTCGGACATGCAGGCGCGAATCCGACAGGAGCGATACCGACAGTGGCCGGACTCCCTGGGTTTTCGTTTGACCCGGGCTCGATTACAAGCCTTGCTTGATATCAGTGTTGATGGCTTGGGGCGAAGTGCAGAACGTTTTGAGTTTCAGATTAAAGAACAAAGCACCCTCGATTTGGCGGCAGCCTGGTTTGGCCTTGCCAGCGTCCTGGAAGCGCAACTGCGCTGGGCGGAGGCCTATCAAGCTGCGCAGAAAGCCCGTGACCATGTAGAAGCCGAATCCTTGGCCGGCGATTCGGCAGCTTCTGCGATTGATCGGCTGCAAATTCAGGCGCTTGCCGGGCAAGGCAAGATGCAAGAAGCGCTTGAGCGCAGTGAGGCTGCCTTGCAGCGTTTTGCCAGACCAAAACGGCTTGTGCTGGGACATGCGGAACTTTTACTGCGGGCCCAACGCATTGCTGAAGCTCGGCAGCTCATTGAGGCGATGCTTGCCGAGCGGCAAGACGATTTGCGAGCTTGGGCGTTGTTGAGCAAGATTTACGCGGCCCAAGGGCAGCGTGCGCTCACCCATCGCGCCCGTGCAGAGGTGTTTTTGCTGCAAGGGGCGCTACCGGCTGCGATCGAACAGCTCAAACTTGCTCAGTCGGCCAGGGATGCTGATTTTTTTAGCGCCTCATCGATCGATGCGCGCCTTCGAGAAGCCATGCAGCGCTGGCGCGCCGAACGTGCCGCAATGGGCCCTCAGAGCGGCCGCGATTCAAAGCCATAGTGCGATGGCGCATCCTCGATAAGAAGCAAAGGGAATTGCTGCTTCCCGTGAACCTCACTGTCCCATTGCCAAAGCCAGGGCGCAGCTGATTCGCCAGGCAGTGCATCAAGGCGCAGTTGGGCCAAATCGAGGTCGTGAATCATCCCAGGTCCGAGCTCAGAACATAGGAATATGCGACCCTGATCGTCGACGCAGGGATCGATGATCTGATCGATCAGATAGCCCGTGTGGGTGACAAGACGGTGCTTGTTCGCATGTTGGTTCGATTCGAGCACCCGCAAGATCAAAGGGGCAGCGTCCAGATTCACATAAACACGCTGCGGACCGTTTTGCCAGAACCATCGTCCTTCGCGATCACCCTCGTAATTGCGCCCGATAAAGTCAATCATGGCAGGACTCGTAATGGGTTCCCCGCGCTGATGCAAGAGGGGATCGAAGCCAGGGGCATCCCTTTGAATCAGGTGCCATTGCCCTCTTGCATCAAGGCGCAACCATCCGAAAACCGCAGGTACCTCCGGCCAGCGTTTCATCGCACTTTGCACGACATCATCCATGTACGGTCGCCTTGAACCAGCTGCAAATCGCGCTCGGCATCCATCCGATCGACGCTGGTATGCCACCCTCGATAAAGCCGACATGGCCGCCGTCACGTGGGTAGACGAGTTTGAGGTTTCGATGCAGCCCGCTTGGATTTCTTAGTGAGTCTGCAGGAACAAAAGGGTCGTTTAAGGGATTAATGACCAGGCAGGGGCTTCGGATCGCCTCAAGCCAAGGTCCGCAGGAGCTGCTTGCCCAGTAGTGTTCTGCACTCTCGAAGCCATGTAAGGGTGCGGTTACGTATTCGTCAAATTCTATAAACGTTTTAGCGTTGATAATGGATTGTCGGTCGTAGAGACCAGGAAAGCGCTCAAGGCGTTCAAGCGCATTAGGAATTAAGCTATGAAGAAAATAACGCATATACATCAGGTTTAAGCCCTTTGCCAGCGCGTAGGCACCAGCACGCAAGTCCTGAGGCGGGCAAATCCCAACACTGGCATCAACAACCCTGCTCGCGGCCTCGCCTTGCTCGCCAAGCCATTTGAGAAGCGCGTTGGCGCCGAGCGAAATACCCACCGCAACAAGTGGCCCCGTGTGCTGAAGGCGAAAACGTCGCAAGATCCAGTCGATCTCTTGGCTATCGCCTGAGTGATAGGCCCGAGGTTTTTGATTTCTCAGACCGCCACAACCGCGAAAGTGAACAACACTGGCACCCCACCCCAGGCGGCTTGCCTCATGCATGATGGCGAGACTGTAATGGCTCTGAGCGCTACCTTCAAGGCCGTGAAAAAGTACCAAATGGATTGCTTCAGGCGGAGCTGCGGCCTGCGTGTTGCTGCCAACGAGACGGGAAGCGTCTTTGAGAGGATGCTTATGACCGGCATCAATAGCAGCAACGTTAGCAACGGCATTAATGTCAGGAACATGATCAACAGTATCAACCGCCAGCACATCCTTGTCCGGGCTTTCCCAGATCGCTCGCCGATAAATCACTGGCGGCTTTTTACTAAGTCGCGACGCCACGACGGTTTGCACATGGGCATTCGACGCCCATCGCGGTGCCCGGTAGGCCTTGAGGCGATGCAGTACTTGCTCAGTGCAGGACACGGGATTGGGGGATCGCTGTGCTTTCCGGCTCGTCATGATGTTGAACCGCCGCCGCATGATGCAAAACCATGCGCCAGCCTCGACTACCATGCATATAAACATTGGTACAAGCCATGTGAAAGGCGCGCGTATGCCCGGCTTCAAACACCTGGATCGTCTCAATCAGGTTGTGAACAGCCACCGTACCGGCGGCAATCACCTGAAGCTTAGATCGGTTGACCACAAGATTGCCCTGCGCGAGGATCAAGGCCCAAGACTGCCTGATAGCATCAAGGCCAATCAGACGCGGCCCTGAGGGATGGATACAAACGCTATCTTCTTCGTCGCTCCAAAGCGCCATCAGCGCCTCAAGATCACCCTGAGCAAGTGCCTCATAGACTGCGTCTTCGGCAGCCTCGCTGCTGTCATAGCGGCGTGGCGAAAGCTTGTTCTTCATGGCACAAGACGAGCCATCGCAAGCGATCAAGGCTGCACCAAAACCCCCATGCCTTAGCCCATATCACCTTGAAGCCCTGCCCGCTGTCAATGGCCGTGGACCTTTTCCCCGTCCTTGAGCTTATAAGTCGTGCCGCAGTAGGGGCAATTCACCAGCTCGGTCTTGGTGACATCCAGAAAAACCCGCGGGTGGTGATTCCATAAGCTCATCTTCGGGTTGGGGCAAAAAGCCGGAAGATCCGACGCAAGTAGTTCAACCGGGGCCAAGCCAGGTCTTGTCTTGGTTTGCGTATCAATCATGGTGATGGTTCCTGCAGAGCGGTCTCAGACCACGGTAAGCCAATGGGCATAGGGTTCGGCGCGACCATTGACGGCGTCGAAAAACATCGATTGCAGACGCTCAGTCACCGGGCCGCGGGCGCCACTGCCGATGCAACGGTCATCGAGTTCGCGAATCGGGGTCACCTCAGCGGCGGTACCGGTGAAAAAAAGTTCGTCGGCACAATACATTTCGTCCCGGGTAATGCGTTTTTCCTTCACCTGAATTCCGAAATCCTCAGCAATCGTGATCACCGCATTTCTCGTGATCCCGTCAAGACATGAGGCCAGATCAGGGGTGTAGAGCACACCATCACGCACCATGAAAACATTTTCTCCGGCGCCCTCGGAGACATAACCCTCGGTGTCCAGTAACAGCGCTTCGTCATAGCCGTGGGCGGTGACCTCGGCGTTGGCAAGGATGGAGTTGACGTAGTAACCACTTGCTTTGGCCCTCACCATCGACACATTGACATGATGTCTGGTGAACGAGGAGGTCTTTACGCGGATGCCCTTGGCAAGACCGTCCTCGCCCAAATAGGCGCCCCAAGGCCAGGCAGCGATGGCAACATGAATCCGGTTGCCAAGTTTGGACACGCCAAGCTTTTCTGAACCAATCCACACGATCGGACGGATGTAGCAGGATTCGAGTTTGTTTTCCCTGACAACAGCACACTGGGCTTCGATCAGCGCTTCTTGGCTGAAGGGGATTTCCATTTGGAAGATTTTGGCCGAGTTGAACAGCCGTCTTGTATGTTCACGCAGCCGGAAGATCGCCGTACCTTTGACGGTGTTGTAGGCGCGCACGCCCTCGAAAACGCCCATACCATAGTGCAACGAATGGGTGAGTACGTGAATGTTGGCGTTCCGCCAATCCACCATTTGTCCATCAAACCAGATCAGCCCGTCGCGGTCGGCCATTGACATGGCGTTTACTCCTCAAAGAAAGCAATCAAAAAACATAGGGCACAGCTTAAACAAGGGCAAAGCTTAAACAAGGAAACAGCTTAAACAAGGGAACGGCTTAAACAAGGGAACGGCTCAAAAAAGGGCGCAACGCAAGACCTTGCTTTCCTGCGACAGCGCATTTTCAAGGACATCGATGTCGCCAACATGCTGCTGCACCGATAAGTCGGAACATTCTATCGAATGAGACGCCTTAGCTTAACGACATCTTCGAGTACCATGGTCCGAATCCGCTGCCTGGGCCCTAAACCCGTTGCCCATGCATGCTCTGCATGCCTTCCCGGGATCCGGCCACCGACCCTCATCGCGCCTTGCCACTTGCCTCGAACTAAGTCTGATTCTCAACAATGATCCAAAGCTTGCGTTTTCAAATGGGCTTATTGGCAACACTCCAAGCCCTCTTGCTCACGAATAACGTCACCCTGGTGGCGGTCAATGGCCTAGCTGGCTATCAACTGGCGAGCGAAAAGTGGATGGCAACCCTGCCGGTAACCGGCTATGTGCTGGGTGGTGCGGTTTGGGCCATGCCCGCAGCGCTTTTTATGCGGCGATTTGGACGGGCAGCCGGCTATGCGCTGGGCTCGCTTGCAGCCGTGCTGGGCGCCGTTATTACCTGGTACGCCGTTACCACCGCTCATTTGTGGCTGCTCTGTCTGGGTACTTTTGTTTGCGGACTCTATAACGCTTTTGCACAAAGCTATCGATTCGCGGCAGCTGATGTTGCCGACGCCCATGACCCGAGCTTCAAAGCCAAGGCGATTTCTTTGGTGCTGACGGGCGGTATCGTTGGCGGGGTACTAGGGCCTGAGCTTGCCAACTGGTCGCGGGGCGCGCTCGAACAGGCATTTGCCGGCTCTTATTTGAGTCTGGCAGGATTTGCCATACTTTCTTTTTTGCTATCGTTTTTATTGCGACTTCCGGAATCCAAAGGTTTTGCTGCCGCGGGGGGAGCGATCAGACCGCTCTCCGAGATCTTGCGCCAGCCCGCGGTCGCACTTGCCATCCTCAGTGCAGCGATCGGCTACGGCGTCATGAATCTTCTGATGGTGGCAACGCCGCTCGCGATGGAAGTCTGCGGCCACAGCTGGCCCTCAACCACCATGGTGCTGGAATGGCATGTCATCGGCATGTTTGCCCCAGGCCTTGTCACCGGATCACTGATCGGTCGCTTCGGCGTGATGCGCATGCTGGTTGCCGGGGTGGCGCTCAATTTGATCGCTATGGCGGTGGCTTTAACAGGTAGCAGCGTGACCCATTTTCTCGTGGCGATGGCCTTGATTGGGGTTGGTTGGAATTTCATGTACACAGGAGGTACGACCTTGCTCACCCAATCCTATCGTCCTCAAGAAAAAAACAAGGTCCAAGGTTTTATGGATATGTGTGTGTTTTGTGTGATGGTGAGCTCTTCAGCCTCATCAGGTGCTTTGCATTTCATTAATGGCTGGAACGTTCTTAACTGGATTGCGATTCCGCTGGTCGCAAGCGTGTTGGTCTATGCAGGATGGCTTAGCTGGCAAAAAGCGTTGCCCAAAGCGCTTTAACGGCTTGTGACTCGTTGATCAGCAGCTGCGGTTCAACCCTGGCGTAGCGTGCTTCGTTTAAGCGAAGTCCGTGTTGCAGCATGCGATAACGCCGATAAGCATCGGCGCATTGCAGAGCAAGTTGTTTGTCGATCAGACCTTCATCGGCAGCACGTTGCAGCAAGGCGATATTGCCTGCGTTATCAAGTAGGCTGGGGTAGGCATGGCTGTATGCGAGCACAAGGTACTGCGTCATGAATTCGATATCAACCATGCCGCCAGCATCGTGTTTTAAGTCAAATTCAGCGCTGCGATTGGGATGAGCTGCGTGCATGCGTGCCCGCATATCGCAGACCTTCCCGGCCAATAGCTTGCGATCTCTTGTTGTTTTGAGGATCTCGCGTCGAATCGATTCAAAGCCTGGGGCAAGGCGCTTATCGCCAGCACTCCACCGCGCACGGGTGAGTGCTTGGTGCTCCCATACCCAGGCCTTTTCACGCAAATAGCTTTCATAGCCCTGAAGGCTGATCGCGGCGAGCCCTGAGATGCCGTCCGGCCGAAGTCGCACGTCAACATCAAAGAGTTGGCCGGCGGCGGTTTGCATGGACATCCACGAGCTGATGCGCAGCGCAAGCTGTCCGTAGGCATGGGGGGCTTGCGGGTCGTCGTCTGCATAAACAAACACCAGGTCGAGATCAGAGGCGTAGCCAAGTTCTTTACCCCCGAGCTTGCCGTAGGCGATGGCTGCAAATTGTGGCTTTTCCCGGTGTCGGGACTTCAGGCTTGCCCAGGCGCATTCGATCACCAGTCCGAGCACTTGATCAGCAAGCTCGCTTAAGTGGTCCGATAAACGCTCAAGGCTCAGGTGTCCTTCAAGATCTTGAACAAGCAGGCGAAACACCTGAGCATGATGCGCCTCGCGCAAATGGTCCATCCTGCGCTCATCATCGGAAAGGCCGTTGATTTGCAGGGTTTGCATCACCTCGAACTGCTGGCAAGCCCAAGCCTTGTAGTCCATCGCTTCAAGCATCTGCCCGTCGAGCAATTCGTCAAGCACAACGGGATGACGCAAGAGGTATTGGGACGCCCAGCGCGCTTTGTCCAAAAGCCTCAGAACAGGCTTCAGCGCGGCGGGGTATTCATCAAGCAGCGCCAGATATGCCGGCCGTCTTAGTACCGATTCGAGAAAATCAACCAAGCGGATCAGAGCCTGCTCGGAGGCTTCCTCATGGCGTGCTCGATCCATCAAACGGTGTAGACGCGCCCGGGTATCATCGCGGGCCGACTGCCAGCGCCCGCTTGTTTGCAAAGCGGCCAATCGTTCAGCGACGACGCCTGGAAACTGCCTGATGTCGGGGTCGGTTGGCTGCGGTTCTTTATCTTGGGCAAGCAGACTGTCAAAGACCTTCGACACAAAATCTCTGGTGCTGTGAACGATTTCAAGCATCCTGCACAAGGGCAGGCGCAAAAGCTGGGCGATCTCGCGCTGGATCAGCTCATCATCGGGAAGCCGGTGGGTCTGCTCGTCTTCACGGTACTGAATCGCATGCTCAAGCTGGCGCAAAAAACAATACGCACCGGCCAGCTGCCGGGCGTGGGCTGTTTCCAGGATGCCGCGCTCGCCCAAGGCTTCGAGCGTGGCTAGGGTTTGTGGCGCGCGCAGTCCAGGGTCCCGGCCGCCACGTACGATTTGGAAGAGCTGAGCGATGAACTCAATCTCGCGAATGCCTCCCCGGCCGAGCTTAACGTCCCAGCCTCGCTTTCGCGCATCGGTCTTGGCCACCTCTTGGCGAATCAAGCCATGCAGCTGTCGTAGTGCTTCGATGGCCTGAAAGTCCAGGTATCGGCGAAAAACAAAGGGTCTGACAATGGCGTTTAACTGCTCTAAATCATCGCGAGCTCTGCCCGGGCTGCTGAGTCCTGAATGCGCGATCGGTCTGACTTTCAGCCAGGCAAAGCGCTCCCACTCGCGCCCTTCGCCGAAAAAATAATGCTCAAGCATCGTCAGATTGACCACCAGGGGACCTGAGTCCCCGTGCGGTCGCAGGCGCGTGTCCACGCGGAAAATGAATCCTGCAGCGGTACGCTCCGTTAGCAGTCCAGTAAGTTCGCGTGCAAGTTGATGCATGAACTCATCGCTTGCCCTTGTTGCAGCTGTGCCGTCTTCTCGTTGTGTGCCACCCCGGCCTCGACACACAAACACAATATCCAAATCGGATGAAACATTCAGTTCGCGGCCGCCTGCTTTGCCCATGGCCAGCACATGCAGGTCTTGGATCTGCCCATGTTCATCAAGCGGTTTGCCCCAGCGCGCTGCGAGCTCGCCGGCCGCAAGCGGTAGCAGGCGCTGGCAGGCGAGCTCTGCCAGATCGCTCATCCCATGGGTAACCTCGTCGAGCGTTGCAAGCCCGGTACTGTCCCGTTTGATCAGGCTCATCACCCTCAGGCAGCGCAAGTATCGCAGGGCAAGCGCCGTACGATCGAGAAGGCTAAGACCGCTGACCGTCAAGGCGTCGAGAAGCTTTTTCAGGGCTTTATCGAGCTTATCTGCGTCAAACGGCGCTGCTTCGAGATCGGCTAGCAGGGCCTGGGCGGCGCCCGATTCGATCGGCCAGCTTGGCATTGCATCGGCATTGCGTCGGTACCAGGAGCTTGTCATAGTCTGAGCTTAACCCGTCAGCGGTTATGCTTCACCGGAAAAGAAAAAGCATGCCATGGATTCTTTAGAAAAATTACCCGGCAACAGCCAGGATGTCATCCCCGGGAGGCTCATCTGGCGCTGGCTTGCCTGGCTTAGTCTTGCTTTTTGCCTTTTGCTCGCCGGGGCTTACCTGGGTTTGCGCTGGTACATCTGGCCACAACTGGACGAGCTTGGTCCTCGCGTGATGGCTTACATCAGCGAACAATTGCCCAGACCCTTGGCGGTCGGGGCGATGCGCGGCGATATCGTGGCAGGGCGCCCGGTCTTGCGTATGGAGGGGCTTCGCATGGCCGATGCCCAGGGTGAAAGCCTGCTCGAGATCGGTGTGCTGGAAGCGGAACTATCAATAACACCGCTGCTTTGGGGCGAAATCGATTTATACCGCTTGCGCCTGCAAGATGTGAAGCTTGTTGCAAAACGTAGCAGTCCGGACATGCTTCACATCGCCGGATGGTCTCTTCCATTGGACAAGCCACAGGATGGGACTTGGTTGCACTGGTTGTTGAGCCAATCTCGGCTTGAGGTCAGCAATTTGGCTTTGCACTGGCAAGACGAGGTTCTGGCTTCTGAAGTACGCGTCGAAGGCATGCGGCTCGAAGCGGTCAATCAGTTTCGCGAGCATCGCTGGCGTATCGATGCCAAGCGCATCGGTGGCGCACTTCAGGAAGTAAGCCTTGTTGCTCATTTCCACCATGGCTTGCTCAAAAAGCCTGCGCAGTGGCGCTCCTGGCAAGGGAATTTCTTTTTCGGCGCGCAACAGCTGGATCTTGGCAAGGCAATCCCATGGATCGATGCCCATTGGTTGCCAAGCTTATTGCCCCAGGGCGGTCAGCTACAGCTCGCAACATGGACCGATTTTTCATTGGGCCAGGTTCGCAAACTTCAGGTGCGTGTTGCAGGACAGGATTTGACGCTCATGACGCCAACCGGAACATTGCAACTTGCCCGGCTGCAAACCGCCTTTACCGCGCTGCCTCGCTTTGCCAAGGGTTCAAACAACATCGAGGCGATCGACATGAAGTTGGCTGAATGGTCGTTCGACGATGGTCTCGGCGCCCAATTGGTTGGCGCTTCCACGCCACAGCGCCTCTTGATTGCCGCTGACGGTGCTTTGCTGGAGGGGCAACTTGCGCTGGAACCTTTTGAGGTTGCTCAGGCGCTTACCCTGGTTCGCCGTTTACCGTTGCCAGCCGATCTCAAGAAGTCGCTTGAGTCGCTTCGTGCGCGCGGTCAGGTGGAAAAATTCGCTGTGCATTTTGAAGATAGCCTCAGATTAGGCTCGGGCGATCAAACGCGTTATGGCGCAAATCTGGCGGTTGAGCGATTGGCTGTCGATGTTCGTCCGCGCGAATCGCAGGGCAGTCGATGGCCATCGTTTGAGGGCTTATCAGGCGAAGTCCACATCGACGAAACCGGTGGCACCATGAAACTGGCCGGTGAATCAGCGTCGCTGAGATTCCCGGGGCTGTTTGAAGCGCCGGATTTTGCGGTTCAATCGGCCAACGCCAAGGTTCGATGGCGTTACGGAGCGCGGCCAAGCGATGTTCGGATTGAACTCGATGAGCTCGAGTTTGCCAACGCGGACGGCAGGGCCAGGGTCAAAGGGCATTATCAAACCGGTGGCAAGGGCGCTGGCTTGTTCGACCTGAAAGGCCAGTTAATCGATGTTCGTGCAGAAAAAGTGGTGCGCTACCTGCCCCTGGTGGTGAGCAAAGAGCTGAGACGTTGGCTTCAGGGGGCGGTGCAAGGTGGCAAGGTGTCAAGGGCCGATTTTGTTTTGCGGGGCGATATTGAGGATTTTCCTTTCAGCACCCCGGGTACGGGGCAGTTCCTTGTCGAGGGGCAGCTTGCAGGTAGTCGTCTGGACTATGCCAGAGCATGGCCAGCGATTGATGAGGTGAGCGGCCTGTTACGGTTTGAGGCTGCGACGATGCAAATCGATATGCGATCGGGCAAGGTGATGGGCTTGGCGCTTGCCGATACCCGTGCCACGATTGCCGAGCTCGACGCACCGGTTTTACGGATTAAGGGCGCTGCAAAGGGTCAGGCCGATGACATGATCCGCTTTGTGAACGCCAGTCCGATTGCTGCAAAAATCAATCGGTTTTCGCAGGATATGCAAGCTCAGGGAACGGCGAGTCTTGACCTTGCGCTTGTCTTGCCGCTTGAGGATTTGGATCGCAGTGAGGTCCGCGGCACGGTGATGTTGCAGGGCAACGAACTGCGCTTTGCACCCCAGTTTCCGAGCATGTCAAATGTACGGGGCGCATTCGGCTTTACGGAAGATGCCTTGTTCGTGAGCGGCGCCCAAGCGCAGTTCTTGGGCGGGTCGGTTGCCATCGATGGCAAAACCGATGCCCAAGCGGTCCTGCGTTTACAGGCCAAGGGTAGAGCCAGCGCTCAAGGTCTGCAAAGTCTTGTGCTTCACCCTGCGATGAAGCGCTTGGAAGGCTATCTCGACTATCAGGCTGAAATCAGCCTCGAAGGGCAGGGCATGGATTTGCGCCTGCAATCCGATGGCCTGGGGTTAGCAAGCCGGCTGCCGCCGCCGCTCGCCAAAGATGCCAAAGATGCCTGGCCGATGCGCGTGGAGATGGTGCCTGGACAGCGCTTCGGTGGCGACATCGACAAGCAAGGCATTCGTCGCGACGATCAAGTGCGCATCCGCCTGCATGATGGTGCACAGCTTTGGATCGGACGATCGCGCGCAAAGCCCCAAGATCCGATGCAGGTGACTTCAGGGGTTATCGCGATCGCAAGCGACCCCTTGTTGCCTGCTCGCGGTCTGGCTGTCACTGCAAACCTTGTCGATATTGAGGTCGATCCCTGGATAACGCTGCTGCAAGGTGATGGTAGCGATGCCTCAGGCCCTTTGGTGCCCGAACGCCTGGCCATTGCTAGCAAGCGTCTTCGGTACGGCAACCGTCAATTAAGCGATGCGGTCCTCGGGGCCAGTTTTGATCGTGGCCATTGGCGTCTGAACCTCGAGTCACGCGAGCTCGCCGGTTTTGCGTCCTGGCGCGTCGATTCAAAAGATGATCCCGGAGAGCTTGTTGGTAGATTCAGGCGGGTGCACTGGCCGCATCAGGATCCCGAATTGGCGCAGCAGATCCGAAAGCTCGATTTTGCTCCTCAACGCTTACCGGCGATGGATCTTCAGATTGACAGCCTCCGAATTGGGGATCGCGACCTCGGCGCAAGTGCCATTAAAGCGAGCAGCCGACGCCGTGATGGGGTCTGGTTCTGGAGCCTTGATGAAATGCAACTGCAGATTCAGGGCGCTCGACTGCTTGCGAGCGGGAATTGGAAATCCAATGCGATGCAACTCGAGATGGACCTGAAAATCGATGATGCCGGGCAAACACTGAATAAGCTCGGCTTTCCTGAAACCTTTAGGGGGGGCGAAGGACGGCTTTCGGGGCAACTTTCCTGGAAGGGGCTGCCCTGGGCCCCCCAACTGCCAAGCCTTGAGGGTCGGACAGAACTTGCGCTGGGCCGGGGACGATTTCTTCGCACCGAGCCCGGTGTTGCCAAGCTATTGAGCGTATTTAATCTGCAATCGCTGCCGCGTCGACTGAGTCTGGATTTCTCAGATATTTTTTCAAGTGGGTACAGTTTTGATGGTTTAAGGGCCAGTGCGGCGATTCGCGAGGGCATCGCTTACACCGATGATTTTTCGATGGTCGGCTTGCAGGCAGTGGTTGGTTTGCGAGGCTCAATCGACCTGGGCCGAGAAACACAGGCTATGGAAGCCCAAGTGGTTCCGAATCTCGATGCGGGGATGGCTGCGGTTGCCTACGGCGCGATCATCAACCCTTTTGTCGGATTGGGTTCATTGGTCGCGCAGTATGCTCTTGCTGAACCGCTCAAGCGTTTGCTGACCTACCGTTATGCTATTTCAGGTTCCTGGGACGAACCCCAGGTTATTGAGTTGGGTCGGGAAGGATTGATCGATTTGTTGCGGCAATCGCCGGATCGGCGCAAGCCCACGCCAAAGGATAAAAAAGAATGAATGCAACGCTAGCCCAGGGTGTCGAGGCCCATACCCAGCCCTCTGAGGCCTTGCTAAGCGCCGCTGTCTTGCAAATGGTTTCCGCCCCGGATCTTGACCATAACCTCAAGCGTGCTGAGGCCCTGATTCATGAAGCGGCAGCAGGCGGTGCCCAGCTCATCAGCCTTCCCGAGTATTTCTGTCTGCTAGGGCGCCGCGATACCGATAAAGTTGCCATACGCGAAAGCTGGGGCAAGGGTCCGATGCAGCAATTTTTGTCCGAGATGGCCCAGCGCCACCAAATCTGGCTGGCTGGCGGCACGATCCCACTTCAATGTCAGGATCCCAGACGGGTGCGAAATACCTTGCTCATGATTGATCCTCAAGGACAGGTTCGGGCGCGCTACGACAAAATCCACTTGTTCGGATTTCAAAAGGGCAACGAACGCTTTAATGAATCCGACACCATTGAGCCAGGATCAAGTCCGGTGCTCTGCGACCTGGGCGCTTGGCGAATAGGCCTGAGCATTTGTTATGACTTGCGGTTTCCCGAACTCTATCGCAGGCTCGCGCCTGCCGATGCCCTGCTTGTGCCGTCGGCATTCACCCACACCACGGGGCAGGCTCATTGGGAAGTGCTGCTGCGAGCCAGGGCGATTGAAAACCAGTGTTATGTGCTTGCGGCAGCACAGGGCGGTGAACATCCAAACGGGCGTCGCACCTGGGGTCAAAGCATGGTTGTTGATCCCTGGGGGGAGGTTATTGCACAGCGGGCAGAAGGCGAGGCTGTCGTCTTTGCCAAGCTGCAACGCGAGCGCATTGTTCAGGTCAGAGGTATGCTACCTGCCTTGGCTCACCGGATCCTTTGAGCGTCTTAGCTTAATGCGCCAGGATTTTTGTGTTGGTGAGGTCATCGGGGCCTGGTCCCCAGGCGGCAAATGAACAAGGAAATGCGATGAATATGATGGATCCCATGGTGCAAAGGCTTGCAGTCGCTCAAAGCACGCTGCTTGAGCCGGCGAGCCTGAAGCAGTCCGACTTGCGCCGGGCCCTTGCCTGTATCGCTGAGCATCGGGTAGATGACGCTGATCTTTATTTCCAGTACACCCGCAGCGAGGCCTGGAGTCTTGATGAAGGCATTGTCAAATCAGGCAGCTTTTCGATTGATCAAGGCCTTGGGGTGCGGGCAGTACACGGTGAAAAAAGTGCATTTTCCTACTCCGACGGCATCAGCGAGGCGATCCTGATGGACGCAGCACGTGCCACGCGCAGTATTGCCCGTCAGGGCGGCGGGACAGCGGCGAAAATCAAAGCAAGAATGCGACCTGCGAAAATTGCGCAGCACTACGGTTTTGCTGATCCGATTGCGGCGATGTCGGCCGACGACAAGGTTGCGTTGCTACAAAAAATAGAGTCTTATGCGCGGGCTCGTGACCGGCGTATTCGCCAGGTGATGGCTTCGCTCGCCGCAGAGTGGGATGTGATGCTGGTGGCGCGCCTTGACGGAACGATGGCAGCTGATATTCGCCCGCTGATTCGCTTATCGGTGAGCGTCATCGTTGAGCAAAAGGGGCGCCGTGAGCAAGGCTACAGTGGCGGTGGGGGCCGTTTTAATCTGGACTACTTCACCGATGAGCAAGCCTTTGCGCACGTCGATAAAGCGGTTGATCAAGCCCTGCTTAATCTTGAGGCAAAGCCCGCGCCGGCTGGGCAGATGACCGTGGTCTTAGGATCGGGCTGGCCCGGTATTCTGCTTCACGAAGCTGTCGGTCATGGCCTTGAGGGCGATTTCAACCGCAAGGGTTCTTCGGTGTTTTCGGGCCGGATCGGTGAGCGTGTTGCTGCGAAAGGCGTCACCGTGGTCGACGATGGCACGATCGCCGACAGACGCGGTTCTCTCAATATCGATGACGAAGGCGAACAGACCCGCCGGACGGTGCTGATCGAGGACGGTGTTCTGAAAGGCTATTTACAGGACCGGCTCAATGCGCGTTTGATGAATGTCGCACCGACCGGTAACGGGCGACGTGAATCTTTTGCGCATCTGCCCATGCCAAGGATGACGAACACCATCATGCTCAATGGTGACAAAGATCCCGAAGAAATCATTGCATCGATCGATCGCGGTATTTACGCGGTCAACTTCGGCGGCGGTCAAGTCGACATCACCAACGGCAAGTTTGTGTTTGGGGCAAGCGAAGCCTGGTGGGTTGAAAAGGGCAGGAAGCGATATCCGGTCAAAGGCGCAACCCTGATCGGTAACGGACCCGAGGCGCTCACCCGCGTGACCATGATCGGTAACGATATGAAGCTTGACCCGGGGGTGGGGACTTGCGGGAAAGACGGACAAAGTGTGCCTGTTGGCGTGGGCCAACCCACCTTGCGCATCGAGGGACTGACGGTGGGCGGCACCGCTTAAGGACGAATGCGCGGCACCGCTTAAGGACGAATGCGCGACGATTTGAACATGACGCTCGCTTGGTGGTGAGGGCGCTGTGATTGCTTCGCTACAGGCTTTTGTGGCATAGTTCGGTCCGATAACACGAGCTCTTTATGAACGCATCTTATTTTTTTGCAGGGTTTTACTTTCGGGGCTTTTCCGCAGCCGGCGGAAAGAGTCACAGGCCCTGACACCCTAAGGTCAACCGAAGACTCGATGAAACCGCCGGATCGCCGGCGGTTTTTTTTTGACTTGGAGCTAATCATGCAACCCGTAACCGATGATGTCCGGATTCGAGAACTGAAGGAACTGACCCCGCCTGCGCATGTTTTGCGCGAATTTGCCTGCAGCGCGCGCGCCGCCGAAGTCACTTTTGCATCGCGGCAGGCGATTCATCGGATCCTCCACGATATGGACGATCGACTCTTGGTGATCATCGGTCCTTGTTCGATCCACGACCCTAAAGCGGCGATGCAATATGCCGAGCAGTTGTTGGCTTTACGCGAGCGCTATGCCCAGGATCTGGAAGTCGTGATGCGGGTTTATTTTGAAAAGCCGCGAACCACGATTGGCTGGAAAGGACTCATCAACGATCCTGATCTGGATGGCAGTTTTCAGATCAACAAAGGCCTGCGCCTGGCCCGCGAGTTGTTGCTGAACATCACCGAACTCGGCATGCCTGCAGGGACCGAGTTTCTTGACATGATTTCGCCGCAGTACATCGCCGATTTGGTCGCGTGGGGCGCGATTGGCGCAAGAACCACCGAGAGCCAGTCACATCGCGAATTGGCCTCGGGCTTAAGCTGCCCGGTCGGCTTTAAGAATGGAACCGATGGCAATTTACGTATCGCTTTTGATGCAGTAAAAGCAGCCTCTCATCCGCATCATTTTCTTTCGGTAACCAAAGGCGGGCATTCAGCGATCGTATCGACCAATGGTAATGAGGACTGCCATGTGATTTTGCGCGGTGGAAAAACACCGAACTATGACGCTGCCTCCGTGGACGCAGCCTGCCGGGAAGCCGCCAACGCGGCACTGGCATGTCGCCTGATGATTGACGCAAGCCATGGGAACAGTCAGAAAAAACCCGAGAATCAAATACCTGTCTTGCGTGATATCGCGGCCCAAATCGTCGCAGGCGACGCACGTATCATGGGTGTGATGATTGAAAGTCATTTGCTTGCCGGACGCCAGGATCATGTGGCGGGCAGGCCTTTAACCTTCGGTCAGAGTATCACCGACGGCTGCATCGGTTGGGACGATTCAGCGCAAATGCTCCAAGAGCTTGCCGAGTCTGTGCGGGCAAGACGGCTCGTTCTGGAGTCGGCATAGCGGAAGCGTCGTCACTCAGGGGAGGCTTACGCTGTTCACCGCGCTTAGCCTGCGCGCTGTGGGCTAGGGAGGTTTAGCGTTTCCTGTCCCACATGATGTCTAAGCCCCCGGCTTGACGATTGAGCACACGAGCAAGCACAAATAAGAGATCGGAGAGCCGGTTAAGGTACTGTTGAGCCAGGGGACGAAGGCTTTCTGCGGCAGCAAGCGCAACAACCGCGCGCTCAGCGCGGCGGCAGACGGCACGGCAGACATGGGCCTGCGCAGCATGGCGCGAGCCACCCGGCAAAATAAACTCCGCCAGTCTGGGCAGGCTCGCGTTGTGCAGGGCGAGCGCCTCATCAAGCCGAAGCACTTGATGGGCATGCAATTGCTCATAGCCCGGGATGCACAGCTCGCCGCCCAAATCGAACAAGTCGTGTTGGACCTCGTGCATCAGGCTGTCGATGCCCCGAAGCAGTTCCTGTGTTGTTTCCTGAAGTGCCGGGGCAAGCAATGCTCGCAGGACACCGAGTTGAGAATTCAACTCATCGACCTCACCCATCGCATGCACCCGAAGGCTGTCTTTGGAGGTACGGCTGCCGTCACCGAGTCCGGTGCTCCCGTCATCGCCGGTGCGCGTGGCAATCGCTGTCAGTCGCTGACCCATAAGACTCGTCCTTTTCTGGCAATCATCAATCGATAAACCTTGAGCCGAAAACTTTAGCAATCACCTCAGACCAGGGTATTGCCCAAGGTTTCGAAATTGTCGCAAGGTCGACAGTGTAAGCGCCCGATCAATTTGCCCGCGTGCTGCCCTAACTGCATCCACGTCATCATTGGTAATAAGCACCGAGCATGGGATACTGCGCCACTTATTGTGGAGGAGACTGTCCATGAATTCGCCCTATGCGATGCTTGATGCGATTCGGCGCCCGCTGCCCCAAACGCTGAGCGAGGCCTTGAAGCAATCATTTTCAGAACGGTTTACGACAGCGCAAGCGGTACGTGATCATCACGGCAAGGATGAATCACCGTTTCCAACAACCCCGCCTGATGCCGTGGTCTTTGCGCAAAGCACCGACGAAGTCGTCGACGTTGTGAAGCTTTGTGCCCAACACCAAACGCCTCTCATCGCCTTTGGCGCTGGCTCCTCACTTGAGGGGCATTTGTTGGCGGTGCAGGGCGGCGTGAGCCTGGACCTCTCGGGGATGAATCAAATCATCGCGATTCATGCCGAAGATTTAACCGCAACGGTTCAAGCCGGCGTTACCCGCAAACAATTGAATGAAGCGCTGAAGACCACAGGCTTGTTTTTCCCGATTGATCCGGGTGCCGATGCTTCGCTTGGCGGCATGGCAGCAACCCGCGCTTCGGGTACGAACGCCGTGCGCTACGGCACGATGCGCGAAAACGTGTTGGGACTCACGGTGGTGACAGCCGAGGGTAAAGTGATTAAGCCCTTTAATCGCGCAAAGAAATCGTCGGCAGGCTATGACCTGACCCGTCTCTTCATTGGTTCTGAGGGCACCTTAGGGATTATTACTGAGGTCACGGTGAAGCTTTATCCGGTACCCGAAGCCATGAGTGCTGCGGTTGTGAATTTTCCGACACTGGATGCCGCTGTGAATACCGTGATTCAAACCATTCAAATGGGCGTGCCAATTGCTCGAAGCGAGTATCTTTGTCCCTACACCATCAAGGCGATCAATGCCCATTCGCACACAACCCTTCGCGAAGCACATACCCTGTTTTTTGAGTTTCACGGCAGCAATGCCTCGGTGATGGAGCAGGCAGAAACCGTGCAGCAGCTTGCACGGGATTTTGGCGGAGAGGATTTCGAGTGGGCAACGCGCCCTGAAGATCGTTCGCGTTTGTGGAATGCAAGGCATAATGCCTATTTCGCCTTGCTGCAGTCCCGCCCTGGCAGCAAGGGCTTGTCGACTGACACTTGTGTGCCGATTTCCAGGCTTGCCGATTCGATCACGGGTGCGCGTGCGATTCTCGATCGTTCAACCATGCCTGTTGGGATTCTTGGGCATGTTGGAGACGGAAACTTCCATTGTGCAATTTTGATCGATCCGAATAATCCTCAGGAGATCGAGGAGTCAGAGCGTTTAAACGATGAAATCGTAAAGCTCGCCCAATCGATGGAGGGTACTTGCACTGGTGAACACGGCATCGGGCTTCACAAGATCGACTATCTTGAATATGAGGCTGGTGAAGATGCCATGGCAATCATGCGTTCGATTAAGCGTGCGATGGATCCCGGTAATATTTTGAATCCTGGAAAAATCTTTAGAATGTCATGATATTGAGATCGTTAAGCATATTGGCAATCAATGTCATATCGTATGAATGAAAGTAACGGTATAGAAACTCCTGCGGCGGCACTTCAGGCAGAAAGCCGGTTGCCGCACGCTCAGGTCGGGCATGTCCTTGAACCGCAGCAAAGCGATGTCGCAAAGCCGGCAAGTCCCGCCCGCAAAGCGCAGGTTGCGCGAGAACTTGCCCGCTTGTTGCCTGAGGGCGCAGTGCTGTGGCGCGACGAGGATTTGCGTCCCTATGAATGCGATGGTTTGACCGCCTTTCGCCAAATGCCGATGGTGGTCGTGTTACCGTTGAATGAGGCGCAGGTGATTGAGGTGCTGCGTTGCTGCTATCGACTTGAGGTTCCCGTGGTGGCGCGGGGTGCCGGTACTGGATTATCGGGCGGTGCGATGCCCCATGCCTCCGGGGTGGTGCTTTCTTTAGCGCGACTTAACCGGATCCTTCATCTTGATCCTCATGCCCGATTGGCGAGGGTTCAACCCGGCGTCCGAAATCTTGCGATTTCCGAGGCCGTTGCCGGTTTCGGACTTTATTACGCGCCCGATCCTTCATCGCAAATTGCTTGTACGATCGGTGGCAACATCGCAGAAAATTCTGGTGGCGTGCATTGCTTGAAGTATGGACTCACCTTGCACAATGTCTTGCGCGTGCGGGCGATTTCAATGGATGGTGAGGTCTTGGAGTTCGGCTCTGAGGCGCTTGATAGCCCGGGCCTTGACGTGCTCGCTGCTCTTATCGGCTCGGAAGGCATGCTTGCGGTGGTTACCGAAGTCACCGTGCGTCTGATTCCCAAACCCCAGCTTGCTCGAGTGGTCATGGCCTCGTTTGATGATGTGATCAAAGCCGGTGAAGCGGTCGCCATGATCATCGCTGAAGGCATCATCCCAGCTGGCTTGGAAATGATGGATCAAAAGACGGCCGAGGCGGTCGAACCCTTTGTTCAGGCGGGCTACGACTTGAAAGCTCAAGCGATTCTTCTTGCTGAGTCCGACGGCACGCCGCAGGAAGTTGCCGAGGAGATCGCACGTATTGAGGCGGTCTTGGCAAAGGCAGGTGCGACGGCGATGAAAGTTTCGCAGTCCGAAGCCGAACGTCTTCGTTTTTGGTCCGGTCGCAAAAATGCATTTCCTGCTGCTGGTCGGATCTCACCTGACTATTACTGCATGGATGGAACCATCCCGCGCAAGCATCTTGGCAACATGTTGCGTGATATCGCTGCGATGGAAACAAGCTACGCACTGCGATGCATGAATGTGTTTCATGCGGGAGACGGTAATTTACATCCTCTTATTCTTTTCGATGCCAATGATCCGGATCAATGGCGTCGGGCTGAACTTTTTGGTGCTGATATTTTGGAACGTTGTGTCGGTTATGGCGGTACTGTGACCGGTGAGCACGGCGTAGGCATTGAAAAAATCAATTCGATGTGTGTACAGTTTTCGCCTGCCGAGCGCGCCGCATTTTTTGCCTTAAAGCGGGCCTTTGACCCGCTTGGTTTGCTCAACCCCGGTAAAGCGATTCCAACGCTTGCACGCTGCGCCGAGTACGGCAAGATGCATGTTCATGCAGGTGCAGTACCATATCCGAATTTAGAACGTTTTTAGTGCTGAACATGCTTGCTGCTTTGTTTTCAAGCCCTTGTGCGGGTGTCGTCTTCCGAGCGGCTTGCGCCGGGCGCTACCGAGTGGATGGCGCTTGATGGAAAGCCTGGCTTGGTTAAAGCAACGCGTTCTTGATGCCGCCCAGCACCAGATCCCCTTGCGCTTGCGGGGCTCAGGAAGCAAGGATTTTTATGGGGAAATGGCGCGAGGTGACTTACTCGATGTGAGTGTGCACCAAGGGATTTTGCGTTACGAGCCAACCGAACTTGTCGTGACCGCCAAAGCGGGAACGCCGCTTGCCTTGCTTGAGCAGACCTTAGCCGAGTGTCGCCAGATGCTCGCTTTTGAGCCACCTCATTTTGGCGCCAAGGCAACGGTTGGCGGTATGGTTGCAGCAGGACTTTCAGGGCCGCGCCGCGCCGCAAGCGGCGCGGTACGTGATTTCGTACTTGGCATGAGTCTTCTCGACAGCAAGGCTGAGCTGTTGCGATTTGGTGGCGAAGTGATGAAAAACGTTGCCGGATACGACCTCTCAAGACTGAATGTCGGTGCCCTTGGAACCCTTGGCCTGATTGTTGAGGTCTCACTCAAGGTCTGGCCGATGCCAGCAGCAAGCGAAACACTGTGGATTGCGATGGACGCGGCAAACGCCATTGAGCATTTGAATCGATGGGCTGCAGAGCCCTGGCCGCTCAGTGCGAGCGCCTGGGTCGACGGTCATCTGATCCTTCGACTCGAGGGTGCTCAAGCGGCTGTGTCGGAGGCGGCAAACCGTTGGCAGCGTGACTATCAAGCTAAGTTTTTGACAGCCGATCAAGCGAGGCAGTTCTGGGATGATCTGAAAGAGCAGCGGCTCGCCTTTTTTGGTGCAGTCCGTCAATCGTCCAAGGCTTTGTGGCGGCTGAGCCTGCCCTCAGCAAGCGCGCATCAGCCGTCCTGGGGGGACACCGTGATCGAGTGGGGTGGGGCGCTGCGCTGGGTACTCTGTTCCAATGATGACGCCTCGATTCGCGAACAGGTCCGTGCGATTGGCGGTCACGCGAGCCTGTTTCGAAGTCTTGATAAGCGACACCCTGTCTTCACCCCGCTTGCGCCGGCCATGATGGCCTTGCAGCGCAGAATCAAGCGCGAGTTTGATCCACTTGGGATCTTCAATCCAGGTCGTTTGATGCCATCACTCGATGTCAATGCTTAATTTGCGGTAACCCTTCAAGGTCGCTATGGAAACCCATCTTGCAAGCTGGATGAAATCAACACCGGATGGCGATCTTGCCGAGTCGATCCTGCGTCGATGCGTGCATTGCGGGTTTTGTACCGCCACCTGTCCCACCTACCAGCTCTTAGGTGATGAGCTTGATGGACCCCGCGGGCGCATTTACCTCATCAAACAGGTGCTCGAGGGCGAAACCGCAAGCAGAGCAACACAATCCCATCTGGACCGCTGCCTGACTTGTCGTAATTGCGAGACGACCTGTCCTTCAGGTGTTGCTTATGGGCAGTTACTCGATGTGGGGCGAAAAATCGTTGAGCAGCAGGTCAGCAGACCCTTATCGCAACGTTTCCTGCGCGGACTGTTGCGCGAGACCTTGACGAGATCCTGGCTTTTCACACCCGCCATGAAACTGGGCCAGCGCTTGCGCTCAATCCTCCCCTCGGCCTTGCGGGCCAAGGTGCCGGCGCTTCGCGCTCCAGGCCTCTTGCCAACGGCGCTGCAGCTTGGCGAACATCGCAGGCAGGTCTTGATGCTTGTCGGATGTGTCCAACCGGCAATGATGCCAAGTATTGATGCTGCCACCATCAGGGTGCTGCATAAACTCGGTATTCGCGCAGCAATGACCCCGGGGGCCGGCTGTTGCGGTGCGATTCGACACCACCTGAGCGATGAGTCGGGCGCCCTGGCCCAGGCAAGGCGCAATATCGATGCTTGGTGGCCTCAGCTTGAGCAATCCGAAGTAATGCTGATCAACGCCTCGGGCTGTAGCGTCATGGTGAAAGATTACGGCCATTTATTGCGCAACGACCCGGCCTATGCGGAGCGGGCCAGCCTCGTCAGTGCGAAGACACGCGACATTTCGGAGTGGCTGCCCGCTGAATTGCAGGCTTATTTGCAAAGGCAGTCAAGCTGGGTCAAGGTGCAACAAAGCCTTGTTTTTCACCCGCCTTGCACCTTGCAACACGGCCAGCAAATTCGTGGCCAGGTCGAGTCTTTGCTGCAAGCTTTTGGTGCACGGCTTCTCCCTGCGCAAGATGCCCATTTATGCTGTGGTTCGGCGGGGACTTACTCGATCACGCAAGCAGACTTATCGCAGGCGCTTCGAGAACGCAAGCTACAACACCTACAGGCCGGGTCGCCCGATACCATCTTATCGGCCAACATCGGCTGTATCAGCCATTTACAAGGCGGCACCGAACTGCCGGTGCGTCACTGGATCGAGTGGGTCGACGCTCACTTGTGAAGACGCTCGGATTCAGCTTGTGAGTGCTTCAGAAACGATACGAGCCACTTCAGTGGCGCTTGCAGTGCAGAGCGCCCTGCCGAGTACCCCGGCGAGTGCCCTGACGAGTACCCCGCCGAGTGCTCTGACGAGTACCACGGCGAGTGCTCAGGCATTGCCTGCCCGGGCCACGGCTGGCCAGCTACCCGATGCCAACCCGATGATTCTTGAGCACGTGCTTCGCAAGGCCGAGCGTTATATGCCAAGCATAGCCAGGTCCACGGTTGTTGTTGGCTTATCGGGAGGTGTCGACTCGGCACTTGCTGCCTGGCTGTTAAAGGCAATGGGCCATCAGGTCATCGGTCTTTTCATGAAGAATTGGGAAGACGATGACGACGATGCTTACTGCGCCACCAGACAGGATTGGCTCGATGCGGCAAGCGTGGCCGATGTGTTGGGTATCGAAATCGAGGTGGTGAATTTTGCTGCTGACTATAAAGAGCGGGTTTTTGCTGAATTCTTGCGCGAATACCAGGCTGGTCGAACCCCCAATCCTGATGTGCTTTGCAACGCTGAAATCAAGTTCAAAGCCTTTCTCGACCATGCGATGCAACTTGGTGCGCACTGGATTGCGACCGGGCACTACGCGCGCACCGATCTCGTCGCGGACCAAGCTGCCTTCGCTGTGCAAGCTGCCTCAAGCGGACATTCGCCCTTGAATCGGCATGCGGCCTTAAATGAGCTTGACGCCTCAAATAAGTTTGACGCCTCAAGCACGAACCTTCCGGGCCCGCACTACCGTTTGCTCAAAGGGCTCGATGCCAGCAAAGACCAGAGCTATTTTTTGCACCGGCTCAATCAAGCACAATTGGCACGCAGCCTTTTTCCGCTCGGCGGTTTGCATAAAACCCAAGTGCGGCTTGCAGCAAAGGCTTTGGCTTTGCCCAACGCGGCAAAGAAAGACTCCACAGGTATTTGTTTTATCGGTGAGCGACCGTTCCGGGCTTTTTTGCAACGCTATTTGCCAAGCCGTCCGGGTCCGATCCGGGAACCTTCGGGTCGTTGCCTGGGGCAGCACCATGGGCTTGCGTTTTATACCCTGGGACAGCGTAAAGGCCTGGGCATTGGCGGTGTACGCGAGCCTGGCGCTGCTGCACCAGGGATTCACCAACCCTGGTTTGTCGCCCGAAAAGATCTTGAAAGCAACACACTGTGGGTGGTCAAGGGCCATGACCACCCCTGGCTGATGTCCGAGCAGCTGCAAGCGGGACAGTTGAGCTGGATCGCGCAGCCGCCGCTTGCTGAGGCCGCAGCCCAGGGCTTATTGACGGCAAAGACACGTTACCGTCAAAGCGATGCACCGATCGAGGCCTTGCGGCTGGGCAAACCCGATTCGCTCGATTTGCATTTTCGAGATTCGCAATGGGCCATGACGCCGGGTCAATCGGCGGTGATTTATTGCGGTGAAACCTGTCTGGGTGGTGGCGTGATCGAATCTGCCGAGCAAACGCCTTGAGTTCTGCTTCGCTTTGGGTCAGACTGCGCCTCGGCAAGCGGGTGCGTAAGCATTGCGTGCAGATTGAGGGGATTGCGTGCAGATTGAGGGCGCCTGACGCGACGGGATCAAGGCATGGTGGTGCGCAAGCGCGCGACGATGCGGACACAACAAGGAGGGGAGATGGCTTCGTTATCAAGATTTTGGGCCCTGGGTTTGGCGGGACTGTTGTGTTTGCTTGCGTCCATCGGGTGGATGTTTGGATGGTTGCACGGCTTTTTTGCCCTGTTTTTTGGTCTGCTCTTGCTGCTGGGGATTCGCGATGTGCGCCAAGAGCATCACGCCGTATTGCGCAACTACCCGATCATTGGCCATTTTCGATTTTTGTTCGAGGAAATTCGCCCGGAAATCCGTCAATACTTTATTGAATCTGACACGGAGCGTGTGCCGTTTTCACGCGAGCAACGCGCCATTGTTTATCAACGCGCCAAAGGTGTGCTCGATAAGCGACCCTTTGGCAGCAAAGCGGATGTTTATGCCCCCGGCTACGAATGGATGAACCATTCGATCACGCCGACAAGAATCGCCAGTCACGACTTCAGGGTGTTGGTTGGCGGGAACCGCAAACAGCCCTACAGCCTGTCGCTTTTTAATATTTCTGCGATGAGTTTTGGTGCCTTGTCGCCCAACGCGGTTCTTGCGCTGAATAAGGGAGCCAAGCTCGGCGGTTTTGCGCACGATACCGGTGAGGGCTCTGTTTCACGTTATCACCGGGAACCGGGTGGCGATTTGATTTGGGAACTGGGTTCGGGGTATTTCGGTGCGCGCAATCCTGATGGGACTTTTAGCGAGGAGCGTTTCATGAAGAACGCACTCGACCCGCAGGTGAAAATGATTGAAATCAAAATGTCGCAGGGCGCCAAGCCTGGTCATGGCGGCGTGTTACCTGCTCCCAAGGTCACGCCTGAAATTGCCGAAGCAAGGGGCGTTGAGCCCTGGAAGACGGTTGAATCGCCGGCGAGTCATTCAGCGTTTTCTACGCCGATTGAGATGATGCATTTTATCGAACGATTAAGGAATTTATCGGGTGGTAAGCCCACCGGATTCAAACTTGCAATCGGTCACCCCTGGGAGTTTTTTGCCATCGTCAAGGCGATGCTTGAAACAGGGATCGTTCCAGATTTCATTGTTGTTGATGGTAAAGAAGGCGGCACTGGTGCAGCACCCGCTGAGTTTATGGATCGCGCGGGAACGCCGATGTTAGATGGCTTAATGCTGGTTCACAACACCTTGGTGGGCGTCGGACTCCGAGATCAGATCCGGATTGGTGCAGCTGGCAAGATCGTTACAGCTTTTGATATTGCGCGCACGCTGGCGCTGGGTGCCGATTGGTGTAATGCTGCTCGAGGTTTCATGTTTGCACTAGGCTGCATTCAGTCCCTAAGCTGCCATACCGACCGATGCCCGACAGGGGTTGCCACCCAAGACCCCTTGCGTCAGCGCGCGCTGGTGGTGCCTGATAAGGCGCAACGGGTTGTCCAGTTTCATCAAAACACCTTGGAGGCTTTGCGCGAACTGCTGCAGTCAGCAGGCTTGCAACAACCGAGTCAGTTGCGGCCCCATCACATCATGCACCGTAAATCGGCAGAAACCATCCTACCCTTGTCCGAACTGCATCGTGTGCTCGAGCAAGGCGCGCTCTTGCAGCCTGATGGGGCCAGGCGATGCGGTAGTCCCTGGGATCAGTGGTGGGAGCGGGCGCAGGCTGCGTATTTCCACCCGCTTCCGACCTCACAGGCTCGACCCCACTGATGTCACTTGCTGCCTTTCGACTGCAAGCCCTTTCCCCGCTGGATGGCCGATACGCTTCAAAACTTGAAACGCTAGCCGCTTTGTTTTCTGAAGCGGGATTCATGGCTCATCGTGTGCGGGTCGAGATGGCCTGGCTCAAAGCCCTATGCCACTTTCGCTTGCCTGAGATGCCTGTGCTCGATCGCGACGATATCAAAGCCTTGGAGGCTATCGCGGTGGGTTTCGGACTCAAGCAGGCGGAACGCATCAAGGCGATCGAAGCGATCACCAATCATGATGTCAAGGCTGTCGAGTATTTTCTCAAGGAAGAAGTTGCAAAGCTTCATGCGCAACACCCGAGGCTTGCCCAGGCCGCTGAATTTATTCATTTCGCCTGTACCAGCGAGGACATCAATAACACCTCCTACGCCCTAATGCTCAAGGCGGCACGTGAGGATGTGATGCTCGCTAAGCTCGAACACTTGATGGCTCAACTGCAAGCGATGGCCCATGCTTACGCGGCTATACCCATGCTTTCCCGCACCCATGGTCAGGCGGCGACACCAAGCACCCTGGGTAAGGAGATGGCCAATGTTCATGAGCGTTTGCGCAGAGCCAAGGCACAGTGGGTCGCGGTAAGTCCACTGGCCAAAATGAACGGGGCGGTTGGTAACTTCAACGCACACTTGGCTGCCTATCCGGAGGTTGATTGGGAGGCGCTCGCGAAATGGGTGCTTGACGGCTTTGGGCTTGAGCAAAACACACATAGCATCCAGATCGAGCCTCATGACTGGATGTCGGCTTATTTCGATGCCGTCGCACGAATCAATGCCATCGTGATCGACCTTGATCGCGACCTATGGGGCTATGTATCGCTTGGCTATTTCAGGCAGCGCACCAAAGCAGGTGAAATCGGTTCATCGACCATGCCACACAAGGTCAATCCAATTGATTTTGAGAATTCCGAAGGCAACCTAGGCGTCGCAAATGCGCTCTTGCGACATCTGTCAGAAAAATTGCCGATTTCTCGATGGCAGCGCGATCTCACCGATTCAACGGTCTTGAGAAATGTGGGTATCGCACTGGGGTATAGCCTGCTCGCTTGGGATAGCTGTTCGCGAGGGCTCGATAAGCTTGAAGTCGATAAGCTGCGCCTTGAACAGGACTTGGCGGCGAACTGGGAGGTTTTGGCGGAACCGATTCAAACCGTGATGCGACGCTGGGGCGTTGAGCAGGCCTACGAACAATTAAAAGAACTCAGCCGTGGCAAACGTTTAAGTGCTCAGGACTTACAGGATTTCATCGCTGCCTTAGCCATACCCGAGTCCGAAAAAGCGCGCTTGCTAGCCATGAGCCCTGCTAGCTACACCGGTATGGCCGAGGCGCTTGCAAGAAGGGTTTGACGCTTTACCTCAGCTTGCTTTGCTGCTCGACGCGACGCGGTACTGTTCATTCTTGCGTCTGAGGTGGTGAACCAGGGATTTAAGGCACCAGTTCAAACGCGTCGTCTTTCTTTTTGACTGGTTTGACCAGGTCTTCGCGCTTGATGCCAAGCCACATCGCCATCGCTGCGGCAACAAAAACCGAGGAATAAATACCGAAGACGATGCCAATCGTAAGTGCCAGCGCAAAGTAAAAAAGCGCAGGGCCGCCGAATACCAGCATGGAAACAACCATCATTTCGGTACTCAAATGGGTGATGATGGTTCTTGAAGCCGTCGCGGTAATCGCGTTATCGATCACTTCGCTTGGCGATGCTTTTCGCATTTTTCTGAAGTTTTCACGAATACGATCAAAAATCACAACCGATTCGTTAACCGAGTAACCCAGTACTGCCAGCACTGCGGCAAGTACGGCAAGACTGAACTCCCACTGAAAGGCAGCAAAAAAGCCGAGGATAATCACCACATCATGCAGGTTTGCCACGATGGCGGCAACAGCGAATTTCCATTCAAAACGAATGGCCAGGTAAATCATGATCCCGATCACCACGAACAGCAGCGCCATGGCGCCATCGGCTGCGAGCTCACTGCCAACCTGCGGGCCAACGAATTCGACCCGCCTTAACTGCGCCTGAGGGTCAACACGCTTGACCGCAGCCATTGCCTTGTCGCTTTGTTGCGATGCGTTTTCACCTTTTGCAAGCGGCAGTCGAATCAGCACATCACGCGACGAGCCAAAGTTTTGCACCTGCGCTTCGGCGTAGCCGAGCGTGCCAACGGCCAGCCTGATTTTCTCGAGGTCTGGCGCTTGAGCATGGCTCACTTCCATCACGGTGCCGCCGGTAAATTCAATCGACAGATGCAGGCCTCGGGTAGCTAGAAAAAAGACTGCAACGGCGAAGGTGGCAAAAGAGATCAAGTTAAAGATCAGCGCATGCCGCATAAAAGGAATATCGCGCTTGATTCTGAAGAATTCCATGTTTTCCCTTAGGCGCTTTAGCCGATCGAAAGTTTGGCGAGTTTGCGTCTTGAGCCATACCAGGCCGCAACCAAGCCTCGCGAAAAAAAGACCGCCGAAAACATCGAGGTCAAGATGCCCAGACAATGGACAACCGCAAAACCACGAACCGGACCCGAACCGAAGACAAGCAGGGCGATACCGGCAATCAGCGTGGTGATGTTGGAATCTAAAATGGTGTCCCAGGCACGGTCATAGCCCGCACTAATGGCTGCCTGCGGCGAGGCGCCGTTGCGCAATTCTTCGCGAATCCGCTCATTAATCAGCACATTGGCATCAATCGCCATGCCCAGTGTCAGCGCTATCGCCGCGATCCCAGGCAGGGTCAGGGTGGCTTGCAACAGCGACAAAACCGCGACCAAGAGCAACAAATTCGTGGCGAGAGCCAACGATGAAATGACACCAAAAAGCAGGTAATAAATCACCATGAAGCTGGTCACTGCAAGAAAGCCCCACAGGGTTGAGTGAAAGCCCTTGCTGATGTTTTCAGCGCCCAGGGAGGGCCCGATGGTTCTTTCCTCGATGATTTCCATCGGCGCAGCAAGTGATCCTGCACGCAACAGCAAGGCGACATCATTGGCCTCTTCGGTGGTCATACGGCCTGAAATCTGCACACGACCGCCACCGATTTCGCTGCGGATCACTGGCGCCGTGACCACTTCGCCCTTGGCTTTTTCCACAAGCAAAATGGCCATACGCCTGCCGATGTTTTCACGGGTGACATCGCGAAAAATGCGTGCACCCTTGGCATCGAGGCTCAGATGGACCGCGGGCTCTTGGGTGTTTGAATCAAAGCCTGCCTGCGCGTCAGTGAGGTTATCGCCCGTGAGGATCACTTGTTTTCGTACCATCACCGGCACGCCGCCCCGCTCAAGGTAGCGTTCGCAGCCAAAGGGGACCGTGCCTGCGCTGATCGAGGCGATTTCCTCGGGTGAGTCGCAGACCATGCGGACCTCCAAGGTGGCGGTGCGGCCCAAAATATCTTTTGCTTTGGCGGTGTCTTGAACGCCGGGCAATTGCACCACAATCCGATCGTTGCCTTGTTGCGCAATGATTGGCTCGGCAACGCCGAGTTCGTTGATGCGGTTATTCAAGGTGCTGATGTTTTGCTTGAGCGCATTTTCCATCGCCCGTTTTTCAGCCTCTGGCTTGAGCTTGCCGATCAGTGCAAGCGAATCACCCTCACCGAGCGTAACCCAGTCAACATCGCTTAGGCTCTCGCGTACAAGGACCAATGATTTGCCGCGGGTGTCGAGGTCACGGAAACTCACCCGAATCGATTCGGCTTCACGGCTGATGCCGGCATGGCGCAGGTTCTTGTCACGCAAAAGGCTTCGAACATCGCCAGCCAATGCGTCATAACGTTTGATCGCCGCCTGTTTTAAATCCACCTGCAGCAGGAAATGAACACCGCCGCGCAGATCAAGGCCCAGATACATTGGCAGGGCGCGCAATTCGCTCAGCCAACGCGGTGATGCTGACAGTAGATTCAGGGCGACGACAAAGGCTGGATCGTTGGCGTCAGGATTCAGACTGCGCTGTAGCGCATCCTTGGCCTTCAGTTGTTGATCGGTGTCGGCAAGTCTCACGCGGATGGAGTTGGCTTCGATAAAAACACCGCGATCCTGCACACCCGCTTGGCTGAGCGTCTGTCGGATTCGATCGCCGATGTCACTACCAAGCTTTACGGTCGCCTTAGCCGCTGAAACCTGCACCGCGGGGGCTTCGCCGAAAAAATTCGGCAAGGTGTAGAGCAAGCCCAGGCAAAACGCCATACCCATGAGCACATACTTCCATAAGGGATAACGGTTCATGAGATGAGCGCTTTCTTGCCTGCTCGCCTTACAGCAAGCGAGGCGTTAAATGGACTTGATGGTGCCAATCGGCAATAAGGCAGTGACCGCCTGCTTTTGCACATGCATCTCGACGCTTTGTTCGCCGTGCTTGGCCACTTCAATACTCACATAAGCGTCGCCCACTTTGGTGACTTTCGCAACCAGTCCGCCAGCGGTAATAACTTCGTCGCCCTTTTTGAGGGTTTCGATCATTTGACGATGCTCTTTGTTGCGCTTCATTTGCGGCCGAATCATCAGAAAATAAAGCACAACAAACATCAAGATGATGGGTAGAAAACCCATGAGTTGTTGCTCGAAACTTGCCGCTCCCGCGGCTTGCGCATAGGCATTCGAAATCCACATCATTCAACTCCAAGGGTGCTTCACAAGCATGAAAACCCATAAGTATATCCAGCGAGGGCCTTAAAGCCGCTAAACACCTTCAAGTCTTATTGCAAGGAACTCGTCGCGCCAGGCCTGAAAACGTCCTTCCTCAATGGCCTCGCGCATCTGTCTCATGATGTCTAGGTAGAAATGCAGGTTATGAATCGTGGCAAGTTGCGCGCCAAGCATTTCGTCAACGCGTTGTAAGTGATGCAAATAAGCGCGGGAAAAATCGCGACAGCAATAGCAGCTGCAACCTGGATCGATCGGCTTTTCATCGTCTTTGTAGCGCGCATTGCGCAAGCGCAAGTCGCCGCGGCGGGTAAATAGACTGCCATTGCGGGCGTTTCGTGTGGGCATGACGCAATCAAACATATCAACCCCTTGACGAACGCCTTCCACCAAGTCTTCGGGCGTGCCCACGCCCATCAAATAGCGTGGTTTGTGATGCGGCAGTCGGGGCGCGGTATAGGCGAGCACGCGTTGCATGTCCTCTTTGGGTTCGCCCACGGAAAGTCCGCCGATCGCATAGCCGTGAAAGTTCATCTCAGCCAGCGCTTGCAGGCTTTCAAGGCGCAGTGCTTCATGCATGCCGCCCTGCACAATGCCAAAAAGTGCATTGTGATTTTTCAGCGCTTCGAAGGCGTCTTTCGATCGCTTGGCCCAACGAAGCGATCGTTGCATCGATGCGGCGGCTTCATCTTTTTGGATGATTCGACCCTTCACCTCATAGGGTGTGCATTCGTCAAATATCATCACAACGTCGGCGTTTAACGCGGTCTGAATCCGCATGGACACTTCAGGCGTGAGAAAAAGACGATCCCCATTGATCGGCGATGCAAAACGAACGCCTTCTTCTGAAATGTTTCGAAGCTCAGCGAGGCTCCAAACCTGAAAGCCGCCCGAATCGGTAAGGATTGGATCGTTCCAAGCATTAAAACCGTGTAAGCCTCCCAGTTTTTCTATCACTTCGGTGCCCGGTCGCAGCCAGAGATGAAAGGTATTGCCAAGAATGATTTGCGCACCGACTGATTTAAGCGCTACAGGCGACATGCCCTTCACGGCGCCATAAGTGCCCACGGGCATAAAAATCGGTGTTTGAACCTCACCGTGTTGCAAGCGGAGGCTGCCCCGGCGCGCAAGTCCGTCCTGGTGACTTATGGTGAAATCAAGCATTGGCATAGGTCGTCTTTATAGAACAAGGTAATGCCGTAAACAAAGTGAGCCTGACTTTACGCGATCCATCGTGAGCGATGGGTTTGGTCCTTTAAGCAAGGGCCTGTTTCCTCAACAAAAGGGAAGCGTCACCATAACTAAAGAAACGATATTGCTTTTCAATGGCGTGGGCATAAACTTTCTGAATCGTCTCAAAGCCTGCAAAAGCGCTCACGAGCATGAGTAAGCTTGACTTTGGCAGGTGAAAATTAGTCAGCAATGCATCACAGATTTGAAAAGAAAACCCCGGACGTATATAGAGCTTGGTTTCACCATGTTGCGGGTTCACATGGCCAGGCTTATCTGGATTTGCGCAGGTCTCGAGGGTTCGAAGCGCTGTTGTCCCGACTGCGACAACACGTCCTCCCTTTTGTCGCGCCCTTGCAATCGCCCGGGCACAGTCTTCGCCCAGTGTATAGACCTCAGCGTGCATACGATGCTGATCAATGATTGCTTCACGCACGGGAGCAAAAGTGCCGATGCCGACATGCAAGGTAAGGCTTGCAAAGCTCACGCCCATGCTTTGCAACTGGTCGATCAGTGGTTGATCAAAGTGAAGCCCGGCAGTTGGTGCGGCCACTGAACCTGGTCGGTGACCGTAAATCGTCTGATAGCGATTCGCATCGTCTCTGCCAGGCTGGCTGCCAATGTAGGGCGGTAGCGGCAGACTGCCGTGCTCTCGCATCAGAAGTACTGGGTCCTTATCAAATTCTAAAACGAAGAGCAAATCTTGCCTTTCTCTCATCACGGCTGTGCAAACCGCTGTCCCCTGTTGATCCAGGATATGAAATGTTTGGCCGATTGCAAGTTTCTTATTGCTGCCAATCATCGCAAGCGCCCGCCTGCCCGCTATCACGCGCTCAATCAGTACCTCGATAGCCCCGCCGCTGGGTTTTCGCGCACTCAACCGTGCTTTCATCACAGCGCTATCGTTAATCACCACAAGATCGTCTGCCCGTAACCACTGCTTGAGCTGATGGAACGCATGGTCATGAATGCGTTGATCTTGGTCCAAGACCAGAAGCCGGGCGTCGCTTCGTCTGGGTGAGGGCGCCTGCGCGATTAAGCTTTCTGGAAGTTTGTAGTCGTAATCAGAAAGCTGATGCATGCTCTTTTTTATATGGCGATGGATTGAGACCAGGTTCTTATGCTTCTATCGCTTCAGCTGAGGCTTTCGATGCCAAAGACCAGTGTTTGCGCGTCATTGCTAAGGCTTATGGCGCCTTCTTGTATCGTGGCTTGCAATGACATTTGTCGCTGCGCCCAAGTGCCTAATTCATTTGCTTGCTCACTGGGGATTTGAAGGACTTCAAGTTTCGAGAATCGCTTGACTTTGGGCTCGATACGTTTCCACCAGAGCGCCGCGGCTTGACTAAAGCAATAAATTCGAACGCTGTCCGAACGCTGGCAGGCTCGGGCAATCGGCTTGTCTTCGGGTTGGCCCACATCAATCCATAGCTTGATGCGCTGTTGAAAGTCGGTGACCCAAAGATCAGCGTCGTCTGGGGTTGATAGCCCGGCACCGAAGCTCAGGCTGCCTTCGCCCTTGCATCGTGTTTGAACCTCATGCGCATTGATGGCGAAAGCGAGGATGCGGATCATGAGGCGGACTTCGGTTTCACTTGGGTGCCTTGCGATGGTAAGCGCATGTTCCGCGTAGTAGCCGTGATCAATATCGGCAATCGAAAGGTCGAGCTTGTAAATCGTGGATTTCAGGGCCATGGCTTGTCTGCTTTCCGCTTTCGCATGATCTTGGGCACCAAATTTGCATGGTGATGGTGCATCGCGAACCGCTGCGGTGAATTGCACCTTTATAAAACATCTTTCCTGAAAATGAACATAGACGCACTAAAACAGGGCGCAGATGCGCTCTTTATTTTGTTGGGTGGCATCATGGTACTCGCCATGCATGCTGGCTTTGCGTTCCTCGAGCTTGGCACAGTCCGCAAGAAAAATCAGGTCAATGCCCTGGTTAAGATCTTGGTGGATTTTGCGCTTTCTACGGTGGTTTATTTCACGGTTGGCTATGCGCTCGCCTATGGCAACAGTTTTTTCGTCAGCGCTGAGCAATTGGCGCAACGAAATGGCTACGACCTTGTGAAGTTTTTCTTCTTGCTCACCTTTGCGGCTGCGATTCCGGCCATTGTGTCCGGGGGGATCGCCGAGCGCGCTAAGTTCTGGCCTCAATTGATTGCGACCGCGCTGATTGTTGGCCTGGTGTATCCGGTCTTTGAGGGTATTGCCTGGAACGAACGATTCGGCGTGCAGGCCTGGATCAAGACCTTAACGGGCGAGCATTTTCACGATTTCGCGGGCTCGGTCGTCGTACACGCCATGGGCGGGTGGATTGCATTACCAGCGGTTATCTTGCTCGGTGCCCGTTACAACCGCTATCGAAAAGACGGCGCTATATCAGCGCATCCGCCCTCGAGTATCCCCTTCTTGGCCCTCGGCGCTTGGATTCTCGTGGTCGGTTGGTTCGGGTTTAATGTGATGAGTGCCCAAACCCTTGAGAAGATTTCGGGCTTGGTAGCGGTCAATTCCTTGATGGCGATGGTCGGTGGCACCTTGGTGGCTTTGCTGGTTGGCAAGAACGATCCAGGATTTGTACATAACGGTCCTCTTGCCGGCTTGGTCGCGGTTTGCGCGGGATCTGATCTGATGCATCCCTTTGGGGCATTGTTTGTTGGTGCGGTCGCTGGCGGGCTCTTTGTGTGGATGTTTACCCTCACCCAGAATCGTTGGAAAATTGACGATGTCCTGGGTGTTTGGCCCTTGCATGGTTTATGCGGCGCCTGGGGTGGTATTGCCGCAGGTGTTTTTGGCAGTACCCCGCTCGGCGGCATGGGTGGTGTGAGCCTCGCGGCGCAATGTATCGGCACCTTGATGGGCGTTGCTTGGGCTTTGATCGGCGGTTGTGTTGTTTACGGCGCGCTGAAATATACCGTCGGCTTAAAGTTAAGCGCAGAAGAAGAATACGAAGGCGCCGACTTGTCGGTACATAACATCAGTGCGACGCCTGATCG
>Ga0214917_10000334_pt1 | contig 61395 bp, 65 predicted proteins | sample LL_1208_BB_MetaG_FD_177983 | JGI IMG/M metagenome (GOLD analysis project Ga0214917, IMG submission 177983) | Freshwater microbial communities from Lake Lanier, Atlanta, Georgia, United States - LL_1208_BB | ecosystem: Environmental > Aquatic > Freshwater > Lake | place: USA: Georgia | collected... | reverse complement strand
CAATGCAGCAAGATGCTGGATCTCGCCTTGGGTGGGGAGCGCAATTAACAATGCGAATTGCGCAGAGCCTCTATGAAGGTGGCTTTATCACTTATATGCGAACTGACTCTGTCAATCTTTCACAAACTGCAATAAGCGCAGCGCGAAGCGCTGCGCAATCCCTCTATGGCAAAGACCATATTCCAGATAGGCCAAGGTTCTATGAAGGCAAAACTAAGAATGCTCAAGAGGCTCATGAAGCAATCCGTCCTGCAGGAGATTCTTTTAAGACGCCAGGTGAGCTTGCACCTGAGCTAACTCGTGATCAGTTAGCTCTATATGATCTAATTTGGAAGCGCACCGTTGCATCACAGATGGCTGATGCTAAAAAAATGCAAGCAAGGGTTGATTTTGATGTAACAAGCTCTGATGGAAAAGCTTGCATCTTTAGAGCTAATGGCAGCGTCATTACATTCCCAGGATTTCTTGCCGCCTATGAAGATGTAAGTGATGAAAAGAGCGATGAAGAGGGCGATAGGCGTCTTCCACCAATGAAAATTGGGCAAGATGTTGTTGCTACAAAGTTCTTATGTGAGGGCCATGAAACTAAGCCACCAGCTCGTTATACCGAACCAACTCTGGTTAAAAAACTAGAAGAGCTCGGTATTGGACGGCCATCAACATTTGCCTCCATTATTCAAACCATCCAAGATCGTGGTTATGTAGTTAAGAGAGGAAGGGCCCTAGTACCCACATTTCTTGCATTTTCAGTAACTGGCCTGCTTGAGCAGCACTTTGCAAAATTAGTTGATTACGAATTCACCGCATCGATGGAAGAAGACTTAGACCGAATTGCAAACGGCGAGGAAGACAGACTTAATTGGTTAACTAAATTCTTCTTTGGCCATGATGGCCAGCCTGGTCTGCAAGATTTAGCAGCAGATCTCGGCGCAATTGATGCGCAACAAATTAACACTATGAAGATGGGTGAAAATATTGAGATACGTGTTGGCAGGTATGGTGCATATCTTCAAGAAGGCATTGGCGATGATCGAAAGTTTGCCAATATTCCAGAAGGACTTGCTCCAGATGAGTTAACTCTACAAAAGGCAATTGAGCTATTAGCCGCTCCATCAGGTGAGCGAGAGCTTGGAGTTGATCCAAGTAGCGGCCTTCAAGTAATTGCAAAATCTGGGCGCTTCGGTCCCTATATAACAGAGGTCTTTCCTGAGGTGATACGAGAAGATGGAAAGAAACCAAGGAAGAAGAAAGATGCTCCTAAGCCAAAGACAGCTTCACTTCTTTCAACAATGAGCTTAGACACCATCACAATCGATGACGCGCTTAGACTTCTCTCACTTCCTAGAATTCTTGGAATTGATAGCCAGAGCGGTGAGGAAATCACTGTTCAAAATGGTCGATATGGCCCGTATTTAAAACGTGGAACAGATTCAAGAACTTTAACTAGTGAAGATGAGTTATTTTCAATCAATTTAGACCAAGCAGAAGATATCTATAAACAACCAAAGGTTAGACGCCGGGGTGTTGCTAAACCTCCACTTAAAGAGTTAGGCCTAGATCCTGAAACAAGTAAGGCAATTATTATTAAAGATGGCCGCTTTGGAATGTATGTGACAGATGGCGAAACTAATGCCACGCTGCGACGCGGTGACACGGTAGAGGCAATGACGATAGAGCGAGCGTTAGAACTTCTTGCAGGACGACGTGCCTGGGAGATTGAAAACGGTGGAGTAAGTAAGAAACCTAAGAAGGCTAAGCAGGCTAGAAAGAGCGCTCCCACCCTGACTGAGAAAACTATTAAAGGAGCTGGTTCTAAGCGAAAAGCAAAGAAGTCAGCTTCAGGTAAATCAAAAAAATCTTAATCATAGACATCTCTGCGGTGTCCAATGCGAACTATTAGAATCTTTAGAATGCCTTGATCAACGTTGTAAAGAATTCGGTAAGAGCTAGTTCTGATTCTGTAGCCCTCGCGCCCAATTAGTTTTTTTGAATTAGGTGGGAATGGATTAACTGCCAGTAGCGCAATAACTCCAGAGATACGCAGCTGCATTTTATTTGGCAGCTCTTCTAGTTCTCTGCGTGCTGCTCTCGAAAAAGTGACTTTGTATGTCACCGATTAAATACCAAGGTCTCTCTTTACCTGCTCCCAAGGAATTGAGGGCGATGGATCTGCCATCGCTTCATCGTATGCAGTTAGATCTTCAATCTCCTCCATTGCTTCAAGCATCTTTTCATAAAGCGAGGGATCGATAATTACAGCCTGCGCTTCCCCGCGGCTTGTAATGCAGACCGGCCTCTTTCGCGCCTTCTTAATAGTCTCAGCAAGATCTGCTCGAGCCTGGGTAATGGATATATCGATCATAGGAGCAATGTACAGTAAAGCAGTAGTTCTGTACAGAGAATATCACACCGTTAAATAAGGCCCTTTTACCCTGACGCTAGACTTCAAACTCTATGGCTCAGTCAATACCTAACCTCTCTACCCCCGGCCAGAATCCATCTCGGGGAGCACTTTCCATCCCAGCTTTTCGCAAACTCTGGAATGCGATGGCATTTTCATCCTTTGGTGATTGGTTAGGCCTACTTGCCACAACTGCGCTGGCACAGCAATTAGCTGGTGGTGATTATGCAACTGCAAACTTTGCTATCGCAGGCGTTTTCATCGCCAGGCTCCTACCTTCAGTAATCCTTGGCCCTCTTGCAGGAGTAATTGCTGACAAGTTTGATCGTAAGAAGGTAATGGTCTTTGGAGATATTTTCCGCGCTCTCTTATTTATCTCGATACCTATTGTTGGAAATTATTTCTGGCTCTATACCGCTACGGTATTAATTGAATGCATTACCCTCTTTTGGAGTCCTGCAAAAGATGCAACTATGCCAAATTTAGTTCCAAGAAATAAACTTGAGAGCGCTAACCAGATGACTCTTCTTGCATCATATGGAAGCGCTCCTTTTGCTGCACTTACCTTCACGCTATTAACAGTTTTTATTACAGGAATTAGCGCTGCTTTTAATCTTGGCTCTAATTCAGCCGTTGATTTAGCGCTCTTTATAAACGCTCTCTCCTTTCTTTTTAGCGCTTTTACGGTGAGTCAGATGGATATTCCTAAAGAGCATTTAAAGAAAGGCGAGGTCTCTGGATCGCTTCTTGCCTCCCTCATTGATGGAGGAAAGTTCTTATCTTCCTCTAAAGTAATTAGAGGTCTCATCTTTGGCCTTCTCGGTGCTTTTATTGCAGCAGGTGCTGTAATTGGCCTTGCTAGAACATTTGTGGGGGATCTATCAGGTGGTGATGCTGCCTATGGAATTTTATTTAGCGCAGTGTTTACAGGCCTTGCTATCGGTATTGCATTTGGCCCTAAAGTCTTCTCACAGTTTTCAAGAAGACGTCTATTTGGCGCAGCGCTAAGCGTTGCTGGTTTTCTCTTAGTCGTACTTTCTCTTCTACAAAACCTAGTTCTTGCAGTCTTTGTTGTAGTGCTACTTGGTTTATTTTCAGGAGTCTCCTGGGTCACTGGATTTACGATGCTTGGGATGGAAGTCTCAGATGAGCTACGAGGAAGAGTTTTTGCCTTTACTCAATCCTTAGTTCGCATCTCACTAGTTGGAGTCCTTGCAATCTCACCTTTAATTGCAGCTGCAATTGGTGAACGTGAATTTATCTTTGGTGAGGTTCAACTTACCTACAATGGAGCGGCATTCACCATGCTTGGTGGGGGAATTGTTGCGATGATAGTTGGAGTACTTTCCTATCAACATATGAAAGATCGACCAGGGGTTTCTTTCTGGAGCGATATCGTTAACGCTTTCAAAGGTGAGCTTGGCTCAATTACCTCTCCAAAAACCGATGGACTCTTTATCTCTTTTGAAGGCGGAGAGGGTTCTGGTAAATCAACTCAATCAAAATTATTAAAAGTGTGGTTTGAAAATGAGGGCAAATCTGTAGTTTTAAGTAGAGAGCCGGGCGGAACTGATTTAGGTAAGAATTTAAGAAAGATACTTCTTGATAATGACACTGGAGATATCTCACCAAGATCTGAGGCGCTTTTATATGCAGCAGATAGAGCTCACCATGTTTATTCGCTAATACGTCCAGCCCTTGAGCGCGGGGATGTTGTCATTACCGACCGATACTTTGACTCCTCCATTGCCTATCAAGGAGCTGGCCGGATCTTGTCACCTAATGAAGTAGCTCGTATTAATCGTTGGGCAACCGAATCTCTATTTCCTACGCTAACAATTATCTTGGATCAACCAGCCGATATCGGACTATCGCGAATTAAGAGCGCCGATAGATTAGAGAGTGAATCAATTGATTTTCACAACAGAGTACGCCAGGAATTTCTTCAGCTGGCAGCGGTAGACCCTGAGCGATATCTAGTTATAGATGCTAGAAAGCCAGTTATTGAAATCCATCAAGAGATTACATCTCGAATCATCGAAATATCAAAGAAGAGATAATGAGCGTTTTTGACTCTCTGGTAGGCCAGAGCGAAGTTGTTGAAAGGCTTAAGTCCGCTACTAGCGCTGCAACAAGTGGAAGTACTACACAAGAGATGGTCCACTCCTGGCTCTTTGTTGGGCCTGCTGGCTCTGGCCGTTCAAATGCCGCCGTAGCTTTTGCTGCAGCTCTAGTTTGTAGTCAGAGCGGTTGTGGCACCTGCAGAGATTGTCAGACAGTTCTTACTGGCACACATATTGATGTTGAAAGATTTAATCCCACTGGTTTATCAATAAAGGCAGAAGAGGTTCGTGAACTGATAGCAAGATCTGCTTGGTCGCCATCTGTTGGTCCTTGGCGAATTGTTATTATCGAAGATGCTGATAGGTTAACTGAAACTGCAGCGAATGCTCTTTTAAAAACTATTGAAGAGCCAGAGACACATACGCTCTGGTTTCTATGCGCTCCAACCCTTAGCGATGTCTCAATAACTATTCGATCTAGATGCAGACATCTTCAATTACGAACTCCATCAAAAACAAGTGTTGAAGAATTTCTTCTTACAAATACAAGCGTTGATTCAAAGACGGCAGCCTTTGCCGCTCGAGTCTCTCAAGGACATATCGGACGCGCTCGATTTATTGCAACAAATCAAGAGGCTCAATCAAGAAGAAAAGATGTACTTGCTCTAGCCTTTTCGCTAAAGGACATTGATTCATGCTTTAAAGCTGCTTCGCGTCTTTTAGATACCGCTCAAGAGCAAGCCGAGAGTGAAAATTCTGAGCGAGATAGTAAGCATCTAAAGCAATTACAAGATGCTTATCAAGGAACAGGGCGCTCACTTATCTCTGGGGGCTCAAAGGCAATTAAAGATCTAGAGAAAGAACAGAAGTCCGCCACAACTAGGTCGATTCGTGACAACCTAGATAGCGCTCTTTTAGATATTGCCACTATCTATCGAGATGTCTTAGTAACTCAAAGTGGCAGCGATGAGATTCTAAATATTGATTTGAAGGCCGAGGTCGCAGAGTTTGCCAGCACAACTACTGCAAAACGCAGTATTGAGCGGATCGAAGCGATACTAGAGGCCCGGATAAACCTTGGGCGTAACTCAGCCCCTCTTTCTACCCTTGAGGCTCTGTTTTGCGCTTTGAAGTAGCTTTCGGCATTATCGGCACATGCGCCTAGACCATATTTCTTATGCAGCAACTCATGATCAACTAGTAGATGTAGTTCAAAGGATTGGTTCTCGAATTGGCTCAGCCTTTACTGATGGCGGAATTCACCCAAGATTTGGAACTCGAAACTTCACACTTGCTCTAAAGAACGGCCACTATCTTGAAGTTGTCTGCCCCCTTGATCATCCAGCAGCGGATGCCTCTGCATTTGGTCGCGTAGTTTCACGGCGCGCTAATGAAGGTGGCGGCTGGCTTACTTGGGTTGTTTCAACTGATGATCTCTCACCGATTGAAAACCGTCTTGGCAGACAAGCTATAGATGGTTCAAGAAAGCGCCCTGATGGAAGCGAGCTAAAGTGGAAGCAACTTGGAGTTCTTGGAACTCTCAATGATTCCCAGCTCCCATTCTTTATTCAGTGGATGTCTAGTGATCACCCATCAAATGATGGAAAGGCAGTTGCTGAGATTGTAAAAATTGAGATTGCTGGAGACGAGAAGACAATTGAAGAGTGGATTGGTTCAGATCTATCAAAGGCTTTTGATGGCGTTGAGATCCAATGGGTTGATTCAGTAGCAAGTGATGGAGAAACCGGACTCGTAGCTGTTCACCTAGCAACACCTAATGGTGTTGTACGCTTGGATTAATCTAAAAAACTTAAAGCTTTAAAGCATCGCCGCCCTAGCTCAGTCGGTAGAGCGTCGCTCTCGTAAAGCGAAGGTCGCGGGTTCGATTCCCGCGGGCGGCTCCATGAATTGAACGGAAAGGGTCGGAATTCGACCATTTTTGCAACTTTTTTTGGAGTTTGGATGCAACTGTTGGATGCAACTGAAAAGAAGTTTCCAACGAGGATTATCCAAGTCGTTTCACGTTTACCCAGACAACCAGTCCCTTCTTTGAGACCGTTGCACTCACTGGACATCCCTAACCAGTGAAGGAGTAATAAATGGCAAAAAAAAGGATAAACGGTGAAGGAACTGTGTGGTACGTAGCATCTGAAAAGCGATACAGAGCTCAATATCCCGCAGGAGGTAAGAGAAGAACCATAAGCGGCAAAACTAGGCGGGAAGTTGAGCTCAAACTGCGTGATGCGTTGGCAAAACGCGACACAAACACCCTAGAGAAGACAAGGAAAGATTCCGATACGGTCGAAGACTTCCTAGCCTTTTGGGTAAGTGCAAAAACTCCTGGTTGGCAATTCAAAACAATTGAAAGAGTTAACCTTGATATCAATAAATTCGTCAATCCAGAAATTGGGTCTATAAAACTTTGTGACTTAACTGCAGAGATGATTGAACGCGCTTATGTAAACATCATGAAGAAACATGGAATATCAGATAGTTCACTTCTACATGTTCATTCAACACTAAGAACAGCTCTGGCAAGAGCAGCCAAACTTAAAAGAATTGCTGTCAATCCCATGCTCTCTGTCGAAACTCCTAAGCAGCGAAAATTCTACGCTTCACCATTAACAATGGTTGAGTGGCGTAAATTGATGCAATCGGCACAACAGGAGCAAACGATGTGGCACTTGATGTGGCGAGTAACTCTTGCAACGGGGCTTCGGCAAGGTGAAGTTTTAGGCCTTAGTTGGGAGGATTTTAATTCAGAAACAGGCGGAGTATTTGTTCGCAACCAACTACAACGCCAAACGGGTAATGGTCTTGTACTGAAGAGTGTTCTTAAAGCAAATGCTGAACCTCGCGAAATAATTCTTGATGAAGAGACAGCAACACTTATGAAAGTCTGGCGCAAAGAGCAAACCCAGTATCGTCTTCAGAGAGGTAGTTGGGGAGAAAGAGACCTGGTCTTTACAAATAGCTTGGGGAAGCCGATAGAACCTCGCAAAGCTCTTGCAAGATGGAAGCACCTTCTAAAGCATGCCGGAATAAAGGAGCGGCGATTACACGATGCTCGACATACTTTTGCCACAGTACTTCTACAAAGTGGAGTTGAAGTCAAAGTTGTGAGTCATTACTTGGGTCACTCTGATGTTCGGACTACCCAAAATATCTACCAACACGTAAATACAGCGATATTGAATCAGACTGCAAGAGTGATTGGAGAGCTTGCAATCTAGCGGAATTCGTGAAAAGAGAGGGGATTTGGTTACTAGACAAGGATAATAAATGGAAAAAATGCTTGTAACAGTCGAGGAAGCTACTCACATTTTAAGTATGGGGCGAACTCGAATATATAAATTAATCCGAAGTGGTGAATTGAAGTCTGTTAAGTGTGGGAAGTCCCGCAGAATTGTTGCAGACTCAATTCGCTCTTATGTAGACACCGCTGCTAACTGAGCATTCATGCACAGTAAGCAATTGTGAGTATAGACAGACAGCCATGGACTTCCATGGTGAAATGTAAAGAATCAAAGGGGAAGTTCCCCTGGCGCAATTCGGACCACACACCTACGAGGTGTATTTGTAGCACGCGCTTCTTACCTAAGGAGCATCATGCAAAAAAACAGAAATACCAAAAGAAAACGTGACAAAAAGCCAGCCAAGGATGCAATTATCGACCTTGCAAACAAGATGGCTTACCCCATCAGAAGTTTTGATGGCCGATATTACATAGCACTTAAAGGTAAGGAACACTTAGCTCTTCCACTATCTGGTAGTAATTCACAGGCAATACATGAAATTTGTAATCAATATTATGTTCAAAACAATAAGTGGATTGGCAGAGAAGGAATCAATAATCTTACTGGCTATTTAACGACAAGATGCAGCCTTAGTAAACCTATAGAGGTAAATCTCCGCGCTGGTACATCAGATGGAGCGATTTTTTTAGACTATGGAGACATCCAGGGTCACGTTCTAAAAATAGATGCCGAAGGCGTCCATCTCTGCGATAAAAGCTCAGTTGTTTTTACTCGAAGCACAGTTACTGGGCAATTTCCAAAACTGGTTGATGAAGCAGCAGATTTGAGGGAACTTCTAAGGTTTGTGCGAGTTGAAGAGCAAGCATTGCCCGCTCTTGTTGGAACCATTATTGGAATGTGGATTTCTAACATTCCTCAGCCAATTGTGCTTCTTCATGGGGCAGCAGGTTCAGGGAAAACAACCAGTTTAAGGTTTATTTTGGATTTGGTAGACCCTTCGACAAAAATGCCTGGTGGTTCACTCACCGAAAAAGTAAGAGACCTAAAAAGCCTTTCGGTTCTAAGGCGAGTTCTTGTATTTGATAACGCTTCTTACGTGAATGCAGAGACTTCTGACAATCTGGCCCGAATTGCAACCGGTGGCGAACTTTCCATGTGCTCCTTATATGAGAATGATTTGCCGCATCTAACGGTAGTAATGCGGCCGATAGTAATTAACGGCATCATGAACGGTTTTACTAGAAGTGATTTAGCGTCACGAGCCATTTCTTTTGAACTGAGTGCCATCCCTGAAGAAGAGCGGTCAGCGTTCACTGAAATTGAGAGCGCATGGGAAGAAGCGAAACCCAGGATTTTTCGGGCTCTCCTTGACATGACAAGTCGCCTATTGAAGAACGAAAGCCCTTATTGGCAGATGGTCAAAACCAGACATCGCAACATCGACCTTATGAGGATTATCGCCTTTGTTAGCTCCGAACTACAGCTAGATGGCCTTACGTATGTTGATGACTCAATTGACTCGCTGTCTCATGTAGTTCTGGACAGTTCTGTTGTAAGTGAAGCATTAAGGTCCACAATCGAATGCGCACGTAATGAAAATCAAGGATGCCAACACTCTGCTTATTCCGTTATGCACGGAGAGGCTACGGATAACAAGTTCCTCAATACCCAATTGAGCATGGCAGAAATACGTGACCTCCTGGAAGAGCACTTACCTTTTGACCAAAGAAAGCATCTACCTGAAACTGCTAAACAATTAGGCGAAGCTCTTAAAAGAATTGAGTCTGACTTAATCAATATTTACGGCATAACTATGGAGAAAAAGAAAACGAAGAAACGGATGGAATATATCTTCCGCCAAAAGGAGTTACATGACAGCGTTTCAGTGGCTAACTAGTTACCTTGAATTAGCTGGGGCGAAACCCAGTGGAAGGAATTGGCAATGCCCATCCCATGAAGACTCCTACCCATCTCTGAGTATTAGCGACACGGAGTCAGGTCATGTGTTGCTTCATTGCCATGGCGGTTGCTCCTGGGAGAGAGTTATGGACTCTTTGGGATTGAGCCCCTCATTGCTATTTGAGCCACACTCCCTTAGTCCCAAAGAGGTGTTTACTCAGAACTACATAAAACCAGGCTTTCTTAAACTTACAAGAAAAAGCAACTCTCGAAAAGCTGATAAGAGATTAGATTTTCACATTGTTTATCACGAATACACTCCCGAAGTTCGATTATCGCGAATTCGGTATTCGACAGGTGAAAAGCGTTGTTTGTGGCAGATAAAAGAGAGCGGCAATTGGAGAAATAGCAGAAAGGGAGATTTAGACCTTTCAAAACTACCTCTGTATAACGAGGCTGAGGTCATCAGAGGAGGGTTTTTAGATGAGGTAATAGTTTTGTGCGAATCTGAATCTAGTGTGGATGCAATGACTGGAAGAGGAATTTATTCAACAACTTGGGCGGGTGGAGCCAGTGCTGTAAAAACCATGCAGCTAGTATCAGTGCTAAAGGATAAAAGAGTTCTCTGGGTACCAGATAACGACAGCGCAGGCCATAAATGCTCACTGCTTATCGAAGAGGTCCTAAAGCCAGAAGTGAGTAGTTGGCATGTATTAATAGGAAATGAGGGAGAAGATGCTCGAGATTTGCTCAATCGCGACGTCTTAAATCTTCGGTACCTAAGCTCGCTTTAAGTGGAGAGGTGGAGAGGTGGAGAACTTTTTCCCTTTGTCTTAGTTAAAAAATGAAGAAGATTTAACACACGAACCTACATTCGTTCATCACCTCTTCACCTCTGCACCTATTGATAGATATCAGATGCAGTTCATATACAAAATGGTTTACAGGGACATGCATGGATTTACATGAGACTATTTAGTAAACACTTAAGGAGAAATTATGAATGAAATCCCACGGCTATTTACTCCCTCAGAAGCTGCTCAAATCATGGGCATTAGCAGGTCTCAGGTATACATCCTGATGAACAGGGGTCAACTGAAGTCAGTACACATTGGAAGAAGCCGAAGAATTGCTCTTGGACACATTGATGCCTTTATTGAGGAACTAAGCCATGCTTCATGACCATTTTGAATATTGTTATCAGATAATAAGCGGAAAAGATTTAGGCCATAAAAGCGAAAATACTGCCTATTATCCTGATAATAAGCCTGCAGTGATTCAACTATTTAAACTTCCATGAATATAAGTGAACAAACTAAGCTGATAATTTCCACCCCGTTACGGGAAAAGCCCATCTTGCTCACAGAATTGCATAACTAAAAATGAACAGTAGCCAAAGACACTCAAATAACTCCCGCGGGCAGCAGTTCAAGTTCGCTCCGACAGAGGCAATAAATCCCCCCTCTACAAGGAGGGTTTCTAACCGGGCTTACACACAGATATCTCAGATACTAGGCATACAAAAGAAAATGCAAGATGTTTCAGACAACACCTGTTATCCCTGGCAAATAGATTGCGAATGGACCCCCCCGGGGTTAAAGAGGCCGAAGAAATAGATGACATCAGACGAGTTAGATTTGTAATTATTCTCTTATAGGACAGTAGCCAAATCAGGTAGTCATTCTCAGAAAATCCTCTTCATCAATAATGGCTATTCCATATCCCTTTTGCTTAACCAACTCAGCATCTTTCAGCTTGTTCGTTTTTATACCCTTTTCAAAATTCCAAGCCCCAGAGAGTGTGCAAGAATTTGTATCAATTGAGATAGTCTCAATCGAATAGCCAAATTCCTTTTCGTAGCAGATAACTCCGAGGTTTGCCCAAGTTGGGTTCGTTTGCATATGCAAGAGTTTAGTTTGGGTGACTGACATTGACTAGGAGCTTAGGACGGTACGTATCTCATCTAGCCTTTTAGTAGCCCTAGAATCAGGCCATGGAAAGCGTCGAGATTCTGTTTTCCGCAGAACTGGAAGTGGGATGTTTAAGCCCTTTCATAGACATGCCCTCTGGTATTGCAACAGGTTACTTTTTATCTGATGGTTCGTATGAGATAGAAATTGAAGGCTCTGAAGGTGAGTATCACGGCGATGGAAGCGTCAATATCAGTTGGAGTTTTGGTCTAATGAAAGGCGTAGACGAGGAACACCTTTATCTGACTATTGCCCCTATGGTTTACGCAAAAGTGATGGATACTTATGACATCAAAGCCGTTGAGGATTGGCTTAATCGATATCATGAAAAATAGAAGAAAGATTCTTTTCGCTAAATTTGTTCCTTTGTTTTGTTTAGTTTTTTCTTTAACAGGCTGCTCTAAACAACCAACTTGGCAGATAATCGGTGAATCTCTTCGTAGCTATGTTACTTGTGCGGATGTCGAGCCAGACTCTGAAGGCAATCCAAGTTACGGGTATGGACCATGTGTGAAGTTGACCAATGTCACGTACGACAGAGCTATGGGAGATTCCTATTGCTTCAATACTTCACCCGTAATCGGCGGCTTTTCAGGCGAGAGTTATTCCGATATTTACGATTGGAACACTTTGCCTGATAAATATTATTGCGTGACATGGAGTGGTAGATATGTTGATAGCGACCCCAATGAGCCTTCTGACTGGCGAATTACTTTCACGGGTAGCCAGCCGTTTGATTTACTTCCATAAATGGCTTAACGGAAAAGGGCTAGAGAGAATAATTCAGCTTTAACAAACAGCTATATCAATTGACTGGCACGCCCGTAAGTTCGGCAATTTGAAGCAAAGTTGTCATGCCCCACTTATTTGATTGGGCACTAATCCGTGTGAATTTCCCAGCAAAACGACCTTCAAAGCGGACATATATGTCAGAACCTTGCTTTCCAAGTTTCTTAATATTACTTATCGAGTCCCAACTATTAATGATTCCGTTATTTCTAGTTAGAAATAGAATTGCATATTCAAAAGCTACCCATTCCGACTCAATGTAGCTTTGAGGCGGTAATTTTCCCGAAAAGAATCCACCCTTTGGGAGCACCTCAGCAGGTTGCTCGCCTTCCATACCTGTCGAGTACCAATCCAAGTCTCTGGATGCCAAAACACCTCCACCTAGGCACCTGCCTGCATCTTTAGCGAAGTGTTTTGCAGCCGCTTTACCTTCGGGGCTTAATAAGGCCCAACTTGTAAATTGAAAAGGTACCTGCCGTAGTGAATTAATCTGTCCTATTATTTCTGGATTTGGACTCTCGATATCATAAAACCAATCGGGCAATAAGTACTTTCTACTCGACTTCCTAAACTCTTCTGCCATCTAATAAGCCTATCTTTGAATCAATTAAAATAGAAGAGCGGTACGGTCATTTCCACTAGTCAAGCTTTTATCCGTTTCGCGACTGAAAGGAAAACTCTCTAAAATTAGTAGTTGAATTTAACGAGTTTTAGGAGTTCTTTATGAGCAAGATTGTTATTCACCCGTTTATGGGGATTAAGGGCGAGTATTCGGTCACTCTTGCTGGGAAACTTCCCAATTGGTTTTCAATTGATGTTGTAGCAACTGATGAATTTGATGCGGTAAGACAGGCCATTGAAGAAACAAAATGGAATTACGAGGGGATGATTTCAGTTGATACCATGGAGACAATCGAGAAGGATTTGGACCCAGTACTGCAGTTTGAGTACGAACCGCTATGAAACTATTTCTTATTTACATTTGATATATATTCCAGGACCTGCTGATACTTTGGATTCTTTTCCAATACCTTGATGCTCGCAACACCGAGTACTGTAATCTGCAGAATAACTTCGTGATACCTTGAATATTTTTTCCGTAACTCGAGCGAAACTCCAAAATCATCCATGAGTGTCTGGGCAATAACTGAAATATCTTGTTTAGCAAATTCGTCACTAGAAACTAGACATGCACGAGCAATGAAATGAAGGAGTTGCTGGTCTTGTTCTCTATTTGCGAAAAGAGTGAGTGAAGCCACAAATGTTCGTATATCTGAAGAAGTGTAAAAAGACCCGTTAATTTCTTCACGGAATGATTCAGGAAACATTCGCTGGAATTTAGTTATGAATGCTTCCAAAGACTCCTTTGATACTCCGTTATCAACTTTTTGCTTAGACCTTGAGAAAATCCCCATCCTCTGAGGATAGTTTCTCCTATGTAATTTTCAATAATTAGCTCGGACAAACTTAAGAGTGACCAAATGACTAATCTGACAACTGGAGTAATTTTGGTCGCACGTTACTTCATGCGGTCAAAAAAAGTTCCGTCACGACGGTCCTGGAACGCGATACGCGCTCCAAACGCTACAACTAGAAATGTAAGTACATTAAACGTCAGCCACCAAAAGACAATACCTCCGTCAAAGTACCAATCAGTGGCAATATCAAGGTTTTTTTGGTTAGAGTGGAAAAGTCCTAGTAGCGGTGCAACTCCGCCGTATTGTATTTCCAGTATAGGAAAACCCAGGGTGTCCAGAACGGTGGAAGTCCAAGGCCAAGGCATTTCTAGTTCTGAAAAGATTAACTCGAAGGAATTAACAAGCAATGTCACGCACCAAAGAAGCAAAGTAATGAAGGGAGTCAATATCCTGTACTGGAAAACGTCATACTTTCGGGAAATGACATATAGCCATAAAGTTAGGGCTAATTGAGGAATCAGAGCAAAAAAACTTGGCCCAAAGTAGCCAATATTGAACCTAAGCCAATCTACGGCCCATGTAATGATGTTAAGAAACGAAAAGATAACTGCAAGTTTCGCAATCCTAGGAATCATGAAATACATACTGTCCTCTCACCTTTCGATTGAACTCTTCGCCCCTATTTTGAAAGTTATAACGCGCGTTCAATGGATTCCGCTAAGGCATCTACAGATGACCTAGTCTTTTGCAGGTAATATCCTCCATCTACTGCGAGCGCATTGAGAAGTTGCTGATTCTTGTTGTCATGCATAGATATAACAGCCATACATGAATGAATCAGATATTCAACGTTTTCAGTACCAACACCCTTTAATCGTTCCTCGATATTCGCAAGTGCAATTCCTATTTCAGCAAGTACAGATAGAGGCTCAGAGCTTTGCGGCAACTTGCCTTTGGCTGCTATTTCACCCAAGACATTTGACCAACTGTTAGCCAGAAGAATATTTGCATTTGAAACACCAAGCTCTCGCTGCGCAGCTTCGAAGGTTGATTTAATAAGGAATTCATTTGATGACCAAAAAGCCCCATCTACCACTCTTGTCCGATATGGCATAGGAGGTAAGGAATCCACAACATCATGTTTTATCTTCATGGCTTTAATCCCACGCAATAGAGCAGTTGCGAATTTTCATCTTTTATTGTTCCCCACGACCAAGTAGGACACCTTTCGGCGTCATAAACTCGGGCAATCTCGATGAAGTATGCACTTGTAGAGGAGCAATCAACTCCTCGAACGAGTCCACTAGATTCTTGTTCGGTCCAGCACCTCAACTCCGATGTTTCACTAGTCGAAGCATTAGAGGAGTTCGAGTTTGAACTAGAGCTTGTCGGAGTGTTACTGCTAGAGAAGATTGATGAAACTAGGAGCAGCGAGGCACCAATGAGAAAAACAAGCGGTGCTGGTTGACGCAATGGGCTCTTTCCTGGAAACAATGGGATATCAAACGGAGCTAACACTCGAACATCTCTGAATGTCGGTGATTTCATGCGTGCAATAGCAATTAGCTTAGCTAATAGACTAATTACGAAGTAATAATTGATAAACCAAAGCAATCCCCACCAACCTTGGAGCAATGTTGTGCGTAACGCTTCTCGACCGGCGGATTGTGCACATGACTTACAAAGGACACCTTTATAGCCAATTAGGGCATAGCGAAAAATAATTTGCTGAAGACCGCGTACATCAATTCTTTTTGCGGGAGCGGAGCCGCATAGTTCACATTCATCAGGGCGACGAGCTCTGACCTTAATCCAAACTTGAGAACTATAACTATTGGAAGTTGAAGAATCTGCTGTGCCGAACAATCCAGACTTCTCTCGTTGCTCTAGGTATTCCCAAGCTTCATTTATTCGAGACATCGTCTCGCTTGCCCTACTTTGTGCAGCTGGGTCAGAACCTGCACGGTCAGGATGGTGAATCCTTACCAAGTTTCTATAAGCCGCTTTTGCAGCACGGAAATTCGCACTCGGAGCCAATCCAAGGATTTCACGAGCCATGGATTCGTTCATTGGCAGAACTGTATTCAAAGAGTAAAATCCAGTCTAGGGATTTATGCAAAGGAGATGGTTATGTTTTGGTCAATCCTTGCTTTGATTGGTGGTGGGACCTTCTTGGTTAATGGGTTCAAGGTGTTAACTGACCCCAATTGCGCAAGTGTGGATTTTTCAGGCGGTAGAGCAGTTTTAGCTACATGTTACGAATCTGCAAGTATGGGAACAGTCTCGGGAAACCTTGCTGGCATTGGAATGATGATGTTCGGAAGTCTTTTAGGATATTTCGCATTAAGAGGTTTTTCTAGAAATTAGGGGAAATCTTCGATAATGAGCAATAAGTCATTCTTCCATGAGGTACATGGACCAATAACTGGAAAACTTCCTAAACTCATATTTGACAAGAAGCTTGGAGGGGAAATAATCCTTCCGTATTTGTTGCAAGACGAAACTTATCAATGGGTTGGTTCATATAACACAAAAGATTCAGGGATTGCTTTCAAACAAGGGCAGTCTCTTGGTCACTTATTTGTAACTAACAAGAGGCTTATATTTTGGCCTGATGAAGCTTTCAAGCCTCATGTTGCAATCAATTTTTCTGAGATTCAAGGTTGGAAAAGCTCTTGGCTTCCAATGAAATCACGCGCAGTCAACCTTTTGCTTGGAGGCAGAAAAGTTCTTTTTGCAGCGGCAAAAACGGCGGTTAGAGTCGCGGAGCAGTTTGTGGCGGTTGATGAACCAAAATAGGCAAGGATTTATCTGGTCAAACACTCCTATCAATATTCTTGCCTAGTTAACCTCTCCCATGGGGATTTTTAGGGGACGAGGACTAAGTGACGAAGCGGTTCTGACCAGCACTCTCGTTACTTTTGGTCAATCAATCAATGCAGTAGAAGCAGGAAATGGCTTTTCTTGCCCAAAGGCTTGGGATGTATTCGTGAACTCTGTGGGCCAACTTGTAGATACGAACTTAATGTCTGTCGTAGCGGGAGATTTGGCCGTAGAACATGGGAAGTTTCCAGACAATCACCAAATATCTTCAGATTTACTAGATTTGCGAAGTAAAAGTGAAATTGTTCAGGGTTTTGTCGATTCTCATAAAAGATTTCTTGAAATATGGTATTCCCCAAAGGCTATTAATCAAAGACTAGATTGGAAACCTCAAGATTTTGCCAACACTTTAATGGAGATTGCAAAAAAGGATTTTCCAACCTTTGGCAGTACAGATGAAGACCAAAAGTTCTATGCGATTCTTGGGATTTTCATGATGACACTTGTATCTGACTCGCAAAGTGATTCCTCTTCAAATTTAACGTTTAGACGAACTATTGGTTATGAATTTGCGTTACGATGGTTAGCGCAGTGGAATCTTTTGAAAGCTATATGAAAATACAAAGTTTCTGTGTAAAGCTTAAACCACTCCCGAACACTCGAGTGAAGAAACTTAGACTTTGCTTGTCGGTATTGCTCCTATTAACGCTAACCCCTGCTCCAGCAAATTCAGATAACGTGTTAAGCGTTGCAGACGACTTCAACACAGGCTACTCAAGAACTCTTTTCAAACTATGGGTTGATGAAGATAGAAATGGTTGTGATACTCGAGCCGAGGTTTTAATTGCAGAAGCAGTCGCCAAACCTAAAATTGGCAAGAAGTGCTCGCTAACGGGCGGTTCATGGATTAGTCCCTATGACAATAAGATTCAAACAAAGGCAAGCTCTTTGGATATAGACCATCTTGTTCCCTTGGCGGAGGCTTGGAGGTCTGGGGCTTGGAAATGGACTTCATCGCAAAGACAGGCATATGCCAATGACCTTCGAAATAAAGAGGTATTGGTAGCAGTCACTGCGAGTCTGAATAGAGCCAAAGGTGATAGAGATGTAACAAGTTGGCTCCCAGCTTTTGGTCAATGTACATATGTGCGCGATTGGATAGTTGTTAAACTGACATATCAATTGACAGTTGATGCGGCAGAGGCCGTGAAGCTTCAAGAATTAATACGTACGTGCGGCATTTCTGGTGTGACATTATCCACGGGTGGCTCAATTAACCCGACGCCAATAGCTACACCCACGGCAACAAACTCGCCTACTCCGACGCCAACAGCAATAACTGTAAAGCAAATGCCATCGTTACCAAAACCTTCTATCGAAGCACAAACTTCTAATTCAGTTACTTTGCTAGTACCAGAGATACCAACTTGGGATTTTTCACTTATGAGATTAACTCTCGAATGGGTAAGAACTCCTGCTGGAAATTGCTCCCGAACTGTCGAAATTAAGTCTTTACCATTTAGAGTAACGTGTGATGGAGTTGCAACAAACAATATTTACTCAGCCTGGTTGATTGGTAAGGGCGACTATGGAAAAGTTACACCGACTCAGGTTTTTTCTGAAAGCTTATTAATAGATACTTATAAAATCTCTATACCGTCACCAACTCCCTCAATTGCAAGCCCAAGTCCAACGAGCAATACAAGTACCCCTTCCCCTGCACCATCTACTAGTTCCACACCGACAGTTGCGCCAACTCCAACCCCAACCCCAACTCCAACCCCAACTCCAACCCCAACTCCAACTCCAACCTCCACCACTTCAATTGTTTGGCCGCAAGATTCCTCAGCCCGATGCAAAGATGGCAGTTACTCGTATAGCAAGACGCGTTCAGGGACATGTAGTGGCCATGGTGGTGTTGATGTTTGGAGAAATCCCTAATGGCTAAAGACAAGAACCTTGTTGGTGCGGCAGGAGAGAACCTTGTATTGAGCAGGTTGCTCTCCCGCGGAATTCTTGCTTCTCAGGCTCCGAGAGGAACCCGCAAAGCGGACATTCTGGTTAATCCCCTAGATGGCGGCTCACCACTTCTCATTCAAGTAAAAACAACTTTACATACGGGCGGTAGGGCAAAGTGGCACATGAAAGAAAAGCATGAGGATATTGCAGACAAAGACATGTTCTATTGTTTTGTTGATTTGGGAGAGAAAAACTCTGACATTTTTGTTATTCCTGCCAAAGTTGTCTCACAAACTATCAAGGCCTCATACAAGGCTTGGCTCAAAACTCCTGGCAAGAAAGGCCAAGCACACAATGAAACCGTTATGCGTTGGATAACTTCCAAGTACCCTTGGAAAGTTCCAGGAATATCTGATGATTGGATGGATAGGTACCTTGAGAAGTGGGAAACATTTACTTGAAAAGATTTGTTTCCTCGTGCTTAGGCATTTTAATTGCTTTTGTTCTTTCTGTACCAGCTTCTAGTGCTGATACAAATGCGGAATCATGTAAACCGCTTAATGCAAATGGACAAAGCGTCAACTTAGGATTACCGCGAAGCTCTCTCCTTCTGCCATCCTTGGGCAAGGTTAAGGTTTTGGTCGCAGGCGTTGACTTTTCGAATGCTCGTGATACTGGAAATGTTGAACAGATGCTTGCTGGATTTGAACTTTCAGCAGTGAAGGATTTCTTCTCTACGGCATCATATGGAAAGTTAAGTCTCGAATTTACATTAGTCTCGGAGATTTTGAAACTACCTATCGCTGATGTGGGAGTCAATGAATCGACCATTAGTCGGGAGACTGCAAAGATAGTGCCAGCTTCTTATAAATTCAGTGACTACAGTGCCCTTCTCATCGTAACGTCCAAAAATTCAAGTTATTCAAGCAGCACAGCGTCCGCAAGTTCGATAGTTGAAAATGCAACAGGTCGCATTACCAATTACTCTGTACTTGCAGGAATAAAGCCAAATGAAAGTCGTTGGCTTTCCTCTCCTTGGCGCACCGTTGCTCATGAAATCGGCCATCTATTAGGGCTGATGGACCTCTGGAATAGAGAGGATTCCACAGCATGGCAGGGGCAAACTGCTGCACCTTTTAGTCTGATGAACACAGGCGCTGGTTGGGGATACGCCGCGGATTTCTTCGGTTGGGAAAAATGGGTTTTAGGGTGGATTCCAGAATCGAGCATGAAGTGCATCTCATCTGGCGTAAATGAAGAAGTCATACAAATGGCAACCCTAGGTTCAAGCGAGGGAGTTCGATTAGTTGTCATTCCAATTTCGACAACAAAAGTAATTGCGATTGAGTACAGAGCAAGAAACACCATAGATTTTGGTATTACCAAGTCAGGTGTTTTGGTCTATATAGTGGATACAACTAAGAGGAATTTCGAACTTCCAATCACCTTAGTTCCAAGCGAGGAATCCCTTCAACAACCATTCAACCAAAATCTCAAGGATTATGAAAGATACATGAAGGCGCCACTAGCAAAGTACCAAATGGTTGAAACAAACGGAGTCAAAATAGCTAATCTTGGTATTGTCGAGAATCTTGGATTACTGTTGTCTAGATTACCGATAAGTGAAGTAAAACAACAGCTAACAAAATTAGAAAGCTTGGAGAAGGCTGAAGCGGAAGCGAGGGCCGCTGCAGAGTTAAAGGCTAAGCAGGAAGCGGAAGCGAAGGCCGCTGCAGAGTTAAAGGCTAAGCAGGAAGCGGAAGCTGCTGCTAAAGCGGCAGCAGCTAAAAAGATAACCATTACTTGCATCAAAGGTAAGACCGTAAAGAAGGTAACTGCAGTAAAGCCTAAATGCCCAAGTGGATACAAAAAGAAATGACTGAACTCATCTGGTATTGCCCCAACTGCAAAAGCGGCAATGACCGCATGGAAGCCGTTTTAGGGCGTAAGAAGTACTGGTTCTTCGGTGAACGCAAACGGAAGCTCATCGCCATTTGCATCGACTGCTGGCATGAGATGGAGTTCGTGGGAACGGTCTAAATTCCTAGGTTTAAGGGAGAGAGGATTAAACTGCTTATATGGGCGCAATAACAAAATTTTGTGGATTCATGGCCATTGCAAGTCTTTTTGCTATTCCCTTGGCTTTGTTCACCGATACTTCGACTGGCGATAACGCATACACGGTCTCAGATGCATTTTTCGCATGGATTTTCTTTTCGGTGATATTTGTTCTGCTGCGACGTAGGTCTAATTGACCCCCACCCTTAAACGGCCAAACTCCGAGTAGTTGGTCAGGTCGAATCCGCAGTCCTGGCTATTTGGTTAAGGCAGTGGCCTCTATTGATTCCGTAGTTCCATTGGATGCAAGCCTGGATGCAACGTAACAGTACGGAGGCGTACTTCCGTGAATGATTCCTCCCCTTTTTGTCAGTCCGTTGAGCGATAATGAACGCAGTGAGTCAATGGTGGATAGGAGGTCTGAGAACTCGTAAAGCGAAGGTCGTGGGTTCGATTCCCGCGGGCGGCTCAACAACTTGCAGCAATAAAGCAGCTCAAGAACGAGTAATTGATTTCATTCCCCGAGATTTGCCAGAATTATTGTTGATACATAGAGTTTAAGCGAAAGAGAAATTCAATAAACGCTATTTTCAATTCTATCAATCTGGTTGAAATTCTCAAGGCTAGTCGGTATTGTTTCCTCAAAATAGCTTAATGACTAACTCGGTTCAAGAATCCTTCTAGATATTCTGTGCTTTAAGTTTCAATATTAAAGATATGTTTTCGACTTAACTCTAATGACTTCAACAAAAGGGATACAATTCAGACATGAAGTCTCGAAAAATCACTATCTTCTGTGACCAGGCTGATAGTTTTTTTCTGGAGTATTTGAATGAGGCTCGTCTCATTGTTGAACGCAAAGGTGACATTTACTACTTCGCAAATAACGTATCCCAAATAGACACAGGCGATATCTTGATTGCTGCAGCGGCTAAGTCAATCTTGAGCGCAGAAACTTTACTTAAACATAAACATAACATTGTCTTACATCCGAGCAAATTGCCAACATATAGAGGTAGTGGTGTAGTAGCGTGGAGCATTCTAGAGGGCGCAAATGAACTTTGGGTCACATCTTTCTTAGCTTCAAACGATATTGACTTGGGTGATATTGTGTTGCAAAGCAAAAAAGATCTTGATGGACGAGAATTAATGGAAGAAATTCGCCATATTCAAGCAACTTTATTTCTAGAGCATATTGATTACGTATTGAATCTTAAACAAATTGAAGGTAAGCCTCAAGACTTAAGAAAAGTGGGGAAGCTTTATAGGAGAAGAACTTCAAAGGATTCTCAACTGACCGTTGACAAGACGATAGAAGAACAGTTCAATCTCTTGAGAGTAGTCGACAATATACGATACCCCGCGTTCTTTGAAATGTACGGCGAAAAGTATTTCTTGAGAATTACAAAGGAATAATGTATGGTTTTTTTCAGTAGATGCATTAGAATTGAGAGGAATGAAGCGTCAGGGAATATGGAGTGAGCCCCCTAGAGGGGCTAAGTTCTCAACCCGTGAATTGATTGCACTGCTGTTTTTTTTGAGAGGCAATGAACAACTAAACCGTGGAACTCAAGTTACTAAATTCGAAAAAGCGATCGGTGACTTCTTAGGTTCATCTAATGTGGTCGCCACCACTTCCTGCTCTTCGGCTCTTTCTTTAGTGCCCAAGATAATAGGTCTGAACAAAGGAGATGAAGTACTAGTTCCAATCAATAGTTTTTGGACCTCTGTTGCTCCACTATTTTCTTTAGGGATGATTCCTGTTCCTTATGACGTAAATCCTCAAGATTTAAGCGGAAACATTGTTGACGCAAGCTCGAAGATCACCAGCAAAACGCGTGCTATTTATGTTCAAAGTTTTGGAGGTTCACCGTACGATGGTCCAGGCTTTAGAAGTCTGTGTGATAAGCGGGGACTAAGACTAGTCGAAGATTCGGCACATGGATTAGGAGCTCACTTAAACAGTATCAAAATACAGAAGTTTTCTGATATTTCTTGTCTCTCCTTTTCCACGCTAAAAAATGTCGTAACCTTGGGAGAAGGTGGGGCGGTCGTAACAGATAACGAGAGTTTTGCCTCAAAAGCACGACAACTCATTGAATCAAGAGCGATAGGCAACTTCCGTGAATATCGGACTCCACGGCAGAGTCCATACTTGGAATTGATTGATCTCGTTGGATATGACTTTATGAGAATTGGCGATGCCTTTCTAGGTGATTGGGAAGATGTATACACAATCGGTTCCACATTACGTATTTCCGCCCCACAAGCTCTCTTGGGTAGTCTTCAAGTTAAACGCTACGAAAAAACTTTGATGGCAAGGCGCAAACAATGTCTCACGTACAGAAAAGAATTATCAATCGTGGCGAACAGTGCGGCAAGCGTTCTTGAAAATTGCCAAAATTCAGCCCACCATCTCTTTATTTTGAATGTATTTGATCAAAAACTAAGGAATCAAATTCTAATTAATTTAAGAGAAAATTTAAATTACAGAGTAGTTAACAGGTATATTCCAATTTCGATACAAAGTGTATCCAGATATTTTGGTATGAAACATCCAGAAAACTCAATCTATGAGCAGTTACTACTGAACAATCTGATTTCTTTGCCGATAGGCCCTGGTTTATCGAAGAAAAGACAAAGTCAGATCATTGAATGCATAAACGACGTGTGTGCAAAGTCAGCGTAAATTGCATCCAAAAATAGGAAGCTTCCTAAAGAGGGCTCAGATTGCTTTATCACTTCGATTCAATAGATTTCTTTTGAATTTAAACTCTCTTGTGTCAGGATCTAGTAAACAGAATATTTCTTTTGACTTTATCTGGAATCTACAGAATTCCAATTTACTCAACCCCAAAACGCGTCGTGAGTACCTTCGATATCACCTACTGTGGGATGAGGCAGGCACGATGTGGGAAGCAGGTCAGTATCAAAATGCGGTAAATCGAAGAAGACAAATTCTAGGAGAAGTTTATAACCGGGCGGGAACAAATGTGGATGGTTACTCACCTCCAATAATGGAAGAATGGTGGACTACAAGAATCGGACACCTAGCGGTCTTAGGAATGTTTAGCTTTGCACAAGAATTAGGTATTGTTCCTAAAACGAAAAGATACTTGTTGATGTCGGACGAAGTTGGTAACGTAGAAATACGAAATACCATTGCTAATCGGTTTATTTCAGTAAAATCTATTGGAAAGCCTGCTTGGTCTCAATTATCTCAATTCTGGCCAATCTGCGAGAAAATGCAGTTAGTGCGTACTCATGATGATTTCATAGATCAATATGCCCTATGGGAAAAGGTCTTTCAGAACCTAGAAAATTCTCAACAACTTATCTCCAAAACACAATTCTCGCTTCCAGAAGAGTATGTTCATTCTAGTGAACAAGAAATTCATCGGAACTATCAAGATTTCAACGACAAATTTGTTGTCATGCATATCCGTGGCTCAAGATACTGGGAAGATCGAAGAAGTCAAGACGTTAAGAAATATCTGTCCAGTATCCGTTACTTAATCAGCAAAGGCTATTTCGTCATTCGAGTAGGGGATACGGAAATGACCCCTCTAGAAGAGGGGCCGGGTTTCTTGGATTTAACGCGAACTAAAAATAGCAGCGCCCACCTTCACGCATTCTTGTTGTCACATTGCAGGTTCATGATTGGTACAACTTCTGGTCCGTCTTGGATTCCAGCTCTATTTGGGAAGCCAGTGTTAATGACAAACGCAACTTCAATAGGGAAGATTATGCTTACAACCTCACCAGGATCGATTTACCTGCCAAAAGGAATTGTAAGTGCCGGAAGAAAGAAGTCATTGCCTGAAATTTTACTAAGTAGGCATGCTTATTCAGAAGTCTCTCAAAAAGAATTATCCAACGAAGATCTATTTTTGGAGGAAAATTCAGAAGAAGAAATACTGTTGGCTACAGAAGAAATGGTGATGAACGATGAAAAAAGGCCATTCTTAAGAAGTCCTTTATGGGATTCGCAAGTGCGGGACGTTCAAGACGCTACCTCATCTGTCGGAAAGGGCAAATTTGCACAGAGCTTCTTAGATAAGAATTTTGAATGGTTTATAGGAAGTTAATTGCGAATATGTAGATTTGCAAACTTAAGGAGAATTGTTCGTGCCGTTAGGGTATCCATTTTTCATTCCTACAGTGAGCAGTGAATATTCGCGGTTTAGGGCTTGTCTAGTAGAGTAAGGACGTGTCAGTCGCCCATGAGCCAAAAACTCACTTTGTTTGTAGGATATGCCAAAAAGATATCCTTAGTTCTCATAATCTTCCAGACCGACCGGTTGTTAACAACCTTCGAGAAATAGATTCGGAACCTGAGCTGCACTATCCAATGACCATCTATTGGTGCGAACACTGCTTGTTCTTGCAATTAAAGCATGACATTGACAGAAAAGAGTTTTACACTTCATACGCAACTCCTTCTTCATGGAAATTTGAACCCCATATGGAGGAATTAATTCAAAGGTATTTTGTTGGAGAGGGGGATTTTGTAGACGAAAGCGTTCTCGACATCGGTTCAAACGATGGCAAACTCCTTGTACGACTTTCTGAACTTGGAAGAAAAAACATCCTAGGCGTGGAGCCGAGTTGGGATGCTATGACAATTGCTTCTACTATCCAATGCAATGTAATCAGCGACTACTTTTCATTAGAACTAGCAGAAACAATTCTTCAAATGTATGGAAAATTCACAACAATTATATCTCGTCATGTCCTAGAGCACGTAGAAGATTTGCATGATTTTGTGAAGGGGATAGCAGTTCTGTCAAGTGACAAAACACGTATCTTAATTGAAGTTCCAGATTGTGCGACATTCTTCGAGGAGAATGATTTTGCCTTTTGGGAAGAACATGTTAACTACTTCTCAAAAAGGAATCTAATCGATCTTTTTGAACGATTTGGCTTTAAATGTGTGAATTGGCAATCGTTTGTTTACTCTGGACGAGCCCAACTTGTGGAGTTTAGATACTATGGATTGAAAGCGAACCCACAAACTAGAGATGTAACTAAAGACAAAACATTAGATTTTTCTATGGAAAAGATAACAAATAATATTCTCCAGACATCTAAAGAATTTCTATTTTTTCGCAACACAATAAAGGCTAAAAATGCAAGTGTGGTGCTATTTGGAGTCGGATGTAGATCGCTCGGCACGCTGTACACTTTTGATGCTATCGGCTCAATTGATTACTTTGTAGATAGTAATCCAAAAAAATGTGGCAAAAGGGTTCCGGGAACAGCAAAGATGATTCAGGCGGAGTCTATTCTTGCTGAACTATCGGGTGACGAAGTCGTCTTATTGGGAGTGGGACTTGAACATGAACGACAGGTAATTGAGAAAATAGGCAAGCGATTCTCAAAAATATATTCTATGCTCTCGCCAAGCCCGATTCTGTGGAATACTATTGAAATCAAATGAAATCCATGTTTACCATATTGAGAATTTGAATCCTTACAAAATCTGTAATGTTGGCAGGGGTACGACAAATTCCACACCATTTTGTTCTTTGAGATATCCGTATTTTTCAATAATCTGGTCGGAGAATCTCCAGGCTAAGATGAGAATCGTGGCATCATGAAGCTCTTCCAAGCGAACCGGAGCTTCGATTTGGAGGTCGCTCCCGGGCAATAAACTCCCCCATCGAATTGGATTGTCATCAACTAAGAATTCCAAGAGAGGTACTAATTCAAAATGGTAGACCAAAGTGGTAGTTGTTGCCGATGCTCCAAATCCTACAATTCTCTTTTTGTTCTCCTTCAACTCCGCAAGTTTTGAATTCAATAAAATTTTTGCCTTCAAAATTTCTCTAGAAAATTTGGAAAAAGTTTCCAATTTATCGATTCCGAAACCTAATTCCTTTTCCTGCTGGTGAAGAACAGAATCTTCAATGATGCGCTTACCTGTCGACTTCTTTTGGGTGAATACTCGTAGCGATCCTCCCTTCGTTGGAATTGATTCTACTCGATAAACTTCAAGATCATGCGATTCCAGAAATGGAATCAATGACGTCAGCGAGTGATAGGAAAGATGTTCATGATAGATATAATCAAATACTAATCCTTGAATGGTGTCCATTAAACTCGAAACTTCAAATACAAAAGAACCTTCATCACAAAGTAAGAATGAAATTGTGTGGGCCATCGAAGACAAATCGTCGTTGTGTGCAAACACATTATTGGCAGTGATTAGCGCAACTCTCCCGTTTTTTTGTTCAATCGCTTTTGCACAATCAAGCGTAAAAAAACTGTTTAGAACTTCAAGGTTCTTTTTTCCACAAATTTCCGCAAGATTCTTGGAAGGTTCTACGCCGATAACAAATAAACCTTCACGCCGCAAAAACTCCAAAAAAATTCCATCGTTTGAGCCAATATCTACAGCAACTGATTCAGGGGCTATCTCAAGCAATCGAACTAAGTGTTCGGCGTATCTTTGAAAATGTTCGGTTAGTCCTGGCGAACTTTCGCTGGTGTAGAAATAGTTTTGAAACAATTCTTCAGGATTTAGAACATCTAGTAATTGAACATGAAAGCAATTGAGGCAGAAGAAGAGCTCTAATGGGTAAAAAGCACTGACCTTACTTTTCATGCTTGATGGGAAAAACCATTCTGCAGGAGGTGTAGATTCGAGTTTCAAGATCGACTTAACCCGCGATGAACGGCACAATCGACAGGTCTCTCTCCTATAGTGTGAAATTTGGCTCATGGATAAATTCTTAACGTTGCTCCGCCATCTACATTAAGATTTTGCCCAGTAATGAAAGAAGAATCAGTCGATAATAAGAAATCTAACTTTGGGAATAATTCCTCGATTTGGAAATTTCGAGAAAGCGGAATTTGTTTTTCGATAAAGTCTTGCCATGTTGCATCCGAGTTATAAAAGCCTTTGTTTCTGTCCGAGACGAAGAAAAATGGCGATAGTGAATTTACGCGAATTCCAAATCTAGCCAATTTCAAGGCATAAAATCGAGATATCGAATTAAGGGCACCTTTAGTTGCTTGGTAAGAAACGGAAGAATTTAAGTCTGGGAAAGAAGAAACGAGAGATGAGACAATTGCTACACTCTTCAACCCATCAGGATTAAATATAGATTGGCTATATTCCAAAATATGGGATACGGAATATGAGTTCACCATGTATTCGTCTAGTGGGTTTACATCAGAATTAGAGCGATACCTTTGACAAAAAACAATAGAATCTAAAAGTCCGTTCTTGGCTACTATTTCCTCAAGCACCAGTCTTGTCTCCTCGGTCGACTCAAGGTTTGCTTGAAATGAGCCATCCAGACGTTCTCTGCCACCGATTCTTGACACTTGAATGTTTCGAGCCAACAAATATTTGGAATAGGCTAAACCCAGTCCTGAAGTGGCGCCTACGACCAAGAAATGCGACATATCCAAAGCATATATGAGAATCGCGCAAGTAAGTGTTTAGTAACGACTTAACTTGAAGGCTATACTCTTAGTTCTCATGGCGAGTCTGCATGTTGAATTTATGGAAAACTTTGGTCTTGCTAATCCCCTATATATCAATCAAGGGAAAATTAGTCTCGGTAGATTCTCAAAAATAATTCAGTCAGATTTTGTGGGATTCGGTCAAGTGGATGATTTTTCCTGTCTAAATCGCTCTAAATTTGGTGTTGGATTTGGAATTGGTTTGTTTAGCTATATAGCAGATACAGTTATTGGAAACTTCTCTCTTGTAGGATCTCGAGTTTCCATTGGTGGATTTGAGCATCCCACTAACCGTATTGCAATGGGAGCCTTTCAATGGGGGCAATCGATACATCACTGGACAGTAAACGAAAATGTAATTGGCAATTTGAGTCGTAACGCAAAGCCTAGTTACAACACTACGGAAATTGGTAATGATGTTTGGATAGGAAGTAATTCAGTGATTAAAGCTGGCGTAAAGTTAGGAAACGGAGTTGTTGTTGGGGCAGGCTCAGTCGTAACAAAGGATGTTGATGGCTTTCAAATTGTTGTTGGTAATCCAGCGAGACGTTTGAGATCGCGCTTTAGTGATGAAGTCATTGATGAAATTCAGAAGTCTAAGTGGTGGGATTTGCCATTTGAAAAAATCAGCGAATTAGACTTTTCCGACGTTAAAAGTGCCTTAAATCAGATAAAGTTGATGACAGAACTAAAATAAAACAAGCAAGTATCTGACTGTACGATTCTAAGGGTGAATTCGACTAATTTCTATAGATGAGAGTTTCTTCAGGTTTAAAAGGGCCTGTCGTAGTCTCTTTGGCAATAGTTAAGCTTTCCTTAACTATTGGCATATGTTTGATTTGCTTTTCAATGCGTATGTAGAAAGGTAAGTTGAGGTTCAACTCTCGGTTGCTTAATCCCTTCATCTTAATATGTTGTGCGCCTCTACAAACATCCAAACAAAAGCAGTAATCCACAAATCCACGTAGGAGAAGAAATGATTCATTTTTATCCATATGTTTCATGGGGGGAACTCTGGTGCTGGAAGAAAAGAGGATAAACATCTCTTGCATTGGGCTTTGATCGTGAAGATGACAACATATTCGGGCCCTATCAAGGCCCTCCCCAAGGAGTGTATTTTTCATAAATTCTATGTCATCCTGCCTGATGCTCCTTTTTTTTGGATTTACCCTAAAAACAGCGGCGCCCTCTCTTGAAATTGAGAGCGAGCTAGCCTCAACATTTACTCTTGTGGAGCATCGAATTGTTTCGGAATCAATGAACCGAATTGGCAGAGTATGAATCAGTTGAATAAGGGCTTCAACTTCGTTGTAATTTGAAAAGTATACTTTTTCGGCTTTAGAACTAAGTGCTTTATAAAGCATAAGATTTGCTCCATCCCCAATAACAAAGCTATTCAAGCCATCCGCCGTTACTGAAACTTCACCCAAAATCGAAGTTAAACTAAGGAAACTGGAGCCATCGACGCCCAAAACAACTATTTGGTTAGGGCCGACCCTGAGGAAAGATTCAAGAATCGCAGTGTCTTGTTGGTATTCTCTGTTTGAAATCTGAGGTAGGGTCATAATAGGCATATTGGAACTAGTGGCCATTTGGACATCTTGATGCGTTAAGACGTAAACTCCATTCACAATCTCAGCATAGTGCAGTTCATGGCGATACCAAAGAGAAATTTAGACAATAAATGCCATTTCGTTAAAAGGAATTGATATATTCACTCTCCAATTGTTCGCTATGGAAATGAGAGACTAGTGCAACCAAAAGCTCGATCTTTGTCAGAATATATGAGTAGCCTGGAAACCTCATATGCTTCAGTAATCCCAGAGAATGTAGAAGAAATAATAAAGGTTCTCGATTGCTTAAGGAATCGAAGATCCCATCTTTTCATTTGCGGAAATGGAGGAAGTGCCTCAACCGCAGAGCACTTTGCAGTTGATTTAGGAGTTGGCCTAGATCGCATCGGAGTAGGACTAAAGTCATATTCTTTGACCTCGAACACATCTAACTTGACCGCTACAGGAAATGATCTTGAATTCAATCAGATTTTTGCCTCTCAAATTGAGTTAGCAGGCGAGGAAAATGATGTTCTAGTGGTGTTTTCGGCCTCGGGTAACTCAGAAAATGTTTTGAAAGCAGTTAAACAGGCGAAGTCTCAAAAAATGATAACCATAGGCTTTGTGGGCTTCAACGGTGGGGAACTGATTAAGATGGTTGATTATGCACTTCACGTTAAAACACAGACTGGAGAATACGGAATTGTAGAAGATATTCACTTATCATTATGTCACTACATAACGGAACGCCTTCGAACGGGATTAAATGACTCCAAGTAACGTACTAGTTCTTGGCAGCAATTCTTTTTCGGGCCTCAGCACTACTAAACTTTTGCTTCGTAAAGGATTATTTGTAGTCGGAATCAGTCGAACAAGTAAACTGCCTCTGTGCTATAGACCCTTTGATCAAGACAACGTGAACTATAAAGCTTACGCTCTAGGTTCAAACCCGGATCCGTCAACTATTGTTGAAATTTGCAAGAAGGAAAAAGTTGATCAAATTATCAATTTTGCGGCACAGAGTATGGTGGCAGAGAGTTGGAATAATCCAGAAGATTGGTACACGACAAACTGCGTGTGGCTTTCCAGTTTAGTTTTGAGCCTTATTCAATGGGGCGGAGTCAAGAAATTTGTTAACTTTTCAACACCAGAAGTATACGGAAGTACGAACGAATGGACTACGGAGAATTTCACATTCAATCCAACAACTCCATACGCAATATCAAGAGCGGCAGGCGATCTCCATCTGCGTGCTGTGCGTATAGCTGAGGGATTTCCTGTACTTTTTGTCCGTACAGCAAACATTTATGGTCCATGCCAGCCACGCTATAGAATCATACCAAAGGCGATTTTAGCTTCTTTAGCGGGTGGTAAGTTTCCAATGCACGGAGGAGGTTTATCTCGTCGATCCTTTGTTTTTTGCGACGATGTAGCAGAGGCGGTTTATAGGATACTTTTAAAGGGTAAATTTGGAGAGACGTATCATGTATCAGGCGAAGAATCAATTACGATTTTAGATCTAGTAAAACTAATTTTTGAACTTCGAGGTCTTGATGCAGCTAACTTTATTGAGTTAACGGATGATCGCAAAGGAAAAGATGGTGCTTACCTTTTATCATCTGCAAAAATTAGAAAAGAATTGGGCTGGGCTGATAGTGTCACTTTGCAAGAGGGTCTTGAAAGAACTATAAACTGGGCCTTGGCTAACGAATCTGAACTAAGATTAGTGCCTTCGGAGTATTTCCATAGGAGATGACATGACCAAGATTCTGGTTACTGGAGGTTGTGGGTACGTTGGTTCGGTTTTGGTTCCAAAGCTCTTAGAGAGTAACCATAAAGTGCTGGTTGTAGATAATCAATGGTTCGGCAACAATCTTCCAATTCACAAAAATCTAGAAGTTTTAAAGGATACCATAAGCTCTATTGGCCCGAAACACTTAAATGGAGTTCAAAAAATCATCCATTTAGCAAATATAGCAAATGATCCAAGTGTCGAATTAAATCCTGTACTTTCTTGGGAAGTAAACGTCCTGCACATGGTGCAACTTCTACAGAATGCAAAGATTGCCAGAATAGATGAATTTATATACGCAAGTTCAGGAAGTGTGTATGGAGTAAAGATTGAAGAAAAAGTAACCGAAGACTTAGAGCTAACTCCCATTTCAATCTATAACAAAACCAAAATGGCTGCAGAGCGAGTTGCATTATCATACGCCTCAGATTTCAAAGTTGTTTGTGTAAGACCTGCAACAGTTTGCGGAGTCTCACCCAGAATGAGATTTGATGTAGCAGTCAACATGTTTGTGCTACAAGCATATGAGGAAAAGAAGATAAAAGTCTTGGGCGGAAACCAAACAAGACCAAATATTCACATCAAAGACATGGCGGCTTTATATGAGCATATTCTGAGAAGCGAAAATTTAGAATCGGGTGTTTACAACGCGGGATTTGAGAATTTAACTATAAACGAAATCGCCAAACTGGTGCAAGAGATATGTGGCGGAGAAATAGAAGTTCTTCCCTCAAATGATCCGAGATCCTACCGACAAGACTCTACCAAATTAATAAATACGGGATTTAGCCCAAACTACCAAGTCAAAGATGCAATAGTTGAAATTTGGGAAGCACTTAATAGTGGACTCATTAAGAATGAACTTAAATGGCACACAGTACAGGCAATGAAACATCTAGGACTTGGAGACATATCGCAGTCTGGCAAAACGAGATGATCAAGAACAGCAGCATCTTAGTCTTTGGAAAATTCCGTGTTGTGCACCCAGGCCATATGCGATTGTTTAAGCAAGCATTGGATTTGGGCAGCAAACTAGTTGTCGGTATTATTTCAAATGACGAAAATAATCAAGATGTTGAATTCTCAGAGACTCTATTGCGAAATCTACCATTCATTGACGAAGTTATTGTTGAAAGAGAAGTCGAAACTCTGATTCGAAAAGTTCAACCAAACATTATCCTTGTCGGAGCAGAGCACAAAGACTCGGAGATATCTAGACTTGCAGCAGTGCGTGAAGTTGGAGCTCGCATAGTGTACAGCTCTGGAGAAACGTTTCTCAACACACAAGACCTAGTTGTAAACGATAACTCATCTTCAATTGTGCTAAAGAATTATCCTATAGATTTTCTGAAACGAAACAATATAAATTTTGTGAGACTCAAGAATATTCTAGCCAAATTTCAATCTTTGAAAGTTGTAGTTGTTGGAGATTTGATTATTGATGAGTATATAAATTGTCACACTATAGGAATGTCTAACGAAGATCCAATGGTAGTTAACGCGCCGATATCCAGCACGAAATATATTGGAGGCGCTGGAATTGTCGCGGCTCATTGCTCAGCACTTGGTGCCTCTGCTCATCTAGTTTCTATTGTGGGAGATGACGAAACATCAAATTGGGCTTTACGACGTCTTAAAGAACTTGGAGTGGCCTCAAAAATTCAACGAGATTCGACAAGAGATACGACGCTTAAGCAACGATACAAGAATGGCCATCATACACTCTTCCGACTCTCAAAAATTTCTAGAAATCCGATTGACAATAATCTTCACAAGATTTTCCAGCGAGAGATCTTGGAGCTTATTGAGAGTGCAGATGTATTAATCTTCTCAGATTTTTCTTATGGGGTGTTAACAAATGAAGTTTCACAACACATAATCAAGAGTACGCAAATTGATAGGTTGTTTGTCTCAGCAGACAGTCAATCTTCTTCTCAGGTGGGAAATCTCGGTAAATTTAGTGGAGTTGATTTGGTATGTGCAACAGAGCGCGAAGCAAGATTAGAATTGCGAAACGATTCAGACGGGCTTGCATACATAGCGAATCAACTTCGCAAGAAACTAAATTCCAAAAATGTTTTCCTGAAGTTGGGTAGCGATGGCGTTTTGTTAGATGGGATAGCCAAAAACCTCGCATTAGAAATTAACACAGATCGAGTTCCAGCTTTGAACCCAAATCCACTGGATGTATCAGGCGCTGGAGACTCGATGTTGGCAATATCTTCTTTATGTTTCGCTTCTGGCGCTGACATTTACGAGTCAGCTCTGATTTCAAGTCTAGGCTCTGCTATTCAGGTTGGCAGGCAAGGCAATATTCCGGTTACACTAGATGAAATCACTTTTCAATTATCCAAAATGTTTGATTGAAATGCTCAGAGGTGAAACATATTCTTGAAAAATGCTATTTTAGAATATTCCGACAGAGGAGACTAGTTTCATGAGAGTAAAGTATAATTTAGCTTTCATGGAAAGCAAACTCCACTTATTGTACTTTCGCGTGTTCCTGATGAGTAGAATTCGAAAACTAAAATTGACCATGTTCACTTTGTTGATAATGAAAGTGCCAAAAACTTCTGTCGCAAAGATTAATCCTAGAGTCCTAGAAGACTTTACAACGTCAGGCTTAACTTCATCTCATGGAAGCAGCGCAGCTTTTGATTTCTACAACAGATGGGACAAGGCAGATTACCTCTTTGGACGTGGTCTATACTGGGATGCTCTTGAGATTCGCAGAAAATTGATGCAAGACATCTATGAATACCAGGGGGTCGAGGACGAAAATCACTTTCCACCTTTAATGTCATCATCATTTACAGTTTCAATTGGTCACATAGGGTGCATAATGCTTCATCAGTTTGGACAAGAATTGGGAATTCTGCCACCAGGAAAGAGACATGTTCTTGTGGGTTCTCGGGTGGGTAATTCAGACGCTCTAAGACTTCTCAGAAACAAACATAACTTTGTTCCGTCTAGAGGTTCAGACACAAACTATTTCTTGCCAGCCTCCAATGTGATTGAGAATCTTCAAGTTTTCCGTAGCAAAGGTTCTTTCGTCGACAGATATGAATTATGGGAGAGGATTTATAGTCTTAATTCCTTCAACTTTACGAACGAGTTCTCTGAATATAAACATGAATACAATGAAATGTGTTGGCAAAAACTTTCCAAACTAGGCGTAAGTAGAGATAGCAAAATCGCACTATTTCACTTGAGAAATAACGGAAATTCGAATGAAACGAGAAACGTTTCAGCGGAACCTTTTGGTCCATTGGCGAGGCATCTCGGAAGAAATGGATATAGCGTCTTTCAAATAGGAGAAAATGAATCGAATTCGTTATCGAGATATACAAAGAATGTGATTTGCTTACCAGAAAAGAAGACAAGTGCAACACTCGACTTAGATCTATTTTTACTGTACTCATGCTCAATTTTCATCGGAACAACTTCAGGACCATCAATATTCCCACAAATGTTTCGTGTACCAACATTGATAACCAATCTGACTTCAATTTCTAGAAATGCTTTGTCTAGCGATACCTCCCTTTATATGCCAAAGTTTTTATATACTGAAAATGGTAGAAAACTTGAAATGGACGAACTATTGTCATCACGTTTCTCTTTCGGTGGAGAATTTGCACACTCTCAATTAAAGCGAGAAGGATTAATTATGCGTCAGAATGATGAAAGACAGATATTGGAGGGTGCAGAAGAGTTAATTTCACGAACTAAGAAAGGGAAAATAGAATTGTCAATTACAGATCAAGAGATAAGGCAATTGCAGCAAAACTCGAGAACTGTTGCTTTTGGGTTATTTGCAAATTCCCTTTTCTAAAGCCTTAGCGTAAGACTACTTGGAATTATGAATTGTAACCAGTCAATAATGCTAAGAAGAAATGATAGAGATCTATAATGATCAAATCAAAAGACTCAAAGAAACGAAAGAAAATTCAATGCATTTCAGTGAGAAATGATTTTGTGGAGAGCTCTAGAGACACTGACATAAAGTGAATTCGAAAACTAAACTGAGAACTAGTCCAAACCTTTGTGCCTGTTTCTTATGGATTCATGGATGTATGCTCGCGCATTTCTAAGTGCTTCAATACTATCAACCGAAATTCGAGTTCCGTTCCACAAATGACTTTTCAAAAGGCGCATCTTTACGAGTTCCGGTATGAGTGTCGACGTTAGATCCACTCCATTGGTGACTATTGGATGCTCTTTCATAAATTCAAGATCTTCTCTAGAGAAATAGTACAGTCCAGAGTTGGAAAAACAGAATTCTTCTTTAGGGGTGGAATCATTTCCCTGTGAAAAGTTTATGATTTGCTCTAGTTCGTTAACATGGACCGAAGATCGCGATAATGCGCTCGCACGACGATGAATCACCATAAAGGATTGTTGCGGAGATTCAACCACCTTGCTTATGAAAGTGTTTAGAGCTCTTTCTTCCATAACTAAATCTCCGTGACAAACCAATATACCTTTTTTGGTCTCTTTGGATACCAAGGAAAGAGTGTTGTGACTCCCGAGGATGATGGGCTCCCATAGAAAAATACAATTTTGCAAATGACCGTTCTCGAATGCCTTTAGAAACAATTCAGGAAGATAACTTATGTTTATGTAGAGGCTTGAAGAGCATGACTGAAGTTGATTGAAAAGTCTTGTTAATATTGTGGATGAATCATTGAGAGCAAAAAGTGGTTTGGGTGTTTCAAGCGTTAATGGTTTCAATCTAGTTCCCATACCAGCACTTAAAATCAAAGTATCAAAATGAATGTTCATTAATTGCAGATACTTATCAAGTTGGTAAGAGAATGAATTGGTCTAAAGAAAACGCCGGGTTGAGTAATTTCATTTCCTCCAATGTTTCTTTTGAATGCAAATTCGTTCGAAACGAGGAAGCCATTCTTGATTCCAGCGAGACTTGATGCCTCTAAGTCAGTTATTCGGTCGCCAACCATTAATGATTTCTGTGGATCGAGACCAAGCAATTCAATAGACTTTGTAAACAATCCAACGTTAGGTTTTCGGTAGCAACACTCTTTTCGCAACATTGGATTTTGAGCATTTGGATGATGATGACAAACGAGAAATAGATCGAAGCCCAATAATTGTTGCAATTTGGAAATTTTGTTTTTGTAACGTAACAGCACTTCTTGATTGATTTGCTTACTCCTCGAAAACAATGTCTGATTGGTAACGATAATCAAGAAATCAAATTTGCGTTTTAATTCAAGAATAGTTTTTATATCTACCATAGCTAAACTCTCGTCAAGAAGAATAGATCCTGGTCCCCTGTCTGGCCAAATCGTGCCGTCCAAGTCGAGAAACATGGCAGACTTTGTTCTCGAGATATGTCGCAGTGTTCTTGAATGCACCTTCGCTCTCAGACTTAGAAAGAGTAGATGCTTCTCAAGAAACTTTTGCTCATTAACCGAAAGAGTCATTGATAAGGTTCCAAAATGATTCGACCAGGAAAAGAGGCTTGTCTTACAAGATCAATCCCGACATTTATTTCATTGAGTGACAAAGTCTTGTATTCAAAAGCCTCCAGAATTTCGCCGACTTTCGACAATTCAGAGAGGATTAAAGGTATATCTTCGGAGGGCTTTGCTTGTCCACCAAAAACTCCAACAATTCTCTTCCCATAGTGTAAGGGCATAGGATTGATAGAAATTCTTTCATTGTATTTGGAAACTCCTACGAGTGCCAAAACGCCAATATCGGAAAGGTAATCGTAACCCCGTTCAATTTCATAACTTCTACCAGTGAAATCTACAACAGAGGAAAACCTTAGGTTAGAACTTTTAAGCTCATCTACATGAGAATACACTTTTTGGACTCCTAGCCGTCTTATATAGTTTCGTCGAATTTCACTTGGATCCACCACAGTAACGTTGTAAATTCCCAGAGAAGCTAGCAAGGCAATCATCGCTTGGCAAACCCCTCCAGCACCGATTAGAAGCATTTCTTGGATATTTCTTATCCCTATATCGTTTCGAATCACGCCGTTTGCAGTCAGGAAGGAGCATCCAATAGTGGCAAGGAAGTTAGTACTGAAAGTGTCTAGAATAGAGTTTGGAATTCTTGTAAGTCGACTTTCGGATATAAGTGCATATTGGGTGAAGGTTGCGATTTCGCCTGCGTTAACAATAGCGCCAGCTTTTGAATATCGAACTGGCCCACCTGATCGTCCGGAGTTGCTAATCCAATGCGCAATTGCAAAATTGCCATCTTCCAGGAAAGGGCAATCCATCGAATTCTCAATTTGAACTAGAGCCTCATGACCAAGTAAGTGGGGCAAATGCGGATCATACCCCTTAATTCCAGAAATTTCACCAACTTGAGAACCACAAATTGCGGTGGAAATAACTTTGACTAGAACTTGACCAGGAGACAATTCATCTGAAAAAGAAATTCTATCCACGACCAATGGTTCATTTTGATTAACGAGAATGCATGCATCAAAACTTCTGCTAGTGACCCTATTCAAAATAAATAAATCCGTAATCTCTATCGTAATTTGCCAAATCAAACCACCACAACCACTCTCGGGGCGTAAAAAATGCTTCACAGGTAACTTGCCAATAGAGCAAATTCTGCTTCTCTAATTCACTTCGATACGATTCAACGCAAATATAAGAAAAAGCAGAAACCCTGGTTATCTCTTTAAGGGCAAGGTGTAACTCAGGGGAGTAGAGATTATGAAAAGTATTGAGCGAAAATGCCAAATCAAACTGTGAGTCCTTGTAAGGTAGTTTATCAGCGGTCCCCTCAATGAGGTTTGGTCGAATAATCTCCGGTGCATTCTCAATGGCATATCTTGAAATATCCAGTCCATGAATTTTTATCCCAGGAATTAACTTTGACATTTCATATAACAGAAAACCTTTACCACACCCTATCTCTAGAATCTTTGACGAAGAATTCAAACTATAGATTTCTACGAAGTTTTGCGCAACTCTAGTCCAAAAACCTTCCTTGTAGTGATACCCACCATAACATATTCTCCGATCTCCGTCCCAGTAGTCGTAATCCCACTTTTTAGCTAATTCCGCAGCTTTGTGTTTAGGGAAATCTGGGTCATTAACCCTGGCTAAATAATCGCGTTTAATGCTGCCATGTTTAGTGCCAAGCAAGTCTATTTCCCGCATACTCTTATCCTATATCGAGTCCGTGGCGTCCTGCATACTCAATTACTTTTGGCACCTCTTTGATTGACCCAATATTTTTCAGCATTATCAAGCTCCACTTTATGGCGAAGATGCGCAAAATTTCTCTATCAATTGATTCAAGTTCAAATCGGAAGATTCCACGGAGCGTAGAATGTATAAAATGCATGTGATCTTCACTCAACCGCAAATCAGGATGAGTCCATAGATCAAAAAAAAGTTTTATGGAAGAATCAAGTCCGGCATATTCGAAATCAATAAATACTGGGCCTTTAGGAGTCACAATGTAGTTATGAATTCCAACGTCGGAAGGTGAAACTATTATAGTTTGATTCAGCGGCGAATATCTATAAACGTCTGTTAATCGACCTTCGAAAGTTTTGACGTTACAAATCGATAAATAGATTTCATTCAACCTTTGTACAAGCATGCTAATTTCAATTGAGTCAATTTCATTTAGACTCTCCATTCTCTTTCGGATGTCACGAGACAATGTATGTTTACCAAGAAGAGCATCAGCCGCAAAAGGTAATTTCTTGGCCTCGTTAGGAAAATTTGAGAAATTCAATTGTTCTAAAAAGTCACAAAATGCTTCCAAGAAACTCCACGAGACTTGCTCAATCCTGAGGCCATCCACAAAACCCAAAAGAATTATATCTTGCTCAGGAAAGTACGAAATGAGTTTTGGCGTGTTTGATAAATTGATTGTAGAGCAATAGCGAAGAAATGCTATTTCCCTTTGGAAACGATCCACTTTGTCTTTTTGTGAAAATTGTTTGCATACTAGTTTCATCTCATCAACCAGAAAACTAGCCACTTCATTGTTTCTTCCACCCTCAAGCAATTGAAATTCAGAGACTGACTTTCCTATTAGCTTAGAAATGAGATCAGGATTTAACATTGAAACAGCACCTTTATTAAGTGGCTCACCTCTTGCCAGTTATTCGCCACAAATATATCTTCCTCTGGTAGGTTGCTTGGAAGAAATAAGATTTTATGTGGAATATTTAAGTGTTTTATTACTTCCCATAAATCGTCAACAAAAATGTCAAAATGATTAGAATTGATGTACTGTATTTTCTCTTCTAGACTATCAGTGTAGGTTATTGAAACTCCTAGCGATCGGCCAAGCAACTTTTCACTTGTAGTAATGAAGTGTTCAGTTGCGATTGACCTCATATCAACTCTTGGGCCGATTATAGGAAAGGTGGTTTTATGGCTAACAATCTCTATGTGATGCTGTCCTGATTTGTCAATTTCCTCGATTAATCTCAACGCATTTTCATCAATCTTAGCGTGACTAACATATTGCGTGTACAGAAGACCCTGAAGTCGAGTCCACTCTGATTCTCCAAAATTCTTTTGTATCAGAGTCTTTACAGAGTCTTTTTTCCAGTTCGAATGAACTGATATGTCGAACGTATTTTTCGCTGCCAGCATAACAGCTTCGGAGTAGTCAAAAATAGTATTATCAAGATCAAAACCAATTTTCATAGCTAAGGAGTTTAGGGCTTTACCAAGAGATTTGCATAAATAGCCTCGGAAGAAATCCCTAATTTCGCACGTGCTTCCTCTAAGTGACCCAGACCTACAAAATAATTATGACTTGGGCCCAATCGATGAATTTCTGTACGCGAGTTAGCTTCGGACTTTTTTATACAAAGTTGCGAGTAAAGTCCACCACTTGGATAGTGCTCTTCCACCACAACCAATCTCGTAAAAGAGTCAAGTAAATATCTCATGGAAAGTGAATTCATGGGCGATAACTGGGGAACATGAAAGTGTTTTAACTTAATGCCAGAGTTGCGCGCTTGAGAGACCGCAGACGAAACATTTTCAACAATCGTGCCTACTGATAAAATTGCTAATTCCACTGGAGATTGGTAAGGATCTATTTCAAAGATTCCAATAAAGTCAGAAGTTCGCTGAGTTATGTCACATTTTGCATCGAATTCCTCTTTTTTCCCTATTCTTAAGTAGGCAGGTTTTGAATCAAATTGGACATATTTCAAAACTTCGCTTAGGGAAGAAGTTGTTCCGGGGGCAAATACTTTGAGGGCTGGCAATTGACTCAGTACACCTAAGTCTTCTAATGAATGATGTGTAGTACCCAATTCTGAATAGCTAAGCCCACCACCCGTTCCGACTAACGTAACGGGTAATTCCTGGTAACAAACATCGAGTTTAATCTGTTCAAGTGTCTTTAAATATAGAAAAGAATTTATTGTGTATACCCATGGTTTGAACCCTGATTTTGCCAAACCGGCAGCAACGCTCACCATATTTGCTTCAGCAACGCCGCAATTAAAGTAACGTCCAGGGAATTGCACTTTAAACTGGTCAAATAATTTATTACCAATGTCTCCATAAAGCAGAACAATAGAGTCATCTTTTTCAGCCATCTTAACAAGTTCTTTCGCGAAGTGATTACGCATCTAATTTCAATTCTGCCAAAGCTTTTTCTAATTCTTCACGATTAGGTGCCCTATAATGCCAGTTATTATCATTCTCCATAAAAGAAACTCCTCTTCCTTTTATTGTATGACAGATTAGGGCATTCGGACTCCCATTTTTTGGCATTTCTTCTAGCGCACGAATAATTTCAACAGGATTGTGACCATCAACCTCGCTAACATTCCATTGAAAACCAGCAAAAGCATTTGCCAAAGAAATACTGGATAAAGACTCCGTGATAGATCCAGTTGCTTGCAGTTTATTGTGGTCGACAAAAATATATAAATTATCTAAATTTTTAGTTTTTGCGAACTGTACAGCTTCCCAAACTGTTCCTTCGTTACACTCTCCATCACTCATCAAAACAAAAACCTTTCCGTTTAACCCCTTCATTTTGGCGCCAAGAGCTAACCCGCATCCAAGAGGTAAGCCATGTCCAAGTGAACCCGTGGCAAACGGAACCGTGGGAATTTTATGATTTGGATGTTCTTCAAGATTTGAGCCCGGGTCTGAGTAGGAGTTAAGTTGGCCTTCTGTTAATAAACCAAGTTTAAATAGGCAAGAATAAAGAGCCAAAGCCGCATGACCTTTGCTTAGAAGTAAGTAGTCATTTCCACTAAAGTCAAGATCGCCTAGAGATTTGTTAAACCTGTGACGCAGTAAAACAGCAAGAATGTCGATGACGGAAAGAGCAGAACCTAAATGTGCCGTTTGCTTTTTCCAACATATTTCCAAAACAAGTTTTCTAATTTCAGCCGCGAAAGCTTCAATTTGGGAAGTGATCAAATGACTCTCATCCATCATATGGGTAGTTTATATCCTAATTGACGAGCAATTGTTAAAAGTGCATTATTTGGCCCTTTATTAGTGAGTTGTAAAACGGCCAACTCATTTAGAATTCAACAAGACCAATGCCCCAGCACTCTTTTGATAAGGTTAGCACCGTAGTTCTTGAGGAGCGCTTAAAGGGGAAGCAAATCCAAGTTTCGTCTCACGTATCCGATTCAATAGACAGCGCTAGGGGCCAGCAATGATGTCAGAGAATTCTAGAATAGTGAGAGAAGCACTATCCTGGCTTTCACCGAGACAAAAATTCAAATTCATTTTTCTAATAGGCTTAAATTCTTCATTGTCACTTTTGGATCTATTAGGAGTAGCAGCTTTTGCACTTCTCGGCACGATTGCTATTCGAGGCGTACAATCAATTGGTTTGAGTCCTCGCACTAAAGAAATTTTAGAGTTCCTAAATTTAGATGATTTAACGAATCAGGGGTTAGTCTCCTTTTTAGCTGTGATTGCCTCCACATTGCTAATCAGTAAAACTTTGATTAGCGTTGTCCTAAATCGTAAAACTCAAAAGTTTTTGTTTAACACTTCAGCCAGAGGTTCAATGGAGTACATCAAGGCATTTCTAAGCCGTGATTTAGAGATTCTAGAATCGACTGATTTGGCTAGCTTGCGATTTAATGCAACGCATGGAAGCAGAGCTCTGTTTTCAGGCATTCTTGGCGGTTTCGTTACATTAATTACTGATGGAGTCTTGTTGTTTGTCATGCTTTCAGCAATTTCTATTTCTAGTCCTCTGGTGGCAATAGCGTCTACCTCAATTTTTGTCGGCGCTGCAAGTGCTCTCCACGTTATTCAACGTCATAAAGCCTTCACTCTTGGTTCTCAAGGTGCTGAAATTCAATTGGCAATCGAACAAGACTTACTTGCTGCAACTCAAGGTTTTCGAGAACTATTTGTAGTCGGAAAGATTCGGGCAGTAATTAATAGAATGGAAATGAAATTTTCTCAACTAGCAAGAATACATGCGGAAATGTCAATCATGCCGAATATAGGGAAATATGTAATTGAAGTAACTCTGATTATAGGTACCTTAGTAGCAGCAGCAATCCAGTTAACTATTGCCGATGTGGCGCGTGCAACAAGTGTCATGACTGTTTTTGTGGTTGCCGCCAGTAGGGTAGCTCCGGCTTTACTTCGTATCCAACAAGGATCACTCTCTATACGGGCAAATTATGGAACAGCATATTCGTTTATTCAAAGTTTCAAAGAGGTGCAGAAGAAATATAATTTAAAAAGTATAACCAGTGAGGGAAGTTCAAGAAAAGAAGAATCTGAAGGGGTAGTCATTGACTCATCAAATAATGCGAGTCAAGAAACAAAACATGTGTTTGAGCCCACGATTAGAATCAAAAACGCTACCTATTTTTTCCCAAACTCAACCAAGGCCATCCTAAGGAATATCACTCTAAGTATAGATTCCGGTGAGCGAGTAGCAATTGTAGGTGATTCTGGTTCAGGTAAATCCACTCTAGTAGACTTAATTCTGGGACTTAGAGAACCAAATCAAGGATCTGTATTAATTGGTGGGACTTCCCCTAAAGATGCTATTAGGAATTGGCCAGGTTTAATTGGTTATGCTCCACAACAAACGTTTTTAGTTAATGGTTCTGTTGCTGAAAACATCGATTTTTTTGGTTCTGATACGAATTACAACCTGATTGATATGAGAAATCTAATTGAATTACTTGAACTAAGTGAAAGACTTGAAGACGAAGAATCTAAAGATGGATTCAAACCGACATCAAATGATTTGAGCGGAGGTGAAAGTCAACGCCTAGGCTTGGCACGTGCTTTATACAAAAAGCCGAGCCTCCTTGTGGTTGATGAAGCAACTAGCGCCTTAGATGCACGCTTAGAAAAATCAATTGTAAGCCATATGATGGAGCAAGATAGACGGAAAACTGTAATAGCAATAACTCATCGTATTTCTACGATTAAATTAGCCTCTAGGATTATTTTCCTAGCAAATGGAGAAATCACCGGTGATAACACATTTGAGAAGTTATATTCCCAACATTTAGCTTTCAGGCAGCAAATAGAAGCCATGAAAGTGCAAAGTAGAGAGTAATGGGCATTAAAGCGGTTATTTAATTCATCAACTATGGCCAAAATTGGGAGACACAGATTGATTTTCAACCTTTAATTGAGTGTTTTTATCAAGCATAAGCAATCTTGTGAACTGGACGAAATTCTGAACATACGAATAGTAAAGGTGTCATTGTCAAGCAGGACAGACTCCAGATATGATTTAAATTCAAGCATAAGAAATTGGATTGCTCAGAACGGAGTGTAGTTTCGTAACTAAGGATGCAGGTTACGAGAGCTGCAACCAATTAACAATACCTAGCGTACTGCTATTTCCGTGTCCTAAGGGTAGACTTTAGTCACTAGTTGATTTTGTTTGGCGATGTTTATCCCTAAGAGAAAGGAGTTATATGTGAAGTCAGTTATCTTGGCAGGTGGGTTGGGGACGCGACTTCGTGAAGAAACTGAATATCGACCAAAGCCAATGGTAGAAATTGGGGGAAGACCCATTCTATGGCACATAATGAAAAATCTTTCCCATCAGAACTTGAATGATTTCATTATTTGTTTAGGTTATAAAGGTGATCAAATCAAAGACTATTTTTTGAATTACTCAACTCGTGCTAATGACATTACAATCGAACTTGGTGCGGATACTCCCATTCATCGGCATGGTAACTCCGAGGAAGAACATTGGCGAGTTACGTTAGCGAATACCGGATTAAATACCATGACGGGTGGTCGCATCTTTAAGATTAGAGATTACGTAAACGGTGAAAGATTTCTCTGTACTTATGGAGACGGCTTAGCAGACGTAGACATAAAAGGGCTGCTGGACTTCCATTTAGAGCACAAGAGAATTGCAACTGTTACAGCAGTTCGCCCAACTTCCCGCTTTGGTTCAATTGACATTGACTCAGAAAATATTGTAGAGCGGTTTACAGAAAAGCCGAGAGCTGAAAAGTGGGTAAATGGAGGCTTCTTTATTTTTGAGCCGAGGGTATTCGACTATCTCGATGCCAATAGTATTTTGGAGCAAGGTCCGCTTGATAATCTCGCAAGCGATGGACAATTAATGGCATTTCAACATTCTGGTTTTTGGCAGCCCATGGACACCTATCGTGAATCTCAAGAACTTAACGATCTATGGTTTGATTCCAAAGCACCTTGGAAAAATTGGTAAAGTTATGGTTGCGCAATCATTTTTAAACCCTGAGAGTTTTTCTGGCACTAGAGTTTTAGTCACTGGGCACACAGGTTTTAAGGGAACTTGGCTAACTCGAGTTCTTCATTACTTAGGAGCCCACGTTATGGGACTATCACTTCCACCTGAGGATGGCTCCTTGTATGGCAGAATTGAAAGTTCCTATATTGCAGAACAAGAATATTTCGATATAAGTGATTATGATCAAACGAAAGAATTTTTCATAAAAACGAGACCTGAGATAGTTTTCCATCTTGCTGCTCAGTCACTAGTTCGCCGTTCATATCGTGACCCAATGGGCACTTTCCGTACAAATGTAATTGGGACGATAAATGTGCTTCAAGCTTCTGTATCTACTCCGAATGTAAAGGGAGTGATTGCTGCTACCACAGATAAAGTGTATAGAAATGTGGAGAAATTAACCGGTTATAAAGAGGAAGATCCTTTAGGGGGTTTGGATCCGTATAGTGCCAGTAAGTCAGCCGCAGAAATGGGTATTACTGCGTGGCAGAACCTTGCAGCCAGAAATAGTGGACCACAGATTGTCTCTGTACGTTCAGGTAACGTAATTGGCGGCGGAGATCATTCAGAAGATCGATTAATTCCTGATTTGTTGCGCGGATTTAAGCAGAACCGCCCTGTTGAAATCAGGAACCCTAACTCCCTACGTCCGTGGCAACACGTTCTTGATCCTTTGAAGGGTTACCTAATGTTAGGTAACGTACTTTTACAAGGAAAGAGAACTTCAAAGACCTACAACTTCGGACCGTCTGAAGATTCTAAACTTACCGTGGCTGAAATGTCTGATATAGCCTGCGAATTATGGCCTCAAAAAGCAACCTGGCTGCATTGCCCTTCCCAAGATAACCTTCACGAATCTCAACTTTTGTGGCTCTCCTCCACCAGAGCTAATCAACATTTTGGCTGGAAAAACTTGCTCGATGCTCGACAATCAATTCAATGGAGTATTGATTGGGAGATAGAATGCGATAGGTCAACCCCTACAAAAGCACTGGACGAACAAATACAGAGATATCTCAATATTCCAGAATGATGAGCACGAAACCAAAGTATTCCCATCCAGAATCAAAAAAGGGAACAATTCTAAAGTTTAATTCAAGGTCAGAGGAATACTAAATTGATCGACAATCGAGAAAAGATAATTGTTGGCCGTAATGGAAACTTAGCGAAAAAACTTAAAGACAGATACCCGAATGCAAGAGTTATTCCTAGTAAAGAATATCTTACTTGGGAGAAAGTTTTGGACATAAGGAAAATAATAGACTCTGAAACAGCCGACATCTTTGTCGCAATCGGAATTGTATCGAGAAGAGCAAATGCTCAAGACTTAGAATTAATTAATTATAGGATTCCAGCTCTTATAGCATCAGCAGTGTCTTCTACTGATTCACGAATAATAACTTTCGGAACCATTATGGAGAAGAAATTACAGTTATCCGCAAAGAATCCGTATGTAGCGTCTAAAAACCGTCTAAGTCTATATTTGCAAAACAATCTAGAACCACAATCATATTTACATTTGTTGATAAATACGCTTTATGGCGGATACCGAATGAATCCAGAAATGTTTTTAGGTCAACTATTTGTTTCTATTAAAACGAATTCAAGATTTAATATGTCAGATGGTAGTCAGATCAGAGAATATCACCACATCGAAGATGATTTGCGGGCATTAGAGCTGTTCTTAGAAAAAAGGGTGGGTGGGGTTCAAGAAATTTCACATGGTGAATCATTTCACTTGGAAGAAATTGCCAGACAAGTCCTAATACACTTCAACATGGAGGAAAGGTTGATACGGGGAGCATTAAACTCCCCAACTGAAGAGATTTATGAGCCAATAGGCGTAAAGAATTTGCTCTTGAAGGAAATCAGCTTTCGACCTACTATCGATGGGATTATCTCGTACATTAATCAGCAGCTAGATATAAATGATTAATTAAGAGAGATTTCATACACATACTACTCATCATATTAGTAGAATATTAAGTATGAGTTTATCTTGTCCATTGGTTTGGGTACACATTGGTCAGGCAAAAATTCCTAAATATCTTAAGGTTAGTTTGAGGAATTTTTCTAAAACATTCCCTGGCCAGAGATTAGTACTCTTGGTGGAGAGTAGGGAGAATCTCAATACGTTCGAAATCCCCAATTTAGAGGTCCATCAAGTTTCTGTATTGGATGACAATTGGAGTACTATAAAATCTAAATTGCAGCATGATTTGCATTTTCGTAGTGAGTTTTGGTTCAACTCACTTGCTAGATTTAAGGCAATTTATTCGTACATGCAACAAAACAATGTGAAAGAGTTGATTCACATCGAGTCTGATGTCACATTCTTACCAAATTTCCCATTCGAAAAGTTTCATGGTTTTGGTTCAAAACTAGCTTATCCAATTCAAGGAAATAATCAAGGAATAGCGGCTATATTGTACGTCGGCTCGATAGAGATATTACAAAAATTCTTAAAATACTGCTTTGATGAAGTTATAAAAAATCCAAGAAGTACAGATATGACAATCTTATTTAAATTTGCCCAAGACAACGAAGATGAGGTCACTTTCTTACCGACAATTGCGGATATTGAAAATTCTAATCTCCCAGCCAAGGAGTTATTTAACGGTGCGTTCGACGCAATATCCATCGGACAATATTTTTTTGGGATAGATGCTAGGAATTCTCGAGGATTTAGAAAACTTTTTCGGACAGATTCAACACATTGGGTGCAGCCAGATAGATTTGACTTCGTTTGGAAGGGTTCTTCACTTTTTGCTTCTCGAGGAACCTCTGAATTGGAAGTTTTTTCATTACATATTCATTCGAAAGACGTAGAAGCATTTCAATTTGATACTCTTCAGCGCAAATTTATGAAACGATACTTAGAATCAGCTAGGGGCGAGCGGTCAGAAATAGTGATTCGAGTTGTGGCTAAGTCTGCCTATGCCGGTTTAATTCGACGAGTTAGATCCAAATAGATATGTCGAAACTTAAAGTAGCTCTTCTTTCGGCAGGTTTATCGCCAAAGAGTTTTGGATTAGCCTTGCATAGAATACGTTCTAGTTCTAAGTTCCTTTACAACTTTGACGAAATTCTCACCCTGGATTCTGAGAATATCGCAGAATATTGTCCAGAAATATTTGAAGTTTATAGGAGTTTCCTTAATGAATCAGTCCCTGGATACGGATATTGGTTATGGAAACCTGAATTTATCTTCAAGGCGTTAAAAGGTGATTTTGGGAAATTTGATCAAGTTGTTTGGGTTGACAGTGGTTGTGAGATAAACCCAAACTATTTCTCACGCCTTAGGTTCAAGCATCGAATTAGACAAGCGCAGGAAACGGGATGCTGGCTTCACGCCTTAGAAAATTCTGAAAATGAATTTACAAAGCAGGATGTTAAAAAACTGTTTCCTGAGCTAGATAGTAAGTTGATGGAAGCACCCCAAATTCAAGCCAACTACATGCACCTGTCAAGCACTAAGTCATACTCATTAATTGAAGCGTGGTATGAAATGTCTATCAGTTCAATTTCTAATTTCAATTTTGAAATTAGCGAGCACGAGCATCCAAAATTTATTGGGCATAGATCAGATCAATCCACCTTATCTCTAAATTCTAAAAAATTTGGATTTACGCCTAATAGAATAAACCTACCTAGTGGTGGCTCTAGGCAATCTAGGCTTCGCGCATTATCTGAGCCAGTGTGGATATCAAGAAATCGAACAGGGGAAAGCGTAATCCCTGCATGGATAAAGCGATTACCTTAAATATGAATAAAAAAAATACAGGTTATGACATAGGTAGCCTTCCCGTGCTTTTAACCTTGCATGTTCGCTCCGAATACCTTGCAAAGCAGCTTTCTGATTTAAAGGGAGCTGGTATTGAAAAAGTGTTTATATCAATTGATGGACCCAGAAATGCTCACGATAAAATAAAGCAATCAGAGATAGAAGAGATCCTAAATTCATATAAACAAGAGTTTCAAGTTTTTGAGATAAAGCAATCTTCCTACAATGCAGGTATAGCTGTCGCAATGATTTCAGCAATAGATTGGTTTTTCTCTCATAACACTTACGGAGTAATCTTTGAAGATGACATAACTTTCGGATCAGAAACAATACAATTTTTTGCACTTGCCTTGAAGAGTATAAAGAGAATGCCGAATGTTCTTCTAGTAAGCGGTTTTCAACCTTTCCCCTCTAGTCCACCTAGTGGCCATGTAGTTTTTACCAACTATCCTCAAATCTGGGGCTGGGCAACTTTTGCGGAAAAGTGGGTAGAGATGCGCAGCAATATTTTCAGGATGCCATTACTGAAACAACAAATTAGTTTAGATATCAGAAACTTCTGGAATGTCGGGTGGAAGAGAGTTCAACGTGGGTACCTTGACACATGGGATTTACCAATTGCGACTGGGATGTTGTTTTCCAATAAACTTTGTATGTTACCTCCAGTGAATTTAACTTCTAACATTGGAGTAGATAGCTATTCAACGAATACTCAAATGGAATCTTTTCCTCTAGGATTGAAGATAGAACATATTATATGCGAGATTATAACTGAAGGGATTTCTACAGGACCTGAAATCTATAAGGTCAACTCAAGATTTGAAAGAGAAATCTACAACATAGGAATTAAACACGTGTTCAGTCCTGCACTAGCTCTATTTGATAGAGTTCGATTTGCAAAAAAAAAGAAAAGAACTCTAAAGGAAAGAATGTTATCCACTACAAACCTTTGAAAAGAGACTTTCGGTTCGTATTTCCCCAAATGGCGAATCTTCCTTGAGAGGCGCCGTAATAGCTTGATTCGCACACTGAACCGTCAAACTGTTGGTCCAGTTCTTTAAGAAATGTGAATGGGTATCCCTCTAAATCAGGGAGAATACTCAAAACTATTTGCTCTGAAATACGAGAAACAGACTGCAGTTCAGGTTTATACGACTGCTTACAGTTGCTTTGAAATTCCAGCCAGACCGCTTTGACCCGCTCTTTTGAAGCATCACTTAAATTCAAATACGACCATGAGAATACCGAGGTATTTTTCATTAAGGCAACTCCAAAAGAGTGAAATCTAGAGGGAAGAACTTCCAAGACACCTTTGTAGGATTCTAGCGCCCTCTCCTTTACAAAGTAGAGAATTGACCTATTGCTTGGAAGTGGGGCAGCGCCATTCCATCGAAGATCACAATCCATAAAAATGTTGTTAGTTCCTGAAATTGATAAAATTATATCTAGCTTTGATTCCTGCCAAATGGGGTCATCCGATAGTCTTTCAAAGCGCAATCTTCCTCTTCGAAAAAGTCGAAGTAAACATAATTGCCTCTTAAGCGCATTCCAAGTTCTAGTGTCATAATGAATAATGACTTGTGAATTTGGATGATAATGCAAGAAACTTTCAACACAAGTACGAGCCAATCTTGCATAAACTGGGTTTTTAACAACTAATAAATGAGTCGCTAAATTGTCAAGATTAGCAAATTTAGAGTCTTGAAAGAGCCACCGAAAACGCCTATTTGAATTTAGTAGGGTTAACTTGGAAAATCTAAGCAATTTAGTTGTCATCTAAACCCCAATCAACAGGCGCAATTGCTCATGAACTATCGCGTGAGACGCAAGGATACTATGCCGAAGTTGATTCCTGGGATTCAATCAACAATTAAAGCTATAGGGAGCTGGGTAACAGGAATTACGCTGAGTCACCGTCCAATCATTAGGAATATTCGCATGAACTAGATAAATCTAAGAGAGTTTGAAACAATAATACGGTGGTTAAACTACGAAATCTTCCTTGCTCCAGAATGTTCGGGTCACTCGTTTATGGTGAAATGTGAAATCAGACGATTCAATTTTGTCGGTTATCGTCCCATTTAAAGACATCAATATTCTGTCAAATAACCTGTTGAAATCTTTTGAACTAACTGAGAAGCGAATTGAAGTGATCTTTAGTCATGATTCTGTGAAAAGTCTTGATTCAGCGCAGATAGACTTACTCACTAAAAGAAATTCAAAATTCAAATATCTACATGGCGACTTTGGAAGTCCAGGATTGGCAAGAAATATGGGAATAGAAAAGGCATCTGGGGACTGGATAGCTTTTTGGGATTCTGATGACTTTGGCTTCATTGACATCATCTGCAATGGCGTTTACGAATCGACTGAACAAATAATGATTGGTAATTTCTGCATCTGCAAGGAAGGAAAGGTTCATACTCCTAAACGAACGTTTACTTCTTTCGAATCGCAGATTGCAATTAATCCGGGAATGTGGAGATTTGCTTTCAGGTCTGAATTAGCAAGAAGAGTCAAGTTTACAGACTTGAAATTGGGAGAAGACATTATTTATTTGATAGACATTGGTGCATTTGATTTGCCGCGAACAACTTTGGATGATGTAGTTTACGAATATCGAATTTCCACAATTCAAAGTACTCAAAACATGAATTTAGAATTGAACCTAGTAAAGTTTCTCGATGTTCTGGTAGATAGAATGATTAGGCTTCATTCCAAAAATAAGATAAGTTTTGGGATTCTATGGAGACAGATTTTCTCGCTATTGAAAATAAGTAATGGACGCAGATTCCTGTACTGTTTACGCTTAGTGTTCGTCCTTGCCTCATCGTTGAATGCATTAGAAAAAGTCAAGTTTGCAAAAAGTATCATGATTATTTTCAAGATAGGATCTATCTAAGTGACAAGCCTTTACTTGATTCCTTACGGTGGTCTGGGAAACCAGTTATTTCAGATTTCTGCGGCTCTAGCTTTATGTGAAGATAAAGTCACTGTCCTATCAAATTGGGGATTTGCAAGAGAAAATAGTGCAAACAAGATTGAAATCGAATCATGGGTGTTAAGTTCTCGAATAGAATTTGATCGTAGGCCAAAGGCAAGTGAATTTTCCCAACGTCTGCTGAATTTAATTCTACGAATAGGTGCAAGAAACCGTAGCAGATTCCTTGTTAAGACATTGGAAGTGATATCTTCTCAATACCTCTCAATCCTACTTGGAAAGAGGTTATCAGTCACAGCGAATAAAGGCTTAGGTTTTTCTAAACTAAATCCAAAGAGCGATTCAATATTAGTTGGATATTTTCAGAGTGCACACTATGCAAAGAAAGTGATAGAAGAGTTATTAAGCTTACGCCCTAGGAGAATGTCAAAACGAGCTGAGGAACTTTTGTCTGTAGCTCAGAGAAAAAAAATATTAGTTGTGCATATTCGAAGAGGAGATTATGCCAATGAAGCTTTTGGAATTCTCGGAGATGATTATTACAAAAACGCCATGGAGTTATTGTCACACGAAGCCTATGAAGAAATATGGATTTTCTCCGATGAGATGTCCTCTGCAAAGCTCATAACAGTGTTTAGCAGTGACAAGAGAGCGATATTCATAGATGATAAGGGATTAGAGAGCTCAGAAGTTTTAGAAATAATGAGGCATGGAAACTGCTACATTATTGCAAATTCAAGTTTTAGTTGGTGGGCTGCACAATTGCGTTACGATCGCGAAGCTCACGTAGTATGTCCTTCACCATGGTTCAAGTTCACAGATTCTCCTACAGGTATCTTGGACGACGAATGGCTTAAAGTTCATTGGTGAGACTACAGATTCACTTTATACTCCTTATATCCATGGGAGATACAGTCTAGAAAGCTGCCAACGGTGTAAGTGCCCTATCTTTTTGCAAATTAGATAATTTCTTTTTTTATAAGAAAAAGACACTTAATTGAAGTGAGCTAGAGTATTATCAGAGCTAGGAGGTTCAAATTGGGATCTGTGGTAAAAAAGCGACGAAAACGTATGGCTAAAAAGAAGCATAAAAAACTTCTGAAGAAGACTCGTATTCAGCGCAGAAACAAGAAGTAGTTTTAAAGCTTTACCAGAACTAACTTCTTGGAAATTGAGGTCACCGCATAGCGAACCTTATTGATTGTGACTATGGCGCTATCTTTAACGTTATTAAGGATGGCGCCATTGCTTAATTTAGGCGTTGAGCTATAGGAGCTAACTGAACAGAGGCGCTCTTGGCATCCAAAGAGTAATCCCTTGTTATCAATCAAAAGTGGAGAGCCTGGGGTTCCATGCTTTTCAGGAGATAACCGACTAGGCAAGGCATCCTCATCGACTATAAGAAAGCGAACTTCATCAGCGTTAGGTAAACGGATACCGCTAGCAGCAAGCCATGCTGCTGCAATTCTATTTCCAGAATTACTTATTGAAACATCATAACCAGCAACTGCAACACCATTATCTGGACCATCAAGGGTGCTATATCTCCAATCTTCAGGAAATATGGAGTTGCGCTTAGCAAGTCTTACTTCACCTTGAGTAGCAACGTTACTTGAGGAGAGTGTCAGTACTGAATCATAAATCAGATAAACACTCTTGCCATTAGCTACTGCGCTTAGAGAAAATCCAACATCTCCAGTCGTTCGACCATCGCTCTGCCGGTCTCCATCAACAATTTCATATATCCAGCCACTTTTAGTTAGAGCTGCGCCAAGAATTATTCCTTGAGACTCATCCCGATAGAAGACTTGAACTCCAGCAGGGGTAACAGCGCAAGCGTTAGAGACGCTGACATCACTGGCAGTTTTTCGCCTGGTGCTCTCTTGATAATTCTGAACATCTTCGCCATCGCCATCTACAGTTTCATAGCGCCACTTCTTGCCATCGTATGAGGCATGGCGAAGATCTTTATTCTCAGTATCTGTATAGAAAATATGTAGCTTCTCACCTGTCTTTGACCCTGAAACACAGAGCGATACTGGACCAGCTAAGTTCCTATCTGACCTTCCGCCAGAAGTTGAAATTCCATCAATAATCGAAGTCTTCCAAGAGTTTCTAACAAGTGTTGCAAGTTTTAGATTCCCAGAAATGGCATCAGAGTAGGCAATAACTTGGTTCTTTTTAAATACTCCAGAGGCGAGGTATTTAACATCCGCTCTCTTATCAATAGTTTTAACCTTTGCTGTGGAGCGAGGGGTTACCTCATTACTGCTAACAGCATCAGATTCACCATTATCGTTCTTAGCTTTAATGGTGAATGAGTAGCTACTTCCATTACTTAGCCCAGTAATTTTTGCTGGGCTTTGAGTAAAGTTTCGCTCCAGCCCACCAGGGCTGATAGTGACTGTGTATCCAGTAACTCGATCGATACGACGACAATTAGGGGAATCAAATGTTAATAGCGCGTATTTATCTCCAACTAAAGCTCTAACATCAATTGGTTTTGCAGGAAGACTCTGCGCTTTATTTGCTGGAGGCTTTGACAACATATCTTCAATCATCGCTAGAGCGATACTTCCCGGGCTTCTAAAGACCTCACCAGCGTCAAGAACTGGAGTCATAACAGAGTTTGTCCCGGTAGCTGAAAACGTTGCTTCATCAAGGTGGGTAATTGATGAGCCATCTTCATAACTCTGGGGTGAATAGAGCTTGGGCTTAACGCCGTTATTTGCAGCTGTTGCTAGCGAGCCAGCCCAATAAAGTGGCGATGTCATAGCTTTACCTAAATCAACTGAGCGAGCACAAAAATCTGTAAATAACCGACCATCGCTGAGTTGAACATATGCATCATATGGAGTGGGTTGAACTAAATATCCAGTGCCAAAAAACTTGTCATATTCAGCATTTGATAGAAAACCAAGGCCATGACCAATTTCATGTAAAACAGTGCTGGAAAGGTCATAACTAAATCGTCCTGGCTTGCCATCAATTGCAGTATGCCAGAGCGCATTTGAGTTAAAACGAAGAACGATATCTGGCTTTCCTGGAGCAAGATCTTTCTTTGCTAAGCGATCTGCCAAAATTGATGGATACCAGAGATCTAAATCAGGCGCCCCGTCGAAGGCATTAAAGTAATCACCTGGTCGAGCTGAACCAAGAACCCCATTTATATTTGAAGGCTCCCAATACGCTTGAACTTCAATAGGAACTGTTGATTCAAAATATGAAGCCCAGATATCAACTGCATATTTAAATGCTGCCTTTGTATCCTCTGGCACTCCGATATATTCGATATTCCACTTAGAGCGCGGGGCGCCAAGTTCAATACTCTCTGCTCTTGGCTGGGTATTTAAGTTTGTATTTTTCCCTGAAGCATATAAGTGGCCCCACTTGGTTGCAGGAATTGATTTAAAGCCAAGAGCTGGGGCTGAAACTGGAGTTAAAAGCGAGAAGGCAAGAGAGAAGATCAAAGCAAGGATGCGAGTAACCAAGGCTCTCTGTTTCATAAGCACAAATGCTAGTGGTCTGGAAGGATGGGGGATTATGGACTCAGTAAATCTTAAGGATGCCTATCTGCGCGCAGCAAGAGAGCGTCCTGCCCTTGGGATCAATACTGGGCTAAGAGGCGAGGTCAGCCTTGATGAAGCAAGGTCTGAATTAGCAGGATCAATAAGCCGAATTCTGCATAGCCTCTTTCAAGATAGATATGGGCCCCTTGTTGGGTCATTGAGCGAGCCAACAATTACTGAAATATTAAAGGGATTTGAAGCTAATTTATCTAGAACTAAGGGAGATGTAACCCTAGTTGCTCAAGAACTTCTAGATCGTCTTTTGCCGCCAAATTCAAATAAGAGAAGATAGAAATTACTTACTTGCAGCCTTTGTTGCTGGGTGAATAACAAATAGAGGTAAGTGCTTAACCTTCCTGCTTTTTTGCGCTTCAATTCTCACCCTACATAACTGAGCTAGCGTTTCATAAGCAGAGGCATTCATTATCTTTATTAACTCTGTTTTATGAGATGCATAAACCGGCTCAGCTCCATTATGGGCTTCACTATTTGAAGAGCAGTACCAATCCATATCAGCTCCACCCTCGCCCCAAGCCTCGCGGGTATATTCACCAATAACAATTACGTCATACTTTTTGTCGCCAACATTTCTAGATTCCCAGGATCTGCGAAGTGGGAGCTGCCAGCAGATATCAGGCTTAGTCTCAGCAAAGTGTTTATCTTCAACTAGAGCTAAGTGATGAAGAGCGCAACCAAAGTAATCCTTATTAAAACTAGATTCATTAAAGAAGATACAGGTCTTATTTATCTTCTTTGTTTTCCGGTCCTTATCTAGACCTAGCTCAGTAATATTTAATTTGCCATTTTTTCTTGCTACTTCAAAGTTCTGCCACATACTTTTAGGAAGGCGCTTAGCAGCGGTAGTAACACGGGCTTCATCTTCTTTGTCATAGTAATAAGCGCCATCGCTGCAGCAGCCATGATCAGAGAGATCTTTATCAATACCCTGGCAGCCCTGACCAAATATGCAGTTCCAATAAGAAGTCAGCCAGGTGAGATCGCATTTGAATATCTCATTAGGGTTTTCAGGGTTTACAAATTCAACCCATTCTCGGGCAAAGTTGCTTTCAATCTCGCTCATCATCGGCCATATTAGGGCTCGCGTGTAGCCTTGTCACATGAGCTTTTCAAAGGTTGGCATTGTTGGCACTGGAATCATAGGTGAGGCCCTAACTGAAGTTTTGCTTCGCTCTGGACTTTCCAAAGAGTCACTATTTATTGCCGAGAAGCGTCAAGAGCGAAGAGATGAAATCAGCAGTAAGTATGGTGTTAGTGAGATTAAGGATTACGTCTTACTTGATGCAATTCTTCTTGCAGTTAAACCCCAAGACTTTATGGCGACCCTAGAGACAATCTCTGACTCCTTAAGTGGTTCGCCTTTAATTGTTTCTTTTGCTGCTGGCATTAAAATCAAATCAATAGAGGAAAAACTTGGCAAAGGTTCGCGAGTTATTCGCGTAATGCCAAATACCCCAATGGTTATGGGACGCGGAATGTCAGCAATGAGCCTTGGAAGTTCTGTAAACACTTCTGATCAAGATTGGGTTCGAGGATTTCTCTCAAAAGCTGGAGAAGTTATCGTTGTCGATGAGAGCCTTCAAGATGCCGTCACGGCGACTAGCGGGTCAGGTCCTGCCTATTACTTTGCCTTTACAGAGGCTGTAGTGGGCGCTGCAAGGCGTTTAGGGATAAGCCAAGAGGATGCTGTAATCCTGGCAAGCCAGACCCTTATTGGCGCAGCTCTAATGGTTGAAAAGAGCGGGAAAGAATTGAAGACGCTTCGAGAAAATGTAACTAGCCCTAATGGAACTACAGCTGCTGCCTTGAAGAGTTTTGCAGACTCTGGTTTAGAAGAATTGGTTTATCAGGCCATGAAAGCAGCACATGATCGCTCTATTGAATTGAGTTCATGAACACCAAAGTAGTTATTTATTCCAGAGTTAACTGCCACTTATGCGAAGAAGCTGAGAAGAACGTAAGGGAAGTAATGGCATATACCCCCTTTGATTTAGAGGTTGTTTACATTAATGGAGATCAAGAGCTGGAAAAGCTCTATGGCGAAGAAGTACCGGTAACCCTAATTAATGGCGCTAAGCATGATTACTTTAGAGTTGATAAGAAGCGATTTAGCGAGGCAATACTTCGTCAGCATCAATAATTCTGTAGGAATATCCCTGCTCGGCTAAAAATCTTTGTCTATTCTGGGCAAAGTCTTGATCAACAGTGTCTCTTGCTACTAGCGAATAGAAACGAGCCCCACGTCCATCAGATTTAGGTCTAAGGATTCGCCCTAAACGCTGGGCCTCTTCTTGTCTGGAACCAAAGGTGCCTGAAACTTGTATTGCAATTGAAGCCTCTGGTAAATCAATAGAGAAGTTAGCAACCTTTGAAACTACTAAGCATTTAATCTCACCACTTCGGAATTTGCCATATAACTCTTCACGTTCTTTTACTGGAGTATCCCCTTTAATTATTGGCACAGCAAGCTCTGCAGCAATCTCATCGATCTGTGAAATGTATTGACCAATGATTAAAACCTGATCATCTTCATGTTGTTTTGCTAGAGCAATCACTACATTTTTCTTGGTAGCAGTAGTTGCACAGGTGCGATACTTATCTTCTTGTTCAGCTGTGGCATAAGTTAAACGCTCATGATCTGTAAGAGTGACTCTTACCTCAACGCAATCAGCAGGTGCGATATAGCCCTGTGCTTCAATCTCTTTCCAAGGAACATCAAATCTCTTTGGTCCAATTAGTGAAAAGACTTCACCTTCCATCCCATCTTCGCGAACCAGGGTTGCGGTAAGGCCTAAACGGCGACGAGATTGAATATCTGCAGTAAATCTAAAGATAGGGGCGGGGAGAAGATGAACCTCGTCATAAATAATTAAGCCCCAATCATGGGAATCAAAGAGGTCTAAATGAGCGTATAGACCCTTCTTTCTTGTGGTCATCACTTGATAGGTAGCAATCGTTACTGGGCGAATCTCTTTCTTTGCTCCGGAGTATTCGCCAATTTCATCTTCGTTTAGAGATGTGCGCTTTATTAACTCATCTCGCCACTGTCTTGCAGCAACAGTATTTGTCACCAGAATCAAAGTTGTGGCTTGAGCATGAGCCATCGCAGCTGCTCCCACAAGAGTCTTTCCTGCCCCGCATGGAAGTACTACAACGCCAGATCCACCATGCCAGAAACCCTCAGCAGCAAGTTTTTGATACTCCCTAAGTTTCCAACCATCTTCATTAAGTGAAATAGCATGCGCTTGTCCATCGACGTATCCTGCAAAATCTTCAGCTGGCCAACCTAAACGAAGAAGGGCTTGTTTTAGATGTCCTCTCTGACTTGGGTGAACAGTTACAGTTTCATCATCAACTTTTGTTCCAAGAAGCGGGGCTACTTTCTTTGCCCTCATAACTTCAGTTAATACTGCTACATCAGTTGAGATAAGAACTAGACCATGTACTGGGTGAGACTCAATTCTTAACCTGCCATATCGCCCCATTACATCTGCGATATCAAGTAGCAGAGCGTGCGCTACGGCATATCTTGAGTATTTAAGTAAGGTATCAATAACTTGTTCTGCATCATGTCCCGATGCTCTTGCATTCCATAAACCAAGTGAGGTTAAGCGATAGGTGTGAATATGTTCAGGTGATTTCTCAAGCTCTGCAAAGGGAGCAATTGCCTGGCGACATTCTGCAGAGAGTGGATGATCAATATCTAGAAGCAGAGTCTTATCGCTTTGAACTATTAAAGGGCCTTGAGTCATAGAAGAATTTCTTTAATTAGCGCAGCGATCAGATTTGAGCGGGGCTCAAGGTGTGAGACCAATATATGCTCATTATTGGCATGGGCTCCGCCGCCAAGTGAACCAAGCCCATCGAGGACTTTGGTGTGTATTGCTGCAAAATTTCCATCACTTGCCCCACCAACGCTCGCTGATCCAAGAGGCGCCATTGCTAGCTTTACAGCAACCTTCTCAGCAAGGGCATAGAGCTCACTTGTTGCAGAAGTTTCCATTGGTGGTCGATTAATTCCGCCAGTAATTTCAATTCGAGCATCTTTATTCTCTGGCTTTAAAGCTCTAATTGCTTGCTCTACTCGCTTCATCTCAGCCATGGTAAAAGATCTAGAATCAACATCAAGGCTTGCAAGCGCTGGAACAGTATTAGTTGTGCTTCCTGAAGTCATGACAGTTGGAACAACGCTAGTTCCTAACTCTCTATTCTCTAGAGCAATCAATTTGCTGACAATCTTTGAAATCTCAACAGTTGCATTGATACCTTTTTCTGGCTCTAAGCCAGCATGCGCTGCTCTACCATGAATTGTTATTTGATACATAGAAGTTCCCTTACGACCAATTTTTAGCTTGCCGTCAAGAGACGCTTCCATTACTAATACTGCTTTTGCTTTCTTACTCACTTCTTCAATTAATTTGCGTGAAGTAGCAGAGCCGGTCTCTTCATCTGTTGTTGCAATAAGAGCAACACGGTCAAGATCCTGGCCACGCATTGCATAGAGAGCTTGGATAAAACCAGATTTCATATCAAAGACACCAGGGCCAGATGCAAGATCACCATCAACTCTCCAAAGCGGGGAGAAAGAGCCAATCGGCCAAACGGTATCAAGATGAGTTAAGAGAACTACTTCTGGGTTCTTGCTGCCAAGCCAGTAGACCGGTCTTCCTGATTCTTGAATTATCTCTGCGCTTGTCCCAATTACTTTCGCTGTAATCTGGTTTGCAACCTCTAATACTTTTGCGCAGGCAGCAAGATCACTACTAGGGCTCTCGCACTCAACCAGCGTCTCCAAGTCTCTCAAAATCTCAGTACTCACAAAGCTATCCTAGAGTTGTTTTTCATCGACAGATGAGGCATGAATAGATTAACAACCCAGTTAGGCGCAAACAGAGACATCAGGTATTTGAATGACATTTTCAGCTGCCTGGAAAGTCGCGAAAAGTCATTATGTTCATTGAAAGCAAAATTCGTTAATTTTGGGTTTATAAAAATCCTATGACCAGATGCAACTAGCTTTAGGTTAAATGGGACATGTTCGCTTACATTTAGTTCAGCATCGCTAAAGGTCTGGTAATTACCTTTTAGAAAAGCCTCTGTCTTGTAAATGGCGAGGCCCCCGAAGGCCGAGGTAACTTCGATCCAATCCTCACTCTCTGGAATAATTCTTTGCTTATCTCTAATGGCTTTTACCCAAGATTTTACAGGGTTCATTCCAGAAGCATATAGAGACCTTGCTTCGTTCCAGCAATCCATTTCGCTCCATCCAGGTGCTCGAAGCGCATAAATGTCATAGTAAGGACCAGTCTGATTTGCTGTGCATGCAGACCATCCATCAAATTTCCAACATGTTGCAACTTTTTCCTTAGTAAGAAGATTATTAACTCCGTCAAGGTCGGCAACAACTACGTAGTCAAATTTTCTAGAAGTAGTTCGAACATAGTCAAGATATGCATTTCTACAGTGAGCAATTCGTTCTATTCGATCAGGTATCGATTGCCGTAAATTTCCTAAACTCAGAAATTGAAAGTTAGGAATTCTTGTTGCCAATTCCCTTAAAGCTTCTAGAGAACCATCAGTGCTGTCAGATTCAACGAGAAAGAAACTAACGTTTTTAAAATCCTCAAATGATGCCCTCAGGGTCTCTACTTCAGATTCTAGAGGAGATTCGCAGTTGCGCACTAAGCCAACAATTAGCACCTCAAAGGATTCCAGATTTGGAACTCGCTCTAGTTTCATGACCCAAGTCTGCCGTAATCGTTACTCATGCTGTAGTGACCCCTGTTATTCGGGCTATTTTGAAAGGGGTTATGGCATTAGTTGCATGGTCTCTTGCCACCAAGGTTCCAAGGGAGATTGAGAGCGGGTCAATGATTCGAAGTGAAACCCCGCCATTGGTATCG
>Ga0214917_10000332_pt1 | contig 61436 bp, 60 predicted proteins | sample LL_1208_BB_MetaG_FD_177983 | JGI IMG/M metagenome (GOLD analysis project Ga0214917, IMG submission 177983) | Freshwater microbial communities from Lake Lanier, Atlanta, Georgia, United States - LL_1208_BB | ecosystem: Environmental > Aquatic > Freshwater > Lake | place: USA: Georgia | collected... | reverse complement strand
TCGAGGGACTCAAACTCGTTACACCGGCTTTCACCCCCTACGTTATTCCCATCACACTCGCCATTTTGATCGCGCTTTTTGCCGTGCAGAGCCATGGCACAGCGGCCGTTGCGCGTTTCTTTGGGCCGATCATGGTGTTTTGGTTTTGCATGCTGGCGGCGGGTGGCCTTCTGCATGTTAGTGACGATTGGGGCGTGCTCGCCTCGTTCAATCCCTATTACGGGCTGAAGTTCCTTCTCAATCACCAGATCATCGGCCTTGTCACATTGGGCGCCGTGTTCCTCGCCGTCACGGGCGGCGAAGCGCTTTACGCCGATCTCGGCCATTTCGGTCGAAAGCCGATCCAGCTCGCATGGTTCTGCCTCGTTCTGCCCTCTCTCGTAATCAATTATTTCGGCCAAGGCGCACTCGTTCTGGCGGATCCCTCAGCCATTCAAAATCCGTTCTACAATCTTTATCCGGATTGGGCGCTGATCCCGATGGTGATCCTTGCAACTTGCGCAACCGTCATCGCCTCACAGGCCGTCATCACAGGCGCTTTTTCGCTCACGCGCCAAGCCGTGCAACTTGGCCTCTTGCCGCGCCTCGAAATTCGTTTCACGTCTGAAACCCATTCGGGCCAGATCTATCTGCCGCGCATCAACACGCTGCTTTTGATCGGCGTCATCATTCTTGTCCTACTCTTCCGCAATTCGAGCGCTTTGGCCTCCGCCTATGGGATCGCTGTAACAACGACGATGGTGGTCGACGCATCGCTCGCGTTCATCGTGATCTGGCGCTATTGGGGCTGGCGGCCCTCGCTTGCAGCCGCTCTTGTCATCCCTTTCCTGCTGATCGACACTACATTTTTCCTCTCGAACCTCCTGAAACTATTTGAAGGCGCATGGGTGCCTCTTGCGTTCGGATGCTTCCTGATTGGCATTATGTGGACGTGGCGGCGCGGTACGCGCATTCTTGCTGAAAAAACGCGGCGCTCGGAAGTTCCGCTCGATATGCTCGTCAACAATCTCGAAAAGAAGCCCCCACATTTCGTTCAAGGTACAGCGGTCTTCTTAACGAGCGATCCTAATTATGCGCCCACCGCACTCCTGCACAATCTCAAGCACAACAAGATTTTGCATGAAAAGAACGTCATCCTGACAGTGACGACGGCAACGACGCCGCGCGTACCGGAAAAGGATCGCATTCAGATCGACAATGTGAGCGAACATTTTTCACGCGTGACGATGAAGTTTGGTTTCATGGAAATGCCGAACGTGCCGAAGGGCCTTGCCATTGCGCGCAAGAGCGGCTGGAATTTCGACATCATGTCGACATCGTTCTTTGTGTCTCGCCGATCAATCAAACCAGCTGCACGATCGGGTATGCCGCTTTGGCAGGACAAGCTCTTCATCGGTCTTGCGCGTAATGCAAACGATGCAACGGACTTCTTCCAGATCCCAACTGGACGTGTGGTGGAAGTCGGCACGCAAGTGACCGTGTAAACCTGCGACAGGATGTCGGGCTGATTGCTGCGCCGACATCCTCTATTTCCCATGAATGGTCGGTGAGATCGATGGGATCAGACGCTCTTTTCGCATTACTGGTGTGTTCAGCGGCTGCAGCGGCATCAATTGTTGGCGCCTTTTTTGTCTTCTGGCGCGGCCATGTCGGTGTACGCGTGCTTGCATTTGGATTTGCCTTTGCCGCGGGCGCGATGGTGTATGTCTCGCTCGTTGAAATCCTCGCCAAGTCGCAAAGCTCCTTTGCCGAGGCCATGGGCGAGACCGATGCAAAGCGTCTCGCCATGCTGTGGTTCTTCCTCGGTGTTTTGCTCATCATCCTTTTCGAACGCGCCCTTCCGAAAGGATTGCAGGACAAGCCGGACCCTTCGGATCCCGAGATACGTATAGCCGTCGGGCGCGCTGGGTTGCTGACCGCACTTGCCATCGGGGCCCATAATCTGCCGGAAGGAATGGCCACCTTCTTCGCAACGCTTGATGATCCGCAATTGGGAGAACGACTCGCTTTCGCCATTGCGATCCACAATATTCCCGAAGGGATTTCAGTGGCACTACCTGTGCTGTATGCAACAGGTAGCCGCGCCAAAGCGCTCGGCGCTACCGTGTTGACGGCGGTGGCCGAGCCGCTTGGCGGATTGATCGGTTATGCCGTAGCCGGGCCTTTTCTCAGCCCGCTTGTGTATGGGGCCATCTTTGGCACGATCGCAGGCTCGATGGTCTTTCTGTCGCTGCATGAATTGATGCCATCGGCGCGTCGCCATGCACGCGGGCACGAGACGGTCTATGGCCTCGTGGCAGGCATGGCGATGATGGCGATCAGCCTCGTCCTTGCGAAGTAACGCTTACGAAACTGTCGTTTCGCGGCGTTTACGCATGAGCGCTTCAAGATCGGCGTCGGGTTTCGCGGGCAAGGTGATTTCGATTGTCACCAGAAGATCGCCGGTGCCTTCTTTACTGGGCATGCCCTTGCCGCGCAGGCGCATTGTGCGCCCAGAGGATGAATTGGGTGGCAAAGTCAGTTCAACCGTACCATCGAGCGTGGGGACGCGCAGCGGGCCGCCCAAGACCGCATCTTCCAAGGGGACGGGAAGGCGGATCCGGAGATTCTGTCCGTCGATGGAAAAACGGCTATCCATTTTCATGCGGACGGTGACATAGGCGTCGCCCGGTTGGCCGCCAAACTGGCTCGGCTCGCCCTGTTTCTTTAAGCGGATCACCTGTCCGTCCGTCACGCCGGCCGGAATTGTCACTTCCACCGTGCGGCCATTCGGCAAAATGACACGCGCTTTTGTTCCTTTTGCAGCATCGGCAACGGCAATCGTGGCTTCGACACGAATGTCCTCGCCAGCCGGCGGCGCAGCCGAGCGGCGGCGGCGTCCGCCACCACCAAACAAGTCGGCGAAGATGTCGGAGGCGTCGAAGCCCGCATCCTGCCCACCACCGGAACCGCCCTGCCCGGGATGGCCCTGCCGAAAATTGAAATCGAAACCGCCCGCACCGGGGCCACCGCCCTGACGAAAGCCTTCAAAGCCCTGAAAGCGCGGCTTTCCTTCGGCATCGATTTCGCCACGGTCAAATTGGGCGCGCTTGTCCTTGTCACCCAGAATTTCATAGGCGGAGTTCAGCTCGGCGAATTTTTCCTTCGCCCGCTTGTCGGCCTTGTTGGTGTCGGGGTGCCATTGCTTCGCCAGCTTCCGAAAAGCCTTTTTGATATCGGCTTCGGACGCGTTACGAGGCACGCCGAGAACATCATACGGATCGCGCATGCAAATACTCGAAAAGTCGGATTCAAACGCCAGACACGCGACAGCGTGACCGAGTAGCGCTCGTTCAGCAAGTCATCTGGGGTGTCTGTTGCGAAATTGCAACTCGAGAGGCCGGAAAAAGCCTTAGCTCGGCCTCTGGGCCGGCTGGACTTCCTGCACAGTCCATTCCTCCGAACCGACGCGGCAGGCCGCGCCTTGCAGCCATTCTTCCTTGCTGCCGAAGCTCAGCGCGGCGATGAAGCCGCGGCAGAGCTCGTCTTTCTTGACGAAAGCCTGCCCGACTGGCGCAAAACTGCCTCTAACCGCTGTCTCTGGGTTGGACCAAGCCACAGGCGCACCATTGCCCGTGGGATCGAGCGCTGTATTGAGCGCCGCCTTGGCGCGACGCCAATCTTCGCCCTCAAGCTTGGAAGACAGGGGCGAAACCTGCTGGGCGATGCTACCCGTGGTTTCAGACGATGGGATGAGGGACATCATCGGAAAGCTGATGGTGCAGCCGCCCGTAGCCAGCCCTGCCGCCAGAATGGCCGCAAAGGAGAGGCTTCGGCCAGCAGCCGCCTTCTTCCCAATGCGGCGCTCCCGCGCCATATAAGGGTCGCACAGTTCCAAGCTCGGCCTCTTCGGCAGTTACGCTACGGCGAGCATTACAACGCTGGAATCGTTAATGACAAATGACTTTACCGAGGTTTCCGAACCTTTTTTGCTCTTTCGCGCATGGATGGAAGAAGCAGAGGCATCAGAACCCAACGATCCCAATGCGATGGCGCTGGCGACTGTCGATCCAGACGGCCTGCCTGACGTCCGTATGGTCCTGATGAAGGGGTTTGATGAGGCTGGGGTGGTTTTCTACACCAACACCGAATCAGCCAAGGGGCGCGAGTTGGCCGCAACACCCAAGGCAGCCGTCGTCTTCCATTGGAAGAGCCTAAGACGGCAGGTGCGCTTCCGAGGGCCGGTGGAACAGGTCTCAGACGCCGAGGCCGACGCCTATTACCAATCACGTCCGCGCGACAGCCGGATCGGGGCTTGGGCCTCGCAGCAATCGCGGCCGCTCGAGAGCCGTTTCGCTCTCGAGAAGGCGGTCGCAAGCTATGCTGCCCAATATGCGATCGGCGATGTACCACGCCCACCCCATTGGACGGGTTTCCGCATTCGCCCAACCGCGATCGAGTTTTGGCAGGATCGGCCTTTCCGCCTGCATGACAGGGTGCGTTTTTCCCGTCCCATTCCGGATGGGTCGTGGACGAAGGACCGGCTTTACCCTTAAACGAGAGAAGCGCGCCGTTCCGGCGCCGGAGAAACTGCAATGTCCGCCACGAAAGAAACCAACTCCCCCCGCCGGACTATGCTGTTGACGGGCGCGAGCCGTGGGATCGGTCATGCGACAGTGAAACGCTTTTCGGCGGCGGGCTGGCGCGTCATCACCTGTTCCCGCCATGGCTTTCCGGAAAACTGCCCATGGGAGATGGGGCCTGAAGACCATATTCAGGTCGATCTTGGCAATCCGGCGAATACTGAAGCCGCCATTGCCGAAATCCGGACGCGGCTTGAGGGCGGTCGTCTCGATGCGCTCGTCAATAATGCAGGCATTTCACCCAAAGGCCCCGGCGGTTCGCGGCTCGGCACGCTCGATACGCAGCTTGCGGTTTGGCAACAGGTGTTTCAGGTCAATTTCTTCGCGCCCGTCATGCTGGCGCGCGGCCTTTTGAAGGAACTCGAAGCGGCCAAAGGCTCGGTGGTGAACGTGACCTCGATTGCCGGTTCGCGCGTGCACCCGTTTGCAGGCGCTGCTTATGCAACTTCGAAAGCAGCCTTGGCCGGATTGACACGCGAGATGGCGGCAGATTTCGGACCGCATGGCGTGCGCGTGAATGCCATCTCACCAGGCGAGATCGACACTTCGATTCTTTCGCCCGGCACGGACAAGATCGTCGCGCAGATTCCGATGCGCCGTCTCGGCACGCCGGAAGAAGTGGCGAAGGCAATCTATTTTCTCTGCACCGATCAATCTGGCTATGTGCACGGCGCAGAAATTCACATCAATGGCGGCCAGCACGTGTGAGTGACGCGGTACGCCCGACACTCGCTGCGAGCGCCGCGATTTTCCGTGACGATGGGCGCGTGCTTGTCGCTAGCCGCACAAAAGCACCATCTGACGGACTCTTTTCGCTCCCCGGCGGACGCGTCGAGACAGGCGAAAGCCTGCGCGAGGCTGCCGTTCGCGAGGTGATGGAAGAAATCGGAATCGCCATCGAAATCGTCGGCTTTGCCGATCACGCCGAAATCATCGAGCATGATTTATCCGGCACGCCGCTCGTTCACTATGTCGTGTGCTGCTTTGCTGCACGCTGGCTCTCGGGCGAGCCGCAAACAGGCCCCGAGGCGGGTGAAATCCTCTGGGCCGACGATGCACTCCTCGGCACGCTCAAGACGACGCAACGCCTGCCGCACATTGTGAAACAGGCGAGAACGGTCTGGCAGAATTCTTAAGCGGGCAAGGCTTCGCTGAAGAGTACTTTTTCGCCTTGCGCGCTTTCGACAAGCGCTCCATCCCACATGACTTTCTTGCCGCGCACGATAGTGCCAATGGGCCAGCCCTGAACGGTCACGCCATCGTAAGGCGTCCAGCCACATTTCGATGCAATCCACTCATTGCGGATCGTTTCCTTGCGCTTCATGTCGACGATGGTGAGGTCGGCATCGTAGCCCACTGCGATGCGACCTTTGTTCGCAATGCTGAAAAGACGTTGCGGCCCCGCGCTCGTGAGGTCGACAAAACGCTGCAAGCTTAGTTTGCCTGCGTTCACATGGTCTAGCATCAACGGCACCAGCGTTTGCACACCCGTCATGCCCGAGGGCGAATTCGGATAGGGCTTGTCCTTCTCCGCGCGCGTGTGCGGCGCATGATCGGAGCCGAGTACATCGGCAATGCCTTCGCGAATGCCATACCAGAGCCCATCGCGGTGATGGGCTTCGCGGACGGGCGGGTTCATCTGAGCGTAGGTACCCAGACGCTCATAGCATTCGGGTGCCGCCATCGTGAGATGATGCGGCGTGATCTCGCAACTTGCGACATCCTTGTGCTTGGCGAGAAACGCAATTTCCTCAGCCGTCGTGATGTGCAGCACATGGATGCGAGCACGCGTTTCATGCGCGATCCGCACCAGACGTTCAGTGCAGCGCATGGCAACTTCGGCCGAACGCCAAGCTGGATGCGAACGCGGATCGTTCTCAACACGCAAATCACGGCGCTCGCGCAGCATCATTTCATCTTCGGAATGGAAGGCAGCGCGGCGGCGGGTATTGCGCAAAATGGAAGCGACACCGCCATCATCCTCAACCAGAAGCGCGCCGGTCGACGAACCCATGAACACTTTGATACCCGGCGTGCCGGGAAGCCGTTCAAGTTCGGCTACGTCTTTGGCGTTTTCATGCGTGCCGCCGACCCAGAAGGCAAAATCACAATGCATGCGATGAGTGCCGCGCTTCACCTTGTCAGCGAGCGTTTCTGGCGTTGTCGTCAGGGGATCGGTGTTCGGCATTTCGAAGACGGCCGTGACGCCGCCCATCACAGCAGCGTGCGAACCCGTTTCAAGATCTTCCTTATGGTCGAGGCCGGGCTCGCGGAAATGGACCTGGCTGTCAATCACGCCGGGGAGAATGTGAAGGCCCTTACAATCGACAACCTCCCCTGCAGACGCGAGAGAGAGATCGCCGATGGCGGCGATACGCCCATTCTTAACGCCGATGTCGCGCTGGCCCTCGCCATCCTGATTGACGACGATCCCGCCCTTAAAAATGCGATCGAAGGTCTCGGCCATCACTCAACTCCTTAGGGCTGCAACTGCCTCTTGAGGTCCATGCTCTGGGGCCCATATGTCGAAAGAAAGGCGGCGGCAAGGGCCGCCAAGCACTGACGATGTCACACCCACCCCCGAGGACGTATTTTCATGGCCAAGGCGTTTCTGTCAGACCGGGGCATTATCCGGGTTTCGGGCGAGGATGCCCGCTCATTCCTGCAAGGTCTTTTGACGGCCGACATCGACAAGGTCGCGGTCGACAAGCCGGCCTTCGCCGGATTGCTGACACCACAGGGCAAGTTGATCGCCGACATGATCGTGGCGGAAGCCGATGGCGAATGGGGTGGCGACCTCTTCCTCGACGTGCCGCGCGCGCTCGCGCCCGATCTTGTTAAACGCCTGTCGCTTTACAAACTCCGCGCCAAGGTGACGCTCGAGGACCTCTCCGCGACGGGTGGGGTCGCTGTGTTCTATGGGGGCGACCTACCGCCCGATGAAGCGGGGATCGCCTATACCGATCCGCGCGTACCAGAACTCGGCACCCGCCTGATCGCGGAAGCAGAATGGCTGCGAAATGAAACCTTCGACGGCGAAGACAATTGGCAGGCCCATCGCATCGCATTCGGCGTTCCGGAAGGTGGCAAGGATTTCATGTATGGCGACGTCTTTCCGCATGAAGCGGATATGGACCAACTCCACGGTATCGCCTTCGACAAGGGGTGCTATGTCGGGCAAGAGGTTGTCTCACGCATGCAGCATCGCGGAACAGCGCGTACGCGCGTGATGCCGGTCGTCTATCCGGAAGGATTTGCGGCCAATGAGGGTTGCGACATCGTTGCGGGGGAGAAAGCGATCGGGCGAACCTGCACCCAAACGACCGGCGGGATCGGCATGGCCATCGTCAGGCTCGATCGTTATGCCGACGCGCTCGCTGCAGGCGAGCCGGTGCTGGCCGGCGGAATCCCCGTCGCTTTGCGTAAACCTGCTTGGGCACGCTTCCCCTTCCCCGGCGAAGCGGTTAAGCCTCACGCATGATTGCGAAGACCGCCATTCTCCATGCTGACGGCAAAATGCGTTGCCATTGGCCGGGCACAGATCCGCTCTACGTCGCCTATCATGACGAGGAATGGGGCGTGCCAGAATTCGACGATCGCGCCTTGTTCGAAAAACTCTTGCTCGACGGATTTCAGGCCGGACTGTCGTGGATCACCATTCTGCGCAAGCGCGATCATTTCCGTGCTGCCTTTGATGATTTCGATCCCGGAAAAATGGCGCGCTATAAGCCAAAAAAGATCGAAGCTTTGATGCAAGACGCGGGCATCGTGCGCAATCGGATGAAGATTGAATCCGCAGTGCGGAGCGCGCAAGCGTGGGTTGCCATTCAGGAACGCGAGGGATTCTCCCATTTCCTGTGGAAACATCTTGATGGCAGGCCACTCCAGAACACGGCCCGCACATCGAAAGACGTTCCTACCGAGACCGAACTCTCGCGCAAGATTTCAAAGGCGTTACGCAAAGAAGGGTTCAACTTCGTTGGCCCCACCATCGTCTATGCCTTCATGCAGGCAACAGGCTTTGTAAACGATCATCTCGTCGACTGTTTCCGGCACGAAGAGGTCAGAAGCATAGGAGCCAGACGCTGATGGCGCGCAGTGTGAAAGCGCCGCGCGTTTGGCAAAGGATGCTGTCGGGGCGGCGGCTCGATCTGATCGACCCCTCCCCTGTCGATGTGGAAATCGAAGATATCGCGCATGGGCTTGCACGCGTTGCGCGCTGGAATGGGCAGACCAAAGGGCAGCATGCGTTCTCAGTCGCACAGCATTCTTTGCTGGTGGATGCGATTGCGTTGTCGCTACAGCCCGATCTTTCCCCGCAGGCGCAAGCCATGATCCTTCTGCACGATGCGCCGGAATATGTGGTCGGCGACATGATCTCGCCATTCAAGGCCGTGCTTGGCGGCGATTACAAGAGCGTGGAGAATAGGCTCCTCGCTGCTATTCATCTTCGGTTCGGACTGCCGCCAGTCCCACCGAAGCCGGTCGCATTGATCGCCAAACAGGCGGACAAGATTGCGGCTTGGTACGAGGCAACCGCACTTGCAGGCTTCATGCAGGAGGAAGCCGACAGTTTTTTTGGCGCGCCACCGCGCATGACGCTTAGAATAGAGCGGTTTTTGCAACCGAAGGCGGCGCCAGACGCACAAGACGCTTTCCTCGCCCGCTTCCAAACCATCGATGCCGCGCTGCAAGCGTGACAGGATGCGTCATACACGCGCCATCGAATCGCCCTATCTTGATCGGATCAGGAGCACTCCATGCCATCGATCCATGTCTCATCTCTGTCCCGCCTTTACGAAACGGTCGCAGCGACCGGAGCGAGCCATGTCGTTACATTGATCAATGCCAAGACACCGGTCGAACGCCCGCCCTCCATCGCGGCAGAGCGCCATCTTTTCATCGGTGTGAGCGACATTTTGGAGCCCATGGACGGCCACATTATTCCGGGTGAAGAGCATGTGATGCGTCTGAATAATTTCGTCGATGCATGGGACCGTTCACACCCGCTCGTCATCCATTGCTGGGCTGGGATCAGCCGCTCGACGGCGGCAGCCTTCATCACGGCATGCCGTTTGCGTCCACATCAGGACGAGCATACGATTGCGTTACGATTGCGCCATGCCGCACCAAGCGCCACGCCCAATCTCAAATTGGTGGCAACAGCTGATGCCATTCTTGGTCGCAATGGTCGGATGGTTGCTGCGATTGAATCAATCGGCCGCGGCGCCGATGCCTTCGAAGGCACGCCGTTCGAATTGAAGCTCGACTGAGGAACGGTTTTGCCGCGCACGCGTTCAGCGTTAGCTCACCCAGAAACCCTGATCGAGATCGGGCTTGCAGCGGCTGTCGTTTCGGTGGAGCGCGGCGCGCCGCAAATTCTTGTCGCGCGCGGCGATGGCGATATGGACGCACTGCCATCGGGATCTTTTGACCCGCTCCATCATCGCACGCTCGAAATCGGCCTGCGGGCATTCGTGGCAACTCAGACCGAACTTGGTCTTGGTTATGTCGAGCAACTTTATACATTCGGCGATCGGGGCCGCCATGCGGTGCCGGGCGATGCTGCCCCTCATGTCGTGTCCATCGGCTATCTCGCGCTGACGCGATTGCAAGGCGACCGCAAATTGCCAAAGGGCGTTCGATTCCAACCTTGGTATCGCTCTTTTCCATGGGAAGATTGGCGCGGCGGACGTCCAGCCATTCTCGACACAGCCGTGTTGCCCCGCCTCACGCGTTGGGCCAATGACAAGAGCGGCGAAGCCGCGGAGCGCGACCGGCGCGCATTGGCACGCCACGAACGCGTTAATCTCTGCTTCGGAACCGATCAAAGCCCTTGGGATGAGGAGAAAGTGCTCGACCGCTACGAGCTTCTCTACGAAGCAGGCCTTCTGGTGGAGGCGATCCGCGACGGGCGCGCGAATGCGGCCGGCGATGACGGCCTGCCACCACTCGGTGAGCCGCTCGCTTTCGACCATCGCCGCATTCTTGCCACCGCCATGGGGCGCTTGCGCGCGAAGCTTAAATATCGGCCGGTGATTTTCGAATTGATGCCGGAAACATTCACGCTGACGGCGTTGCAGCAAACCGTCGAGGCTATTTCCGGTCGCCATCTGCACAAGCAGAATTTCCGCCGCCTCGTCGAAGGTACCGCGCTAGTCGAACCGACAGGCCGTTTGAAAACAACAGGTGGACGTCCAGCCGCGCTTTTCCGCTTCCGCCGTGAAGTGCTGCAAGAACGCCCCGCGCCGGGATTGCGCGTGGGCGCGCGGTAGTCGCGCCGGCCGATGTGTCGGGTTGAGGTTTTTTTGGCTTCAATCAAAATCTATTGATCTCGGCGAGCGAAAACCCGCGGGTTGTCCAAATCCATCCACAACAAAGAATGATCGCTCTTCAAAACGAAAAACGGCGCGCCGAAGCGCGCCGTACAATCCACGAAATCAACGAAGACGATCATCCGATGAGCGTCTCGGCCGGCGTATAGGCGAGGCCATGAGCTTCGGCAACCGGCTGGCAGGTGATCTTGCCTTCTGCCACGTTGAGACCGTCGCGCAGATATTTGTCGTCCTTCAAAGCCTGTTTCCAGCCCTTATCGGCGAGCGCCAGCGCAAAAGGCAGCGTGACGTTGTTGAGCGCAAAGGTGGATGTGCGCGCGACCGCGCCCGGCATGTTCGCCACGCAATAATGCACGACATTGTCGACAACATAAGTTGGGTCAGCATGGGTGGTAGCATGCGATGTTTCGCAGCAACCGCCTTGGTCGATGGCAACATCGACGATGACCGCGCCGGGCTTCATCGTCTTCAGCATGTCCTTCGTGACGAGCTTAGGAGCAGCTGCACCGGGGATGAGTACGCAGCCGATGAGTAGGTCGGCGCGCTTGACGATTTCGCGAATGGCATCACGTGTCGAGAAAATCGTACGCACGCCCGTGCCGAATTGCGTTGCGAGGCGGCGCAACACATCAGCCGAACGATCGACGACCGTGACATTCGCCCCCATACCAAGCGCGATAGTAGCTGCGTGGGTACCTGAGACGCCGCCGCCGAGAATGACGACTTCCGCCGCCGGAACGCCAGGCACGCCGCCGAGCAGAACGCCGCGTCCGCCGGCCGCTTTCTCGAGACAATGCGCGCCAACCTGAGGCGCGAGACGGCCGGCCACTTCAGACATTGGCGTCAACAGAGGCAGGCCACCATTCGGCGCGGTGACGGTTTCATAGGCGATGCAAATCGCGCCGGATTTGACGAGATCATGGGTCTGCGGCGCATCGGGCGCGAGGTGGAGATAGGTGAACAGGATCTGGCCGGGACGCAGCTTCTTGCGTTCCTCCGCCAAGGGTTCCTTCACCTTCACGACCATATCGGCCTTGGACCAAACCGCATCAGCATCCGGGACGATGGTGGCACCCGATGCTTGATAATCAGCATCCGATATCCCCGAGCCGAGCCCCGCCCCCGTCTGCACGACGACTTGATGGCCGTGATGGATCAGTTCGGCGACTGAGGAGGGCACGAGGCCGACGCGATATTCGTGGTTCTTGATTTCCTTCGGAACGCCGACCAACATGATGCAATCCCCTCTGCTGTTGATTTTGGCATTTTCCCGCAAGATTCATGCGGAATCTCGCTAAACTTAGGCTTGGCATGTGTGTAGTTGCGAATATTATGTCGCAAACAGAGGGGAGCCCGCAATTCCATGCGAAAACTCGATCTCGACGCCCGCGACCGGGCGATCCTACGCCATTTGCAGGCGGATGGCGGTATCACGAACGCCGATCTCGCCGACAAGGTAAACCTCTCCCCTTCCGCCTGTCTTCGCAGGGTGAAGATGCTGGAAGAGGCGGGCCTCATTAAGGGGACCGTTCTGCTGCTTGAAGAAGAGGCGGTCGGACTGCCCGGCGCGGCCTTCGTCTTCGTCACGCTCGATCAGCAGGGTCGGCAAAGCCTTGATACGTTCGAAACCGAGGTCGCCAAGCACCCTGAAATCCTCGAATGTTATCTCTTGGCCGGAACGGCAGACTACCTGCTGCGTATCGCCTTTGCCGATACAGGCGATTTCGAACGCATCCATCGCAACGTTGTTACGGCGCTGCCCGGCGTGAGCCGTGTGCAATCCACACTGGCATTGCGGACGGTGAAGAAAACAACCGCCCTGCCGATTTGACCGGGGCTGAACCCGGCGCATAGTGAAATCTACTCAATGGAGACGACGAATCATGGCGGAGAAAAAGCCTGCCGACCTTGGCCCAATACCGTTCGAAACCGCTCTCGCCGAGCTCGAAACGATTGTCGCCAAGCTCGAAAAGGGTGATGTCGCCCTCGAAGATTCGATTACGCTTTATGCCCGTGGCGAACAGCTGAAGGCGCATTGCGACCGTCTTTTGAAGCAGGCCGAAGCGCGGATCGAACAGATTACTTTCGGTGCCGATGGGGCGCCTAAGAGCACAAAGCCGCTTGATGCTGGTTAAGCGTCGAGGTCGATCACTTTACCCGGATTGAGAATGCACTGAGGATCGAGCGTGCGCTTCAAATCGGCCATGATGGCGAGCGCAACGGGATCTTTCACAGCGCGCAAGAGCTTTTTCTTCAATCGCCCAATTCCATGTTCGGCTGAAATCGAGCCGCGCCGTTTCACAGTCTCGTCATAAACAATATCACCGATCTCGTCCCACAAAGCCATGAAGGCTGCGCGGTCCATGGCTTTGGGCTGCGTGATGTTAAAATGCAGATTGCCATCGCCGAGATGGCCGAATGGGACAGGCCGGGCGCCCGGCAGCAGACGTTCGACACGTGCGCACACATCATCGATCAATTGCGGCACGCAGGCCAATGGCACGGCAATGTCGTGCTTGATCGACCCGCCCTCATGGCCTTGCGCCTCGGGCAGCGTTTCGCGTAGCCGCCACAAAGCCATTCGCTGATCAAGCGAGGAGGCAATCACCGCATTGGCGACGATAGCATTTTCAATCGCAGTCTCGAACGATAGCGTGACACGCTCGCTTAGGTTCTCATCCGCGCCAGAGATTTCCGCCAGCACATACCAATCATGGCGCGTCATGAGGGGATCGCGATTGCCTGCAATATGATTGCAGACCATCTCGAGCGCGATGCGTGGCAGCAGCTCAAACGTCGTAACGCCGGCACCGAAATCCGCTTTCAAATGGTTAAGTAAAGCCAGCGCTGCGGCAGGCGATGCAAGACCGGCGAAAATGGTGACTTGTGCACGAGGACGAGGATAGAGCTTCAACACGGCCGCCGTGATGATGCCGAGCGTACCTTCGGATCCGATGAAGATATTCTTCAAATCGTAACCGGTATTGTCTTTGCGCAGGCGACCGAGGAGGTCCATCACGCGGCCATCGGCCAACACCACTTCGAGCCCCATCGTCAATTCACGCGCATTGCCATAGGCTAGCACCGCTGTGCCGCCAGCATTCGAAGCGAGATTGCCGCCAATAGTGCAGGAGCCTTCGGATGCGAGCGAGAGCGGGAACAGACGATCGACTTTTTCGGCCGCCTCTTGTGCGGCCTGCAATGTGACGCCCGCTTCGACGACCATCGTATCGGAGAGGGCGTCGATATCGCGGATACGATTCAAACGTTGCAGCGACAGAACGATTTCATCGCCCTTGTCCCAAGGCGTTTGACCGCCAACGAGACCGGTATTGCCACCTTGAGGCACGACGGGAATGCGATGCAGATGGCAAAATCTGAGAAGTGAAGCGACTTCTGCGGTGTCACCCGGCTTGACGACGGCGCGTGCACGGCCGGGAAATAAGCCGCGCCATTCTTTGCAGTAAGACGCCATATCCTCCGGTGTCGTCAGTGTATTTTTTTCGCCGATCAGAGCGGCAAGACCGGAGAATAATTCCTGATCGCTGAGCGCCATGATCACCCCAAAAGACGGCGCTTGCGCGCAGGTGCCACAGTTTTTGTGAACAGGCCAACCATTTCAAGATGCGCCGAATAAGCGAATTGATCGACCGGTACGACGCGTTCGCACACATAGCCAGCTTCGATAAGAATTTTCGCATCGCGCGCAAAGCTCTGCGCATCGCAGGAGACTGAGATCACGCGCGGGACATCGCTGCGCGCCAACTCTGCCATTTGTGCGCGCGCACCGGCACGCGGCGGATCGAGCAGAACAGCATCGCAACCGTTCAATTCGGCAGGCACTAATGGCACACGGAAGAGATCGCGCACCGTCGCCTTGATAGGCTTGAGGCCTTCGGCGCGGGCCGATCTCAATGCAGCGACCGCGCTTTCATCGGAGTCAAATGCAGTGACACTCGCCTTCTCGGCGAGACGTAGACTGAAAGGGCCTATGCCGCAGAATAGATCGGCGATTTTCTTGGCGTTACCTACCATCTCTGCTGCGATCGAGGTGAGCGCAGCCTCACCCTCCGCCGTCGCCTGCAAGAATGCACCGCTCGGCAAAACGACATTGGCGCGGCCGATCCGCAGGACCGGCTCATTCCGCATCGCAATCAACGCGCCATGCACGGAGAGGCGTGCCAAATCAAAGCCTGCAAAGTTCTCAACCAGCCGGCGGCGCTGGCGATCGCTTGGCACGCCAAGGCCGCTAATATCGCAATCAATGCCGCTCTCGGTTGCGGTCATATGAATATCGAGTGGTTTGTCAGTGTCGATGATCTGGGCCAGACGCGTTGCAAGTGCAGGCGCACCGGCGAGCGCGGGCACGAGAATGGGGCAGCGCTCGATAGCAATCAAATCATGGGTACCGCGCGCCATAAAACCAGCCTCGGCGCGGCCATCTTTTTTCCGGGCGTGAAACACGGCGCGGCGACGGCCTGTGCGATGCGCATCGATCAGCGGCTTAATGACAGTCTCAATCCCTTGCTGCAGCAAGGCATGACCAAGCAAGCCACGTTTCCACATCGCATAAGGTTCGGGTGCCCAATGTTGGAGAGCACAGCCACCGCAGGTGCCGAAATAGCGGCAGATCGGCGCAATGCGATCAGGCGATGGCAAGAGAACGTCGTTCAACTCACCACGCTCGCCATCGACGGTGGCGACGATCCTTTCGCCCGCAAGCGTATAGGGCACATGAATGGCGCGCCCTTCATGGCGCGCAACGCCATCGCCTTTGGCGCCCATCGTAGTGATCGTCAATTCTTCATGCAGCTTCAACACGCCGGGCACCGAGCAAGAATTCCTGATTGCCATCGCCGCCCGCAATCGGCGAGGCGACAATCCCCAGCACTTCAAAATTCAGGGCGCGCATGGCAGCGACGATACGATCGAGAACCGTCAGGACTGCGGCTTCATCCTTGACGATGCCGCCTTTGCCAATTTGCCCGCGCCCCACTTCGAATTGGGGCTTCACGAGAAGCACGGCTTCGCATCGCGGTGCAAGCAAATTCACGATATGGCCCAGAATGGCCTCAAGCCCGATAAAGCTGACATCCACAGAGGCGAAGTCTGGCAGGGGGCCGTCGATCGAAAAGCTCCTGATATCGGTCCCCTCATGGCTCTCAACACGCGGATCGGCACGGAGCGAGGGATGAAGTTGTTCGCGCCCGACATCGACGGCAATCACGCGGGTTGCACCGTGACGCAGCATGGCGTCAGTGAAGCCGCCGGTCGAGGCACCAATGTCGATGCAAAGACGCCCTTCAAGATTAAACCCGAACGCCGCGAGTGCGGCTTCGAGTTTCACGCCCCCGCGTGAGACGAAGGGGAAGGCTGGCTCCGCCTCGATGATCGCATCGCGCAGCAAGTTCTCAGACGGTTTCGCAACGGTCTTGCCATTGGCACGCACAAGACCCGCTGCAATCGCGGCCTGTGCCTTGGAGCGACTTTCAAAGATTCCGCGCTCGACGAGCAGAAGATCGGCGCGCTGGCGTTCTGACATCAATACGGAAATCAGGCTGAGAGCGGCCGCGTTTTCGCGCTGACGGCATCCCGCCCGATGGCAGCCATAACCTTTGCCACGATACCAGCGGCATCAAGCCCCGCCTGCGCATACATGCGCTCAGGCTTATCATGCTCGATGTAAGTATCCGGCAGGACCATTGAGCGGATTTTCAGACCGTGATCAAGCAAGCCTGCCTCGGCGAGATGCTGCTGCACGAAGGAACCGAAACCACCGACCGAGCCTTCTTCGATGGTGATCAGCACTTCATGCGTCTTGGCGAGCTTTTCTACGAGCGCTGTGTCGATGGGTTTAGCGAAACGCGCATCGGCGACTGTCGCCGACAGGCCCTTGCCTGCCAACATATCGGCAGCTTTCAACGCTTCCTGAAGACGCGTGCCAAGCGAAAGGATCGCTACGCGCGAGCCTTCACGAATGATGCGGCCTTTGCCAATCGGCAGCACTTCGCCGCGCTCCGGCAATTCGATGCCGACTCCTTCGCCACGCGGATAACGGAATGCGATCGGGCCTTGCTCATAGGCAGCAGCCGTCGCCACCATATGCATCAATTCGGCCTCGTCTGACGCCGCCATGATGACCATGTTTGGCAGGCACCCCAGAAAAGCGATGTCGAAGGACCCTGCATGGGTTGGCCCGTCGGCACCGACGAGACCGGCGCGATCGAGCGCGAAACGAACCGGCAAATTTTGCAACGCCACGTCATGCACGATTTGATCGTAACCGCGTTGCAGGAATGTCGAATAGATCGCGCAAAACGGCTTGTAGCCTTCCGTTGCAAGGCCTGCGGCGAATGTCACGGCGTGCTGCTCGGCAATGCCGACATCGAAAATCCGCTCGGGGAAAACCTGGCCGAAATGATCGAGTCCAGTGCCCGTCGGCATCGCAGCGGTAACCGCGACAACCTTGTCATCGTGTTTTGCTTCGGCAATCAGGCCTTTAGCAAACACATTGGTGTAAGACGGCGCATTGGCCTTCGGCTTAGCCTGCGTGCCGGTGATGACGTCGAAGGTGGTAACGCCATGATATTTGTCGGCGGCCGCTTCGGCGGGCGCATAACCTTTGCCCTTCTGCGTCACGACGTGGACGAGGATTGGGCCCGTCTCGCTGTCGCGCACATTTTTCAGGATGGGCAGAAGATGATCGAGATTATGGCCGTCGATGGGGCCGATGTAATAGAAGCCAAGCTCCTCGAACATCGTACCGCCAGCGAGAAAGGCACGTGCGAATTCTTCCGCCTTCCGCGCCTTGTCGTACAATGGCTTTGGTAATTTCTTGGCAAGCTGCTTTGCCGCTTCACGAATATTGCGATAGGTGCCGCCAGAGACGAGGCGCGCAAGATAGGATGACATTGCACCGGTTGGTGGTGCGATCGACATGTCATTATCATTGAGGATGACGATCAGGCGCGAATTCATCGCGCCCGCATTGTTCATCGCTTCATACGCCATGCCAGCCGACATCGCGCCATCGCCGATCACGGCGACGACATTGTTGTGGCCGCCTTGCAAATCGCGCGCGACTGCCATGCCAAGACCAGCGGAAATTGAGGTCGAGGAATGAGCCGTACCAAACGGATCGTATTCACTCTCAGAGCGCTTAACGAAACCGGATAATCCACCGCCCTGACGCAACGTGCGAATACGATCACGGCGTCCGGTGAGAATTTTGTGCGGATAGGCCTGATGACCGACATCCCAGACCAACCGATCGCGCGGTGTGTCGAACACATAATGGAGCGCGACCGTTAATTCGACGACGCCAAGGCCAGCACCCAAATGCCCGCCAGTCACCGAGACGGCATCGATCATCTCAGCGCGCAATTCATCGGCGAGTTGTTTCAGGCTTGCCTCAGGAAGACGGCGGAGTTCCTCCGGCGTCGGCACCTGATCGAGAAGGGGTGTGGTGGGGCGGGTCACGGGCGGGGTCCGGGTGTCCAATTTTCTTTACAGAGATTAACCCATTCGGAACTGAGGGCAAGGGGGTCCACATAGGCCGCCTTGCACCCGGGGTAAAGGGTCACTCGGGAAGCGGGATGAATTCCGTTTCCCCGGGTACCGTATCGAAGCGTTTGGCGGCCCAATCGGCCTTGGCCTGATCGATTCTCTTCTTCCGGGATGAGACGAAATTCCACCAAATATGGCGGCGGCCATCCATCGGTTCGCCGCCAAAGATCTTTAAACGGGCATGGGAAAGCGCCAGAATCGAGATCCGGTCGCCGGGGCGGAAGATGAGGAGCCGTCCACCCTCGAAACTGTCTCCCGCAATGTCGATCTGGCCCGAAACGACATAGATCGCCCGCTCATCATAGTCCGGATCAAGCGGCAAAACCGCTCCCGGGGCTAGAACTGCCTCGGCATAGAGGGCGGGGTGAGGGAATGTCGCCGGGCTCTCCTCGCCATAAGCTTGCCCCAGAATCAGGCTCAGCCGCTTGCCCTCGCCGGCAATGCGCGGCAAGGCCGCCGCCTCGAAATGCTCGAAAGTGGGTTCAACCTCCTCATGGCTGGCCGGGAGAGCTGCCCAAGCCTGAATACCGAAAAGGCGCCCTGGCTTGGCCCGTACTTCAGGCGCGGTGCGCTCGGAATGGACGACGCCACGCCCCGCCGTCATTAGGTTGAGGGCACCGGGCGCAATATCCTGCACGACGCCGAGGCTATCGCGATGCCTGATGCCGCCATCAAATAGATAAGTGACGGTTGCAAGCCCGATATGGGGGTGAGGACGGACATCAAGCCCCTGTCCGAGCAAAAACTCCGAAGGGCCCATCTGATCGAAGAAGATGAACGGGCCAACCATTTTCCGCCCAACTGACGGCAAAGCGCGCCGGACCTCGAAGCCACCAATATCGCGCGCACGCGGTACGATCACTTGCTCAATAGCGTCGCAAGAAAAGGCATCGCCGGGAATAGGGTCATGATCGTCGGACATGAAGAGCTCCTTCTTTCCCGAAGAGATAGACCGTGGCTTGGCCGAAATCGAGGCAGGCTTCGTCTCGCTTTTGTCTCGCTAAAACAATTCACCCTGCGAAGACTTGGCGACGGGCTTGGCAGCCGCTTTTTTCGCCGGACGCTCGGGAGCGGGCGTGCGCGGATCGACAGGCTCAGCACGCCATCGGCCGTGTGCTGGCCCTAATAAGCGAAGCGCTTCATCCGGCGCGACTGTATGGTCGAGCCAAAGATCGAATTGCGCCGGTTCAATGATGGCGGGCATCCTATCGTGCAAGGCACGCGCGACATCATTCGGTGCGCAAGTGATGATCGCCACCGTGTCGATCTCACTGCCATTCTTGTCAGCATAGGTTTCGCACAATGCGGCCATGGCAAACAGGCCGTCATCGTCTTTGGCGATGCGGTATGGCGTTTTAATTTTACCGTCGCGTTTCCATTCGTAGAACGCATCCGCCGGAACGAGCGCGCGGCGGTGACGAATCGCAGTGCGATAGGCTGGTTTTTCTTCGAGCGTCTCGGCGCGCGCATTGATGATCAGTGGAAAATCGGCTGGATCCTTCACCCACGCCGGGAGAAAACCCCAACGCATCAGGCGGAAATGATGGGCGCCACCCTCTCTCACGACAAGCGCGATCGGCTCCGTCGGCGCGATATTAAGGCGCGGCGGAAAGTTAGGATTCTCTTGATAACCGAAGAGTGCTTTCACCTGATCAGGCGAAGCCTGCAGCGCAAAACGCCCACACATGGTTTAGAGCCATTTCTTCCAGCGAAAGAAAAGGTAAGGGAAAAGTCCTGCCGCGAGCATAGCAACCAAAGTTGCCGGATACCCCCATTCCGTATCAAGCTCAGGCATATTCTTAAAGTTCATGCCATAGATCGATGCGATCAATGTCGGCGGCATGAAGATCACGGCCATGACCGAAAAAAGCTTGATGATGTTGTTTTGCTCAAGATTCACCAAGCCGAGCGTGGCATCGAGAAGAAACTGAATCTTCTGCGTCAAAAAGGTGGCGTGCTCCTCAAGCGATTGTAAGTCACGTAAGGTCGTACGGACTTCCTCGCGCAGCGCGAGCGGCACGCGCGCCGTGCGATAGGCAACGGTCAGGAACAGTAGAACGCGCTCGATGGAGACAAGACATTCACGCACTTTCGAGAGTAGATCACCCTGACGTCCGAGTGAGCGGAGGTTCTCCTGATACTCCTCGTTGCGCGAGCCCGGCTCGTGCTTGATGTGAAAAACACGATGGGACACAGCATCGATCCGCTCGCCAGAAGCCTGCAACACATCGGCTGCACGATCGATAATCGCTTCGATTAATCCAGCAAGAATGGCTTCCGGTGTTGGCACCTGGCCCCGCGCGCAGCGATTTGCAAACATCTGAAAGGCAAGCGGGCGCACATAGCGCACTGTGACCAAAACATTATCGCGCAGGATGAAGCCAACACCGGCAATCTCCGGCAACTCGGCTTCCACGTTGTGGAAAAGACGCATGGTCAAATAGCGAACATTGTTCTCCGTATAGAGCAATTCGGAGGGTTCGATATCGCTCATATCTTCGCGCGTTGGAATTGAAACGCCGAGGTGCTGCTCGACTTTACCATCTTCCTTCGGCGTCGGCTCGACCATGTCGATCCAAAGCGCGTCATTCGGAATAGCATCGTTCGGCCCCAGAATATCTGGCTCAAGCCGGACGCCGCCCTCCGCATCCGGCGAGCCCTGAGCGCGATAAATCATAAGCATGGCGTTACCTCAAATCACGCGCTTGTCATGAGGCAATGACAAAGCGATGACAAGGTTATGCTGCCCCAAAGACAATCTCGGCAGGCGGAACCGACTCCGCGCCATCGATGATCTCGCGCGCGAGTGCGGCCGCCTCATTGACATCGTGCTTGGCATAGAAACGCGCGACAGCAATCTTTTCTGCCGCAATGCCATTAGGGGCAGCCAGCGCCTCTCGCGCCAAGGCAGCGCCGCCTTCCGCAAGCGCAAATAATTTGAGGTATGGAGTGGCACCGGCCAAGGCCGCGTCCATGTTCGACCCTAATTGGGTCAGCATGAAATGCGTCGCTTGCTCAAGCGAATCGGCAGCCTCTTCCAAACGCTCGCCGATCTTACCGAAAGCGGGATCATTACGGCGTTTGACGTCTGTCACCGTTTGGCGAATGGCCGCAATCGCTGCGCGTACCGTCTCGCCACCTGAGAGAGATAGTTTTCGCGTTACGAGATCAATGGCCTGAATGCCATTCGTACCTTCGTAAATCGCAGTAATGCGTGCATCACGGAAAAACTGTGCAGCGCCGGTTTCTTCGACATAACCCATGCCGCCATGCACCTGCACGCCCAATGACGACACTTCGATTCCGATATCGGTGGCGTAGGATTTCCCGATGGGCGTCAACAGTGCGGCCCGTTCTGCTGCTTTCTGTTTCTTTGTGGGATCGGTTTCGCGATGCGCACGGTCAATCGCTTCCGCTGTCATATAGCTGATCGCGCGCGCGGCGCGTGTGCGGCCGCGCATCTGCAAAAGCGTACGGCGAATGTCGGGGTGACCGATGATCGGCGCCATCCCCTCATAGCCCGCCGCCTTGCCTTGCTTGCGTTCGCGCGCGAAGGAGAGCGCCTTTTGGAATGCCGCTTCGGCCACCGCGACGCCCTGCAATGCTACACCAAGGCGGGCATTGTTCATCATAGTGAACATGCAATTGAGGCCACGATTTTCTTCGCCGATCAGATAGCCAATGGCACCGCCCTTATCGCCATACACCATGGTGCAAGTGGGGGAGGCATGGATGCCGAGCTTATGTTCGATGCCGTTACAGAACACATCATTGCGAGTGCCAAGCGTGCCATCGTCGTTGACAAGAAATTTCGGCACAAGGAAAAGCGAGATGCCGCGCGTGCCCGCGGGCGCATCTGGCAGGCGCGCGAGTACGAGATGAACAATGTTGTCGGTCAGATCATGCTCGCCATAGGTGATGTAAATTTTCTGGCCGAAGATGCGGTAAGTACCATCGGACTGCTTCTCAGCGCGCGAGCGGAGCGCCGCGAGATCGGAGCCCGCCTGCGGCTCGGTCAAATTCATCGTGCCCATCCACTCGCCGGAGACAAGTTTCGGCAGATATGTGTGTTTCAACTTGTCTGACCCATGCACATCGAGCGCCTCGATTGCTCCTGCGGTCAGAAGTGGGCCGAGGGAAAACGCCATGTTGGCGGAATTCCACATTTCGATACAGGCGGCTTGCACCAGCATCGGCAGGCCCTGCCCGCCAAAATCGACCGGTGCAGGAAGCCCATTCCAACCGGCTTCGGCCCAATCGCGATACGTCTCTTTCCAGCCGGGCGGTGTTGTAACCACACCATCCTTCAGCGTCGCCCCGGTCCGATCGCCGATGCGATTGAGCGGCGCGATCCGGTCATTGGCGAATTTGCCGGCTTCGGCAAGCACGGCCTCTGCCATACCGCCTTCAAGATCGGGTGCCAGCCCATCGGCAATCATAAGATCAAGGCCCGCCACATGGCGAAGCGTGAAAACGATGTCTTCCACCGGAGCGCGATAGGTCATGGTCCGTCCCCTAGTCCCGCTTGTTGTTGACGGCGGGTTTGCATCCTTTTAGCGGAACGGCAGTGCCGCCGGAATGTCCGCCTTGGGATTGACAGCAGGGTGGGCCAGCCCACGGCAAATGACAAGAGCCGGCAAAGAACTAACGGCAGCGAAGGACAAGAGGCGGATGGAACGCGACACGCTCAGGATCGATCCTGACGCAACGGGAATTGCCCGCGCTGCAGCGATGTTGCGCGCTGGCCAGCTCGTCGCCTTCCCGACAGAGACCGTCTACGGACTAGGTGCGGACGCTTGCCAAGGCGAGGCCGTTGCCGGGATCTACGAAGCCAAAGGCCGTCCGAGCTTCAATCCGTTGATCGCGCATGTGGCCGACTTTACTCATGCCGAAGAGATCGGCGTGTTCAACGCCGCAGCACGGACACTTGCTGAACATTTCTGGCCGGGTCCATTGACGCTCGTCGTGCCGCTCAGGCCGGGCACGCGTATCAGCGCTTTGGCCACCGCTGGCCTCGACTCGATTGCCCTGCGCGTCCCGTCACATCCCGTGGCGCGGGAAATTCTGCAGGCCGCTGGAACGCCTATCGTCGCGCCATCGGCCAATCGGTCGGGCCGTGTGAGCCCAACGGAAGCGGATCATGTCTGGGCCGATCTCAATAGTCGGATCGATGCGATCGTCGAAGGCTGGTCGACACCGGTCGGCGTGGAATCGACCATCGTGTCCTGTCTTGGCGCGGAGCCATCCTTGCTCCGCCCCGGCGGTGTGACGCGCGCTGAGATCGAAAACGTTCTCGGCCATGCGCTTGCCGATGCGCTTGCCGAGACCAGCATCGACGCCGCAAGACCGGTCGCGCCCGGTCTTTTGGAGTCCCATTATGCGCCGCGCGCCGCTGTGCGGCTGAACGCAACGGAGATCATGCCGGGGGAAGCTGCACTGCTGTTTGGGCCAGAGCCGCCGTCAGGACTCGATGCCGCAAAGGCCCATCTCAATCTCAGCTATCGGGGCGATCTGCGCGAGGCCGCGGCCAATCTCTTTTCCATGTTGCGGCGGCTCGACATATCTGGCGTCACGCGGATTGCCGTCATGCCGATCCCGATCGAAGGACTCGGCGAAGCCATCGAAGACCGATTGAAGCGGGCCGCCGCGCCACGGCCATCGCAGCGCGGCTGATCTTTCCTGTTTTCCAAGCTGCAAATTCATGCTCCATTCGCGCGCATGAAATTGCAGGTCCGCAAATGAAGAGTTTTCCTTGGGACGAGTTCAGGCTCGTAAAAGCCATTGCCGATACGCGCTCTTTGCAAGGCGCCGCGGATCTTCTTGGCGTCAATCATTCAACCGTTTTCCGGCGCCTCGCCGAACTCGAAGAAAAGGCGGGTGCGCCTTTGTTTGAACGCCATCGGTCCGGCTATCAGCTCACCCCGACCGGCGAGGCCATGGCGAATGTCGCAAGCCGCATCGATTCCGACGTGTCTGATTTCATGCGTAAATTGGCGGGACAGGATTTGCGCCCGCGCGGCGAAATCCGTGTCACCACCAACGACACGCTGATGCTGTATCTGATGATCCCGGTACTGGCGCTTTTCCGGCGCGAATATCCGGACATTCGCGTCGATATCATCATGTCAAATCAGGCACTCAACCTGTCTAAACGCGACGCGGATATTGCGATCAGGGCAACCGATTCACCGCCCGACAATTTGACCGGGCGGCGTGTGTCCGATCTCGTCTGGGCGATCTATGGGCGGCGCAGCGATTGGCCGCAAAGCGGCAAGAATTTTGATGTCGATTCACCGCCGGAAGACGCGAACTGGGTTTCGCTCGGCGATGGGTTTTCGCACCTCCATGCGGCGCGCTACATTCGCGATCATGTGAGACCCGAACGCATCGCGCTGACGGTGAATACGGTGCTCGGGCTTACCGAAGCGGTTGAGGCTGGAATCGGGATCGGCCCCCTGCCCTGCTTCATTGCCGATGCAAGGCCAGACCTTGTGCGGTTGTCATCCGTTGATCCGGATTTCTCCACCGGACTCTGGCTTCTCACGCATCCCGACCTGAAATCATCGCCCCGCGTGCGCGCCTTCCTTGATCTTGTAGCGGCAGAGTTGCAGAAGCTACGTCCCCGCTTGGAAGGGCGCGTGCGATCTCAGGCGTAATATCAGGCGTGGCCCGCGCTCGACGATAGTTTGCCGGGGTCAATACCGATTTTGCGGAGCGCACGATCATATTTCGTTTCGAAATTCTGATCGAAAATCAGGCTCGCATCGGCAGGACAATTCAACCAGCCATTGTCGTGAATTTCTGCCTCGAGTTGTCCCGCCGTCCATCCGGCATAGCCCAAGGCCAGCAACGCTTCGTTTGGGCCATTGCCGCGCGCGATGGCGCGCAAGATGTCGACAGTGGCAGTGAGGCAAACACCGTCATCGATCGACAGGGTGGAATTGTCGATCAGGAAATCGGAGGAATGCAGCACGAAGCCACGCCCGGTTTCGACAGGCCCGCCTTTCAAAACGCGCAAGCGCTCAGCCTGCATCGGCAGCATGATGTCGTCATCGCGTGGGATGATCTCAAGCTGGCGCAGAAGATCGGGAAACTCAATGTTCGCCGCGGGCTGATTCAGCACAAGGCCCATGGCACCTTCGGGCGAATGCGCGCAGAGATAGATAACAGACCGCGCAAAGCGCTCATCAGCCATGCCGGGCATAGCGATCAACAACTGGCCATCAAGATAACCGCGTGTGCGGTCTTTCGTCGGTTCCACGGGCAACACCATCGGGCTATGCTAAGGGTAAAGTGTAGAACTGCAAAGGCGACGATTTTGCGGCGTATCCCCCTCAGCTTACAGGACGCGGCGTCCAGCCAACGTCTTTCCTTCAACGCCATAGCGCGCTCAATGTTCGGCGCCTTGACGCTGATCCTCGCATTAGGCCCAGCGCAAGCGCAGCGTGCACCTAAGGCCGTGACCGCTACACCTCCGGCTATGATTGCGCTTATCGACTCGGGGCAGACACAAAACGGCGCCCGCATGGCTGGGCTCAGCATCGAGCTGCAACCCGAATTCAAAACCTATTGGCGCACGCCAGGCGATTCAGGTTTGCCGCCAGTCTTCGACTGGACCAAATCGAAGAACGTCAGGCAAATCGACGTGCTCTGGCCGGTGCCGCACCGGTTTGACGATCAGGCAGGCTCATCGATTGGCTATGATGGACAGGTGGTGCTGCCCATTGCAGTCCGGATTGCCGACCCTTCGCAGGAAGCGGTCCTGACACTGACACTCAATTTCGGCGTCTGCAAAACCATCTGCATTCCGGTCAAAAGCGAAGCGATCGTGCGATTGCCCCCCGGTGAACGGTCTACGGCAGCCACCGCCGCTATTGTCAAAGCAATGACGCAGGTGCCCACGCCCTCCAAGCTCGATGGCGGGTCGGTTCCCGGCATTCTCGCCGCCAAGTTGGTGAAGGACGGGACGAAGCCCGCGCTCGAAGTCGAGGCGCTCGTGCCTGCGGGCGGCAAGATCGTCGATCTTTTTGTCGAGGGGCCCGATTCCTGGTTGTTTGGTGCTTCGATTCCTGCCGCAACTGGGCCAGGACCGGCCGCAGGTGTGACCCGTATCGTCTATCGCGCGCCGCTTGAGGATGCACCGCCAGGGTTCAAAGCCGAGGGCACACGGCTAACGCTCACCTTGGCATCCGACAAGGACGCAATTGAAACGGCAGGAACGCTCGACGCGACGGGCTTGCTGCACTAAATGGCAGCAAGACATTTGTGTCTTCAGGAGGAATTATCATGACCATCGCCGTTGGCGAAAAGCTCCCCCAGGCTACATTCCGCGTGATGACGGCGGACGGCCCGCAGCCGCGTACAACCGAAGACATCTTCAAGGGGCGCAAAGTGGTGCTCTTTGCCGTACCGGGCGCGTTTACGCCGACCTGCCAAAACAATCATCTCCCCGGCTACCTGAAGAATGCCGAGACGATTAAGGCCAAGGGTGTGGATGCAATCGCCGTCACTGGCGTGAACGATGTGTTCGTGATGAATGCGTGGTGCAAAGCAAACGACGCTGAAGGCAAGATCGAATTTCTTGCTGATGGCAATGCCGATTTTGCCAAGGCGCTTGGGCTTGCGATGGACGGTTCGGGCTTCGGCCTCGGCACGCGCTCGCAACGTTATTCGATGGTTGTCAATGATGGCGTGGTCGAAAGCATCAACATCGAAGACTCGCCGGGTAAGGCCGATGTTTCGGGTGCAGATGCTTTGATCAAGCAGCTCTGAGATTTGCCCTCAATAGCATTGAAAAAGGGGCCCGCTCGGCCCCTTTTTTGTTTGCGCCCGATCAGGCCGGTTGCGCTGCGGGCCGTTCCACCGGCGCTTCGTTGATCGGCAAATTGATCGCGGCCGATGCGATGCCGAGCGCGATCGAGAGCCACCAGACGATGGTGTAGGAGCCCGTCTGCTCATAGAGCACGCCGCCGAGAAACACGCCGAGGAAGCCGCCTAGCTGATGCGAGAAAAAGGCGAAGCCGTAGAGCATGGCGAGATAACGCGTTCCGAACATCTGCGCGACGAGGCTCGAGGTCGGCGGTACGGTCGATAGCCAGAGAAGGCCAATGCTGACCCCGAACAAGATCGCATTGGTGGGCGTCGGAGGTGCCATGATGAAAAACAGCACAGCCACCGAACGCGCCGCATAGATGAAGGACAGAATCCATTTTTTCGGCATACGGCTCGACAAATAGCCGGCGAGCAACGACCCCACTGCATTGGCAAGGCCGATAACCGCAAGCGTCCAGCCAGCAATCTGCGCCGGCAGGCCGACATCCTTCATATAAGCGGGCATATGCGCGGTGATAAAGGCGAGTTGAAAGCCGCAGGTGAAAAAGCCGATCACAAGCAGCACATAGCTCGGATGGCGGAAGGCTTCACCCAAAGCCTGTCTGATCGACTGGGAAGGGCCCTCCTTACGCACCCCGCCGGTGCCGCGCGTCGCGAGCGTCAAGGACAATGGCAGAACGGCCAGCATGGTGATGCCAAAGATGAACAGCGTCTGCTGCCAGCCAACGCTATCGATCAACGCATTGCCGATGGGCGGAAACAGAAACTGACCGAAGGACCCTGCTGCCGTCCCTGCACCGAATGCGAGACCGCGCCATTTCTCCGGGAGAAGCTTGCCAAACGCTCCGATGACGAGATTGAACGAACAACCCGACAGACCGAAGCCGATTAGAACACCGGCGCTCAGCGTCATCATGCCCGGCGTTGAGGCATAAGCCATCATGACCAGACCGGCAGCATAAAGCAGCGCACCGAGCCAAAGCATCCGCACCGTTCCGAACCGATCGGCCAACGCACCTGCAAAAGGTTGTCCGACGCCCCAGAGCAGGTTCTGAATCGCAATCGAGAAAGAGAAGACTTCGCGGCTCCAACCAAATTCACGGCTCATTGGGATTTGGAAAAGGCCAATGGCAGACCGCGGCCCGAAGGTAAGCAAGCCCGCAAGACAGCCACACACCAGGATGACAATGGGGGCGAAACGGCGGACCGTGGCGGCGGCGGTGGTCATGGGAGAATTCCTGTCCTCGAATGCGCCCGTTGTAGTCAGGACCGTAAGCTCTGACCAGTGAGGCGCGCGCAAAGCGGCCGCCTTGTTCTTGCGTGCCTCTTCATCCCAGTTTCGACCCCAACTTAAATTCTATGCAGCCCCACTGGAAATGTCCCGAGCACGCGCCTATAATCCTTATGCTCGAAGTGAGTATTAGTTTGCTTCAGCCTGAATGACACCGGGGTCGCATCCGGTGATTTTTCGGTCCACAGATATGCTCAATATGAGCATAAGGAGTGCGCCATGGCCATGACTGCCACGCTGCAACGGGATTCGATGCCCGGCTTCGCCGAACGCCCTGCGCGGCCTATGGGCCCAAGCGCGGCGGAGCGTTTCGGCGTTCTGCCGAAGCCCGTTCTCGAATGGACGCCCGCCGTAGAACGCGCCACGGCGCATCTTTACGAGCGCGTAAAGGACGCGATCCCGGCAGTCGAATGGCCGTTCTTTGCGCCTTATGTGAAAGCGATCAACGAGATCAAGAAGCAGCGCAACGCTGTTATTCTGGCGCATAATTATCAGACGCCGGAAATTTTCCACTGCGTGTCAGATGTGGTGGGCGACTCTTTGCAGCTCGCACGCCTTGCCGCCAAGCAGGATGCCGAAATCATCGTGCAATGCGGTGTGCATTTCATGGCGGAGACGTCGAAGCTGCTCAGCCCCGAGAAGACCGTTCTGATCCCCGACATGCGCGCAGGTTGCTCGCTGGCGGAATCAATCACGGGTGCGGATGTCCGCTTGCTGAAAGAGCGCTATCCCGGCGTGCCTGTTGTCACTTATGTGAATTCCTCGGCCGATGTGAAAGCCGAGACGGATATTTGCTGCACATCGTCAAATGCCGTGCAGATCGTCGAAAGCCTCGGCGTCGATCGTGTCATCTTCCTGCCGGATGAATATCTCGGGAAGTATGTCGCCTCGCAAACGAAGGTGAAGCTCATCCTATGGAAAGGCCATTGCGAAGTTCATGAGCGCTTTTCCGGCGAAGAACTGCGCGCCTATCGCGATGCCGATCCGTCCGTGCAAATCATTGCGCATCCGGAGTGCCCGCCCGATGTGCTCGCCGAAGCCGACTTCACTGGCTCGACCGCGCATATGATAGATTGGGTGAAGGCGAAGAAGCCTGCCAAGGTCGTAATGGTGACGGAATGTTCGATGGCATCGAATGTCGCCGCCGAAGTGCCGGAGGTGAATTTCATTCGCCCGTGCAATCTCTGCCCGCACATGAAGCGCATCACGCTGCCGAAGATTCTCGACAGCCTTCTGAACATGACCGATGAAGTCGTAATCGACCCGGCAATTGCCGAGCGTGCACGCCTACCCATCGAGCGCATGATCAATCTCAAGAGCTGATCCGCATTGTAATCGGAAAGGCCGTCGCATGAGCGGCATCGTCATTGTCGGCGGCGGCCTTGCAGGCCTGTTCTGCGCGCTTGAACTCGCCCCCCACCCCGTCACCGTGCTTGCCGCTGCGCCGATTGGCGAAGGCGCATCGTCTGCCTGGGCGCAAGGTGGCATTGCCGCCGCCATCTCAGAAGGCGACAGCGCGGAACTGCACACACACGACACCATCATTGCGGGGGTCGGTCTCGTCGATGAAGCGGTAACGCTCGGCATGGCGCAGGAGGCGGGCGAGCGCGTACGCGATCTGTTGCGCTATGGCGTGCCATTCGACCGCGATCTCGAAGGCCATCTCGTGCAATCGCGCGAGGCGGCGCATTCGGCACGGCGCATTGTGCGCGTTGCGGGCGACCGTGCGGGCCGTGCCATCATGGATGCGCTCATCGCCAAAGTGCATGACACGCCGTCGATCACACTGCATGAAGGTTTCGTCGCCGAAGAATTGATCGTCCGCGAAGGCCGCATCGCCGGTGTGGTGGCGCGTGGCGAACGCGGACTCGCAGACGCTGCACATTTTTTCCGCGCCAGTGACGTGGTATTGGCGACGGGAGGCCTTGGCGCACTTTATGCGGTGACGACAAATCCGCCGGAATCGCGCGGGATCGGTCTCGCTTTGGCAGCGCGCGCAGGCGCGATCATTGCCGATCCAGAATTTGTGCAATTTCATCCAACAGCCATAGCCATTGGACGCGACCCTGCTCCCTTAGCCACTGAAGCGTTGCGCGGCGAAGGTGCAACATTGATCGATGCTGATGGCGTGCGCTTCATGTTGCCTCTCCACACCGATGCCGAACTCGCGCCACGCGACATTGTTGCACGCGGTGTGTTTGCACAATGGCAGGCAGGCAAGGGTGCATTTCTCGATTGTCGTACCGCCATCGGTGCGGAGTTCGACGCAAAATTTCCAACCGTAGCGCGCATCTGCCGCGAAGCTGGCATCGATCCCGCTACCGCGCCCATCCCAATCATGCCTGCCGAGCATTATCATATGGGCGGCGTGAAGACGGATGCGCAAGGCCAGACAAGTCTACCGGGCCTCTGGGCCGCGGGCGAAGTTGCATCGACCGGCGTGCATGGCGCCAACCGGCTTGCATCGAACTCGCTGCTCGAAGCTGTGGTGTTTGCATCACGCATCGCTGAGGCATTGAAGGGTAAGGCAGCAGACGCTATTGCGCCGGAAAAATTGTCGCCCAATGTGCGGACCGATCCACCTCCGGCTCTCGTCCATGCGTTGCGTCAAACGATGAGCGACCATGTCGGCGTTATTCGCGACGGTGCGGGCTTGCGGCAAGCTATCCAGAGTTTTGCCGATTTCCGTCGCGAGACGGACGATCTTTGCGTTCATGCTATGCTCGATAGCGCGCTGCTCGTGACTGTCGCAGCACATCGGCGCCGTGAAAGCCGCGGCGGACATTGGCGCACAGATTATCCGGAAGCGTCACCCGCCTTTGCGCATCGCACTTTCATCACGCTGGACGAAGCCAAGGCATTGGGTCAGGAGATTCTCGCATGAGCGCCTTGTTCATCAATCCTCTCTCCATAGACACCCTGGTGCGCGCTGCGCTCGACGAAGATCTGGGACGCGCGGGCGACATCACGTCGCTCGCGACCATTCCGGCAGGACGTACGGCGCAAGCTGATTTCGTCTTACGCAAGCCGGGCACGATTGCTGGGCTCGCCTTTGCCGAGGCGGCTTTCCGCCTCCTCGACCCAGCCGTGCGTTTTGAGAAACTGGCTCAAGATGGACAGGCCTTACCGGAACACACGACACTGGCGCGCGTCTCCGGCAATGCCATCGCGATTTTGTCTGGCGAACGTGTCGCGTTGAATTATCTCGGCCGCTTGTCCGGCATCGCGACGCTCACGGCGCATTATGTCAAAGCTGTTTCTGGCACGCAGACCAAAATCGTCTGCACGCGCAAGACGACGCCGGGGCTGCGCGCGGCTGAAAAATATGCTGTGAAATGCGGCGGTGGTGCCAATCACCGCTTTGGTCTCGATGATGCCATCCTGATCAAGGACAATCATATCGCCGTTGCAGGTGGAATCGCACCCGCCTTACGCGCCGCCAAAGCCGCTGTCGGCCATCTCGTGAAAATCGAGATCGAGGTCGATACGCTCGATCAACTGCGCGAGGTGATCGCAGAAGGTGCGGATGTTGTCCTCCTCGACAATATGAACCCCGCCACATTACGTGAAGCCGTCAGGCTCATCGATGGGCGCATGAAGAGCGAGGCCTCCGGCGGCGTCAATCTCGAAACGGTGCGCGCAATTGCCGAAAGCGGCGTCGACATCATTTCCGTTGGCGCGTTGACGCATTCAGCCAGTGTGCTCGACATTGGGCTTGATATTGCGATCTGAAAGTTGCTGCTCACCAACGCAATAGCAAACGGCCGCTCAGCGCTCCCATCACAGTCAAGGCAATGGCGACTGCGCCGTACCAAAAGACAACAAAAAAGGGCGATTCGTCCGGGCAATGGACTGCGTAGATCAAGCCCGCAACAGAAGCGCAGAAAAAGCCTGCAACAGCACCGGAGGCAACCGCCCCTTCTGGTGCGCCCCCCCGCAATGTCACGAGCATTGCGGCCAATAGGGGCAGTCCGATCAGCGGCATAACAGTAAGGCAGAAAATGCCGTTTTCGCCCATCAGGGCGCGATTCCATTCACCGCGCGGAAGCAGCATGGCCTCACCGCCGATCATCGCCAACCAATAAAGCGCAGCCCAACCCAGCAGCCTCAAATCACGCGGCTTCACTGCAATCGGTCCCGCGGCCCGATGTAGAACTGGCCATAGCGCCAATATCAGCGCGAGGAGAAGGCTCAACTTGAAGAGAAATCGCACATCGCCAAGCGCTGCGATGCCATCGTCACGCAATCCGTACAACCCATAGAAAACACTTCCTACCAGTACGGTCGAAATACCAACACGAAAGCGGATTTGCTCTGACATGCGCCGGGGCGACGACGGCAGATCTTCCACCAAAGCCCCAATCAACGGATGCGTGTGCATCAACGCTCACTCCCATAAATACGTGCCAACGTCTTCAATCCGCGATGTAAGGTGACACGCGCCGTTCCCTCGCTGATGCCTAGGCGTTGCGCCGCATCGCGGATGGAGAGACCTTCGACGGAGACAGCCAAAACGATTGTCCGTTGACGATCACCTAAACGATGCACAAAGCGAACAAGCTCTTGCTCGGAAAGACCTTCACGACCGACAGGCGCTTCGATGATTTCCTCAAACTCATCAAGCGGCACTTCCAATCGGCGGCCACGACGTCGCAATGCATCGATGATTTTGTGCCGGGCGATGCCATAGACCCAAGGCATGACCATGGCGCTCTCATCCCATGTATGCCGACGCATATGAATAGCCAACATGATCTCCTGAACGACATCTTCAGAGTCGACGGTAGCAGCCCCCACCCGCGCTAGAGATTTTACCGCTATTTGGCGCAAAATCGGCAGCAAAGCCGACAGGAGAGTGCGATAGGCATCTTGGTCACCCCGGTTCGCCGCACGCATCCATGCGGAGAGCTGCTCATCCCTGCCCTTCAATGCATCCATTCTCAATCCCATTCGCATGAAAACCGAAATTGTTACAAATCCGACTCAAAGTTTTTAAAAAATTCTTTTCACATGCTCATTGTAACGCAAAGCAGACTCCAACCGAAAGAGTGACATGGGCATTGGCCCGTTCACACCTTGAGGAGATCTATGATGATCAAGACGTCGTTACAGCTTTCACTTGCAGCTGCAGCTTTGCTGGCCACATCAGTGACAGTCCCAGCACAGGCTCAGTCGAGCGACAAAGAGCGTTGCTTTGGCGTCTCATTAAAAGGTCAGAATGATTGTGCCGCCGGTCCTGGCACAACCTGCGCAGGAACATCCAGCGTCGATTATCAAGGTAATGCTTGGAAATATGTGCCCAAGGGCACGTGTTTGTCGATCACAACGCCAAAGGGAAAAGGCTCGCTCGAAGCGAAACGGGCTTGAGCAAGCGGCAACCTACATAACCCAACACGCCTTTCGTCTGGGGATTTCATCATGCAAGAGAGCAGACCGCCTTTGGGAGCCGGGGTGTCGTTTAAGCCAGATCATTACGAAGATCTCTCCAGCGGCCAGGTCGAGCTTTCATTTATTGAAGTCCATGCAGAGAATTATATGGGATCAGGCGGACGTCCCATCGCCATGCTCGATCGCCTTCGACAACACTACAGCCTATCGCTTCATGGTGTTGGACTTTCGATCGGTGGCGAAGCTCCGCCTGACCCTCAGCATTTGCAGCGCGTGAAGGCTATTTGTGAAAGGTTTCAACCATGCAGCTTTTCGGAGCATCTGGCATGGTCGACCCATGAGGGTGCTTATTTCAACGATCTTCTCCCTCTCCCCTATACCGCCCAGACGTTAGGGCGCGGTTGCGATCACATCGATCTGATTCAAACCACGCTCAAGCGTGAAATTTTACTCGAAAATCCAGCAACCTACATTACGTTTTCAGAATCGACATGGACGGAAGTCGACTTCATTCATCAGATTGCACAACGTACTGGATGCGGTCTTCTTCTTGACCTTAACAACGTACATGTCTCCGCAGGGAATCACAGTTTTTCGGCACAGGATTATCTTGTCCATTTCCCATTGCAAAAAGTCAGGGAAATTCACCTTGCAGGGCACGCCATCGAACAATTCGAAGATGAAAAATTGTTGATCGACACGCATGATCGTACCGTTAGCGAGGAGGTGTGGGACTTGTTTGAAACCGTCATTGCAACGGTTGGGCCCATCGCGACATTGATCGAATGGGATCAAGACATTCCGCAATTCTCGACTTTACTTGCCGATGCACAACGCGCCAATGCTCGTCTTACCCATTATGCTGGTACTATGGTGGCGCCATGATTGAGGATGTTTTTGCAAGACATCTGCGTTCTGGAGCAGAGCCACCTGAAGGGTTGTTTGCAAGCGGGAGACCCGACCGTCGTTTTGAAGTTTATCGCAACAATGTTGTTCACAGCCTTACGACGGCGCTCGCTACCCGCTTTCCCGCGACTCAGCGTCTTTTGGGAATTGAGTGTTTTCAAGCCTGCGCACAGCTTTTCGTCGAGAGCTACAAGCCGATATCGCCCGTCATGATGTTTTATGGCGATGATTTTCCGGCGTATCTTACGACGCTTCCCAGCCTTACCAATTGGCCATTTTTAGCCGATGTCGCACGCATTGAAGTGGCGCGAACTCGTGCCTATCATGCTATTGATCGCGCGCCGCTCCGGCTCAAGGTTGGCGATGCCGATGAAATCGAGACCTATCTTAATCGTGTCTTCAATCCACATCCAGCAGCGAGCGTCTTTCATTCACCCTATCCTGCAGGCACGATCTGGGCAGCGAGCGGCACCGAGGAGGCGCTCCCACCAGAAGCATGGCGCGATGAAACGATCGCCGTTACGCGTGCCGCATATGAGGTTCAGGTCTCCCTTGTGCCACGCGGAACTGCGATTTGCATTGACGCCATTGGTAAAGGTGTTGTTCTCGGCGAAGCAATCGCAATCGCCTGTCACGCAGACGAAGAATACGATCCAGCACTCATTTTAGCGACCTTGTTGCGTTGCAATCTTCTCGCAGACCCGCAACAGGAAAGTGATCATGAAAATTCATAACGAAAAGGCACAGAGCGTCTCAGTATCGATCGTCACAGCCATCAATCAAGTGATCGCGTTGATGTCGCGCATTCCAAACGACGCGATCGCGCTATTGGCCCGAATTTCGATCGGTGCCATTTTTTGGCGTTCGGGCGCGACCAAGGTGAACGGATTTTCTCTTTCGGAAAATGCGATCGAATTATTTCGTGAGGATTACAAATTACCTTTGATCGATCCCGTTGTCGCTGCAACATTGGCGGCGCTTGCCGAGCATATCTTTCCAGTACTTTTGATCGTCGGCTTGGCGAGCCGACTCTCTGCGACCGCACTTCTCGGCATGACCGCCATTATTCAAATCTTCGTCTATCCCGGAGCATGGCCGATCCATGGCGTTTGGGCCACCGCTTTACTTGTAATCATCGCGCGCGGTCCCGGTTTTGTTTCATTGGACGCGCTCATTGCCAAAAGAATGCGTCCCTAAATCCGCGGCTTCTCGCCCGAAGCCTCGATGCGTCGGAAAGCATCGGTGTTGCAGCCAGGGCAGACTTGCGAGATGGTCGGGTGCGCCAGATAAAAGATGTGACGGCCGATGACGTCCATCTTCTTGAGATGTTTGCCCCAGCGCGGGCTGACATAATTGGCGTGATAATGCGTCGCGTTGGCGACACGCGGATTGTAATTGCGGCCATCAAGGACGGCTTTTGACAGACGGACCGCAATCTCCCACGGACCCGGCTCAGTCACGGCCAGCGATTTGCCTTCGCAGGTGAAGGTGAATTCGCAGGCCAGATGTTTGTGGCTGTTCTGATAGACAACACCGCAGATCGATGTTGGGTAGAGACCGCTCTTGATGCGGTTAAGCACGACTTGTGCGACGGCAGCCTGCCCGAGTTCCGGCTCGCTGCGCGCTTCGAAATAAACCGCTTCTGCGAGGCAGCGCTCCTCGCGTGACAGATTGGCGGTGCCGATCAGATCGCGATAGCCCCTACCCGCACGCGTGACAGGTTCCTCGGCTTTCAATGTCGATAGGCCCTGCACCGTGTTGGGGGCCACGGCTGCGATTGTCACGGTCTTCTTCACGCGCTTTTGCGTCTCAGCTTGAGCGGGCTTCGCATCAGCAACAATGATGGCGTCATTGCCTGTTTCGACATGCAGTGGTGTTGTCGAAGCGATGGTGAATGCGTCAGGCGTTGCCGGGGTCGTTTGTGCTGTTACAGCTTCGGCCTGTGCCGGCGTCATGCCAGCGGCCGCTGCTTCGGGCGACATCGGCGCAGAGGCGAGCGCGGTGCTCGTGCCACCTGCGACCGGCGCGTATTCGAAGCGGAGATAAGCACGGGGATGGAGCGCGGCGGATGCGCTGCCTGAAAAATGCGAGTGCACGCCATCGCGCGGCAGCGCCATCATCCAGCCGTCGGGCGATGGCATGACAATCGCAAAATCTTGGCTCGCATCGGGATCGAGATCGCTCTTCATGCGGCGCTCGACGACAGGCCATTGGCGCGGCCCTGGTTTGAGGTCCGAGCGCAAGGGCTCGCCCATGCCGGGCTCGGCTTCGAACTTACGTGCGGTCCCGAACAGCAAACCAAAGGCTGGGTTGGCTGAGCGAGAATCCGCTGGCAATGACGAGAGCAGCCAGGCGGACGAGATGGGCGGAACGGTTTTTTCGCCGATGACAGCCTTCGCTTCGCCAAGAATGGCGGCGGAATAGCCAGTGGTGACATCAATGCCGGCGGATGCCGTGAAGCTGACAAGCAAGCCTGCGCAAAGCCCCCAACGGCTCAAGCGCAAACCCCAACTGGGACGCTTCCCACGCATCGACAAACCCGCAAAGCCACTCAGGCGACAGGCTTCGTTTATCGTCGATTAGCGTTGATGGATGGTTAAGCTGGGCACGAAATGGGGGTTTCGGGCCAAGCAGGAGACGCGGGATCCACGATGGACGCATCACCTCCGGATCGATTTACGCCGTGCTAGCGGCCTTCACGCCCAGCGCGGACTGGGCCGCCGCCAAGCGCGCAATCGGCACGCGATAGGGCGAGCAGGACACGTAATCGAGCTCGATCTTCTCGCAGAAAGCGATCGAGGCGGGGTCGCCACCATGCTCGCCGCAAATCCCGAGCTTGATATCTTTGCGCGTCATGCGCCCGCGCTCGGCAGCGAATTTTACCAATTCGCCGACTCCATCCTGATCGATGGTGACAAACGGATCGGCAGGCAGAATGCCTTTTGCGGTGTAGGGCCCCAAGAAGGATGCAGCGTCGTCACGGCTGATGCCAAGCGTCGTCTGCGTCAGATCGTTGGTGCCGAAAGAGAAGAATTCCGCTGCTTCTGCGATTTCAGCCGCGCGCAGCGCCGCTCGTGGCAATTCGATCATGGTGCCGACCTGATAATCGAATTGTGCCCCGGTTTCCTTCTTTACCGCTTCGGCCATGGCGTCGATGCGGCCTTTGACGAGATCGAGTTCCGGCTTGGTCATAACAAGCGGTACCATCACTTCAGGAATGACGGCTTTGCCGGTTTTCTTCGCTGCGTCGACGGCTGCTTCGAATATAGCACGCGCCTGCATCTCGGCGATTTCAGGATAAGCGACCGCGAGGCGGCAGCCACGGAAGCCGAGCATCGGATTGAATTCGTGCAATTCGGCGGCGCGCTGTTTCAACTTCTCGGGCGAGGCGTTCATCGCGGTCGCGACTTCGGCGATTTCCTCATCCGTATGTGGCAGGAATTCATGCAGCGGCGGATCAAGTAGACGGATTGTCACCGGCAGACCCGACATGATCGTGAACAATTCAACGAAATCTGCGCGCTGCATCGGCAGCAATTTGGCGAGCGCGGCGCGGCGGCCCTTCTCGTCATCGGCCAGAATCATCTCGCGCATGGCGACGATGCGGTCGCCTTCGAAGAACATATGCTCCGTCCGGCAGAGGCCAATCCCTTCAGCGCCAAAACTACGCGCGGTGCGGGCATCCAGCGGGGTTTCAGCATTGGCGCGCACCTTCATGCGGCGCACACCATCGGCCCAGCCCATCAACGTCCCGAATTCGCCGGAGAGTTCCGGCTCAAGCATTTTCACCGCACCATGCAGCACCTGACCTGTCGTGCCGTCAATGGTGATGAAATCGCCCTTCTTCAACGTTACCCCGCCGGCTACCATCGTTTGCGCGGCATAATCGACGCGCAACATCCCGGCACCCGAAACGCAAGGCTTGCCCATGCCGCGTGCAACCACCGCCGCGTGCGAGGTCATGCCACCGCGCGTCGTGAGAATGCCTTCGGCTGCGTGCATGCCGTGAATGTCTTCCGGCGAGGTCTCGATGCGGACGAGAATAACCTTCTTGCCCGCCGCCTTCGCCGCTTCGGCTTCATCGGAGTCGAAAACAATTTCGCCAGCTGCCGCGCCGGGCGAGGCCGGCAGACCCGAAGCGATCACCTTGCGATCGGCATTGGGGTCGATGGTTGGGTGCAGCAATTGGTCGAGCGAGGCGGGGTCGATCCGGCCCACCGCTTCGTCTTGCGTAATGAGACCTTCGGCTGCGAATTCGACAGCAATCTTCAGCGCCGCTTTCGCGGTGCGCTTGCCATTGCGCGTCTGCAGCATCCAGAGCTTACCGCGCTCGATCGTGAATTCAACGTCCTGCACATCGCGATAATGTTTTTCGAGCAGGCCGCAAATGCGTAAGAACTCCTTGAAAGCCTCAGGCATTACTTTTTCAAGCGAAGGACGATCCGAGCCAGCTGCAATGCGCGCCTTCTCCGTAATGTCCTGCGGGGTGCGAATGCCTGCGACCACGTCTTCGCCCTGCGCGTTGACAAGAAATTCGCCGTAGAGCTCCTTCTCGCCCGTCGAGGGATTGCGTGTGAACGCGACGCCGGTGGCAGAGGTTTCGCCAAGATTGCCGAACACCATGGCCTGCACATTGACGGCGGTGCCCCAGCTCGCAGGGATATTGTGCAATTCGCGATATTTGATGGCGCGCGCATTCATCCACGAGCCGAATACAGCACCAATCGCGCCCCAGAGTTGCTCCTTGGGATCCTGCGGAAAATCCTTGCCGATCGCATCCTTCACGATCGCCTTATATTTGCCGATCAGCGTCTTCCAATCCGCGGCAGTCAGCGCGGTATCGAGCGTGACGCCTTTGCGCTCCTTGTATTCTTCAAGCGCATCTTCGAAATGGTGATGATCGACGTCGAGCACGACGTTCGAATACATCTGGATGAAGCGACGATAGGAATCATAAGCGAAGCGCTCATCATTGGCGCCTTTGGCCAAAGCTTCGACGGTGACATCGTTGAGGCCGAGATTGAGAACCGTATCCATCATGCCCGGCATCGATGCGCGCGCACCGGATCGGACCGACACAAGGAGCGGATTGGCATTATCGCCAAAGATTTTGCCTGTAAGTTCGCCAACATGGGCGAGCGCGTTCTCAACCTGCGCCTTGAGTTCCGCCGGATAGGTCTGCCCATTGGCATAATAATAGGTGCAGACTTCCGTCGAGATTGTGAAGCCGGGCGGCACCGGAAGACCGAGATTGCTCATCTCGGCGAGATTGGCCCCCTTGCCGCCAAGGAGATTGCGCATCCCAGCTTGGCCTTCGGCCTTGCCGTCACCGAATGTGTAAACCCATTGCGTCATCTGGCGGTCCCTTCGCAGGCGCAAAAAGTACGATGTCCCTTCGCGTATTCCGTCCGAAAACGCAATATCGGACCCGCCCGGACAGCCATGCAGACGCCGGGCGAGGCCGTTCAGTTCTAGTTCAGGCTTTGCGCAAAGCCAGTGCCATCTGGATCCAACCGAAGCCAACGAAAACGAGATCGACGCCGAGGAAGATGCCAAGCACGAAAGCCCCTGAAGCAGGCCATTGCGCGATGATCATGCCGCCGAGCGCAACCGTGATGATGCCGGAGACCACGATCCAGATCCAAGGGCTGCCATCCTTCATCTTCGTGGCGAGGAAAATGCGCAGGAAGCCCGAGAAGAGCAGGCTCCATCCCAGAATGAGTGTCAGTATGCTCGCGGCCAAGGCCGGGTTCTGGAAAGCGACAAAACCGCCGACGACATAAAGCGCGCCCAGCAAAACCCAGAGGATCGACTGGCCCCAGCTCTTCATCTGGAATGCCGAAGCGATCTCGACGATGCCGGCCAGGATCATCATGGCGCCGACAATATAGACGCTCGCGACCGTCGCTGCCACGACAGAACCCAGCGCCACGAAACCAGCGAAAGTATAGACGATGCCGAGGATGAGCACCCATTTCCACTTGCTGCGAATGGCCGCGATGGCGGTAGCCAAGGTTGGGCCCTGATCGGTTTCGGTGTTTGTCATACGCAAATCCCCCATTCAATGCAGCGGGCCATCCCCCGCCTCGCGGACCCTTATAGACCGGTTTGAACGAATTGGCTCCTTTCCCCAGTTGAAAGCCTGCGCGTTCCGCGCGACAAACCCCGACCCGGATCGAAGCCTGAGGAGCCCTTATGACACCCTTTCGCGCCCTTGTGATCGACAAGAAGGACGAAACCCAAAGCGTGGGCATACGCCCGCTCGACCCTTCCGAACTGATGGAGGGTAATGTCCTCGTCCGGGTCACACATTCGACCGTCAATTACAAGGATGGGCTGGCGCTTACGGGCAAAGCCCCGGTGGTGCGCCGCTTTCCCATGGTGCCCGGGATCGATTTCGCTGGGATTGTTGAGGAATCGGACGATCCGACCTTCAAGAAGGGCGATGCCGTCCTTCTGAATGGTTGGGGTACGGGCGAGACGCATCTTGGTGCTTATGCAGATTATTCGCGCGTCAAAGCCGATTGGCTGATCCGGCTGCCGCAGGGACTCAATGCGGCGGAAGCCATGGCGATCGGTACAGCCGGTTACACCTCAATGCTGGCCGTTATGGCGCTCGAACATCATGGCATGACGCCTGATCGGGGTGCTGCCATCGTCACAGGTGCTGCAGGTGGTGTTGGCTCTGTTGCAATTTCGCTGCTCGCCAAAGCAGGCTGGCATGTCATCGCCTCAACAGGGCGCGTGAGCGAAGCCGATTATCTGAAATCGCTCGGAGCGAGCGAAGTGATCGACAGGGCCGAGTTGTCCGGTCCAGCCAAACCGCTCGCGAAGGAACGCTGGGCGGCGGGAGTCGATTCCGTCGGTTCGACGACGCTTGCCAATTTGATTGCCGCCACACGATATGGCGGCGCGATTGCCGCTTGCGGTCTCGCGCAGGGCATGGATCTGCCAACAAGCGTCGCGCCTTTCATTTTGCGCGGCGTCTCGCTGCTCGGCATCGACAGCGTGATGTGCCCAAGAGCGAAGCGCGCGGACGCGTGGACGCGGCTTGCCCGCGATCTCGACCGCGCGGCGCTCGCCAAAATGACCACAATGATCGGCTTTGGCGACATTCAGAAAGCCGCTGCCGACATCATGGCCGGCCAGATCCGCGGTCGCGTCGTCGTTGATATGGCGAAATAATCGGGATAACGAAATAATCAGGCCGCTTCGGCGGCGGCGCCAACAAGTTTACGTGCGTCCGCCGCTGACATCGGATGGCCGAAGGCAAAGCCTTGCGCAAATTCGCAGCCGAGCTGCGCCATCTCGACGGCATCCGATTCCGTCTCGACGCCTTCAGCAACGATCTCCATGCCGAGATCGTGTCCCATCTGAACGATCGAGCGCAGGATGATGGGGCGCACACCGCGCTGATCGGGGCGGACCAAGGATTTGTCGATTTTCAGCGTATCGAAAGGGAAACGCTGGAGATAGGCGAGCGACGAGTAGCCCGTACCGAAATCATCCAACGAAAGCCCTGCGCCCAAATCTTTCAAGCGTACAAAAATCTGCGCCGACAATTCGGGATTTTCCATCATCAAGCTCTCGGTGATTTCGAGCCGGAGGGTGCCGCGAATGACCGTCGTGCGCGATAAGACCGTCTTCACGTCGAGCAGAAGATCGTGGCGGAAGAGCTGGCGACTCGAGACATTGACGCTGGCAAAAAGCGGCGGATCGACAACGAGTGCCGTCTGCCACGCCGCCAATTCGCGCGCTGTGCGATCGAGGACATAAAGACCGAGTTCGGTGATGAGTCCCGTCTCTTCTGCAATTGGAATGAATTCACCGGGTAGCAGCACGCCAAGACGCGGATGGTTCCAGCGAACCAGCGATTCAAACCCAGCGACTGTCCGGTCGGTCAGCCGCACAATAGGTTGGAAGGCGACCGTCAATTCGTTGCGTTCGAGGGCGCGGCGCAGATCGTGCTCCATCGCCATGCGGTCGGTCCGTTGCGCGCGCATTGCTGGGCGGAATGTTTCAACGCGATCTCCGCCCAGCCGCTTGGCATGCATCATCGCAATTTCTGCATTGCGCAGCATTTCAGTCCCACGGCCGTCAATGGTTGAATCAGTCAACGCCATGCCGATGGAGGCGGTGAGGAACACATCGCGCTCGCCGAAACTGTTAGGCGTTGCGATGACCTTACGCATGGATTCGACAAGGGCTGCCACACCACCCACGTCCTGTTCAGATAGGATCATCACTGAGAATTGATCCCCGCCGATGCGCGATAGCGTATCTTGCGCCTTCAAGAGGCGCGACAGGCGTCGTGCGAGCGTCAACAGAAGGGAATCGCCAACCGCCAGACCAACAAGATCGTTCACATCCTTGAAGCCGTCGATGTCAATGAGCAGCAGCGTCGGGCGTACGGCTTCATCAGTGCGAGCGAGCGTTAGCGCGGCATCAAGACGGTCAAGGAAGAGGCGGCGGTTCGGCAGACCCGTCAAATGATCGTGCAACGAATCTTGCAGCAACCGCTCTTCCGATACTTTCACATCGGTAATGTCGTTGAGTGTGCCGATGATGCGCTGGACCTCGCCATCGGTGCCGAGCACGGGGCGCGCCTTCAGCGCAATCCAGTGATAACGGCCATCGATTGCTTTGATGCGAACATCAACGCTAACGCGGCCGCGGCGATGCTCAAGAGTGGAGTCGAGCGTAGCACGGAAACGGTCGCGGTCGAATTGGTGAATATTTTCAACGAAAGACGCAGCAGACCCTTCGAGCGTGCCGTGCTTCAATCCAAGTTGCTGTTCAAGATCATTACCAACGGTGATGCGATCGGAGATGACGTCCCAGTCGAACAGGGTCGCGCCTGAGCCTGTCAGCGCCAGCGCGCGGCGTTCAGCATCGCTCACCTGTCCCTCAGCAAAACCACCCCCGGCAAACGCATGCTGAATGACAGTAAAGCCGATCAGCATGACAATAAGGACAAGGCCACCGATGAGGGCCGGTGCGGCCGCATCGTTGGACAATTGGCCCGTGATCATAAAGCCTGCCGCCACGACCCAAGCGAGCAATAAGAACCAAGTCGGGATCAGCATCAGCGCACGGTCATAGCCATGCGTCGACAGATAGATGACAAGCAGGAAGCCGAAAGCGGCGACGCCGCCAATCGAAATGCGTGCAACGCCCGCGGCAACGGGCGGGTTAAATAGAGCAAGTCCGATCAGCGCGCCCAGAAACAAAAGCCAGCCAATCGTGATGTGGCTCAGGCGTACATGCCAGCGATTGAGATTGAGATAGGCAAACAGAAAGACAAGTAGCGTTGCGGCCAATACCGCTTCAGCACCGGCGCGATAGATTTGTTCACCGCGCTCCGTTGTCGGGATGATTTTCTGCCAGAAGCCGAAATCGATGCAGACATAAGCGAGCACGGCCCAAGCGAGTGCGGCCGCAGCCGGAAAAATCACAGCCCCACGCACAACGAAAACGATGGTGAGAAACAAGGCAAGCAGGCCGGCAATACCGATCACGATGCCGCGATAGAGCGTCAGCCCATTCTGCTTGTCTTTATAATCGTCAGCGTTCCACAAATAGAGCTGCGGCAGATGGGGCGTCGCCAGCTCGGCGACATAAGTCACGGTCGCACCGGGATCGAGCACGATTTCGAAAATGTCAGCTTCGGCGTTTTCCTCACGCACCGGACTTTCGCCTTGGCTGGCCGTCACGGCTGTAATCCGCGTGGAGCCGAGATCGGGCCAGACGACGCCGGAACCAACAAGGCGCGAATGCGGCGCGACGAGCCAGCGCGTGATCTGCTCGGATGTGTCGTTCTTAAGAGCGAAAACGATCCAGTCGGGACGTGAGCCTTCTTCTGCTGCAGCCACTTGAATGCGGCGCACGATCCCATCAGGCCCCGGCGCCGTCAGGATCTGGATGGCATCGCCTTGCGACTGATAGCTGTCGATCCGGGGGAGGAGGTCAATGGCTGGAGCCTCAGGCCGTACCCGGACTGCTTCGACCGCGCAGGCCGGTGCCGCCACCAAAAAGGTGAAGCCTATCAGCGCAAACAGCGAGAAGAGCCGGGCAAAAAGCGGCGACATGAGCCTCTTCAGAATAAAGGCGGCAGCAGAGCCGCCGGACAAATCATGAGGCCTCGAGCCCCGATTACGCTCTGGCCACACTCCTAAGCGGGACAGCGGGTTAGGGCAAGATCAGCCCTGATCCATGCTTAAAGTGGGTATGCGGAGGAACACGGCCCAAATATGTCAGCCTTTCAGATCCTCGGGCAAAAGGGCGTGGAGAAGGTGATCCTGCCAGCGCCCAGCAATGCACAGATATTCTCGCGCATAACCCTCGCGGCGGAACCCGGCCTTTTCAAGCACCCGCCGAGAAGCCTCGTTTTCGGGGATGCAGGCCGCCTCGATCCGGTGAAGCTGGAGCTGATCGAAGCCAAATCGACAGGCCAGCCGGACGGCATCCGTCATATGGCCTTTGCCTGTGAAGCTTGCGCCGATCCAGTAGCCAATACTGGCCGATTGGGCGACGCCGCGCCGGATATTGGCGATGGTGATAGCGCCGATCAGTTCCCCATTGTCCCGGAAAACAAAGAACGGAACCGACTGATCGCCTGAAAATTCGGAGGCGTAACGGCGAATGCGACGACGAAACGCCGGGCGGGTCAGATCGTCCTCGGGCCAGAGCGGCTCCCACGGTTCGAGATGGGTGCGGCTTGCATCGCGCAGACGCGCCCATGCTTCGAAATCATCGGAGCGCGGCAGACGCAACATCAGGCCATAGCCGCGCAGGACAGGCTCAGGGAAAGCGGTGCGAGCGAGGCTGAAAAGGGCCATGTGCGTCCCCTCCCCGTCAGGCCGCCGCCACACCCATACGGGCGCGCAGAGTTTCGGCGGACGACAATTTACGGACCGGACCAATCGCGGCCAGAGCGGGCGGGGCATCAAACAGGCTCATGGCGGCAGCGCGCACTTCGTCCACGCCGATCGCATCGATAGCGTCGGACATTTCCTGTCGCGAGAGAACGCGACCGAAAGCGAGCACGTGCTGGGCCATCTGTTCGGCACGACGGGCCGGGCTTTCGAGCGCCATCATCAGCGACATTTTCAGCTGCGCGCGGGCGCGCGCGACTTCCGTCTCGTTGGGACGCTCTGCCGCTTCGCGCATGATGTCGGTTGTAACACGCATGAATTCATCAACATCCTCGCCGCTCGTTCCGCCATAAAGCACGAGCGCGCCCGTATCGGAGAACGGCATCATGCTGGAGAAGACAGAATAGCAGAGACCGCGTTCCTCGCGCAGCTCTTGGAATAAGCGCGACGACATGCCGCCACCGAGCAGGCTCGAAAAGACATGCAGCGCATAATGGCGCGGATCGCGGAATGACAGCCCCCGAAACGCAAGCGCGAGATGAGCCTGTTCAAGCGATTTCACCGACCGCGCCTCTCCGCCAGTCCATTGCGCTGCGGCCGCATCGTCTGCCGCCCCTTTGGGAAAAGCAGCAAAGCGATGGGCAACCTCAGCGACGATGGCATCATGGTCAATGGCACCGGAAGCGGCGACCACCATGTCGGGCGCGCGATAACGACGATCGAGAAAGCCGCGCATTGAGGCGGCGTTCTGCGCTTTGACCGATTGCGGAGTACCGAGAATGCGACGGCCGAGCGGATCGTCGGCATAGGCGGCTTCGAGCACCATGTCGAACACAAGCTCGTCTGGCGCGTCTTCGTAAGCGCCGATCTCCTGCAGGATAACACCCTTCTCGCGCTTCAACTCGTCCGGATCGAAGGTTGGTTCGGTGAGAATATCGGCAATCAGATCAAGCGCGAGCGGTGCATCTTCACCCATGAGGCGGACATAATAGGAGGTCCGCTCGACATTGGTTTCAGCATTGAGATCGCCGCCAACAGCCTCAATCTCTTCGGCAATCTGGCGCGCCGTTCGCCGTTTGGTGCCTTTGAAAGCCATATGCTCAAGAAGATGAGCGAGCCCATGTTCGCTTTGTTTTTCATGGCGCGAACCGGCTGCGATCCATACGCCGAGTGCCGCCGTCGATAGATGCGGCATGGCTTCGGTGACAATGCGCAGCCCGCTGTCGAGCGTAGCGATCGTCACGGCTTCCCGACGCATCATGCTGAAGCCGTCTGTGCCGCGCGCGCAATCGAGCGCACGAATTCTTCGACGTCAGCTTGCTCGTTTGGAAGGCGTGTAAAAATCTCTCGCCGTTCCATCAAATCTGACAGGTGAGGCGGAAGCTCCGGCCGCACACCGATCGCTGATTCAACGGCAGCCGGGAATTTTGCCGGATGGGCCGTGCCGAGTACGATCATCGGTGTTGACGGATCTTTTTTTAGTGCGCGCAGGCCAGACACAACACCCACCGCTGTGTGCGGATCGAGAACGTAGCCCGTCGTATCATACCATTCCTTCATCGCGCCGCGGACTTCGTCTTCGCGCGCGGCAGAAGCAGAAAATTCTGCTCGGATCCGTGCGAGAGGCTCATCGGCAATAGCGAAGGAGCCTGATTGTTTGAGCGAGCCCATGAGGCGTGAAACAGCAGCCGCATCGCGGCCATAGGAATCGAACAGGAGGCGCTCAAAGTTGGACGAGACTTCGATATCCATGGATGGCGAAGTTGTTGCGTGCACGCCTTTCATCTCGTAACGGCCCGATTGCAGCGTACGCGCGAGAATATCATTATCGTTGGTGGCTACATCCAGCATCGCGACCGGCAATCCCATGCGCTTGGCGACATAGCCTGCGAGAATGTCGCCGAAATTCCCGGTGGGAACGGAGAACGAGACTTTACGATGCGGGCCGCCCAGAGCCACGGCAGACGTGAAATAATAGACGATTTGCGCGACGATGCGAGCCCAGTTGATCGAATTGACACCAGCGAGCTGCAATTCGTCGCGGAAACTGTGATGATTAAACATCGCTTTGACGAGCGCCTGACAATCGTCAAACGAGCCATCGAGAGCAACGGCGTGCACATTGTCTGCATCGACCGTCGTCATCTGGCGACGCTGCACATCGCTCACACGACCGTGCGGGAATAAGATCACGACGTCGACACGCTTCAGGCCCTTGAAGGCGTCGATAGCGGCACCGCCCGTATCGCCCGACGTCGCGCCGACAATGGTCGCGCGTTCGCCGCGCTGCTCGAGCACATGATCCATCATGCGGCCAAGAAGCTGCATCGCCACATCTTTGAAGGCGAGCGTCGGGCCATGGAAAAGCTCAAGCACGAAGAGATTGGCGTCGAGTTGCACCAACGGGCAGGCGGCGCGATGACGGAATGTGCCATAAGCTTCGTCGATCATGCGACGCAGCGCATTCGGTGCGACCGCATCGCCCGTGAAGGCGGAGATCACCGTCTCGGCGACATCGGCATAAGAACGCCCAGCGAAATCAGCAATCGTGGACTGATCGAGCGTAGGAATGGCTTCGGGCCAATAGAGTCCGCCATCGCGGGCAAGGCCGGCCAGCAGCGCATCGGCAAAACGAAGGGCGGGCGCCTGGCCGCGGGTCGAGACGTGGAGCACGATGAAATCCTTTCGGGCGCGAAATTAGGGGCGGCGCGATCCGGTGACAAGCGTAGCCCGACCACGCTCATCGGCGAGAAGGCGGCGTGCCCAGAAAAGGAAGAAGCCCAGCACGCCTGCCGACAGCATGAACCATGTGATGGCGTATTGCAGATGATTGTTGGGGAAGGACACTACCGTGTGACCGCCCTTGGGCCAGCCGCCGGGCTGCGGCGTCGCATCGGCATCGACACTGAAAGGAGCCGTCCGCGCGAGGCCTGTGGCGTTCGCGAAGGCGGCCGGATCACGCGTGAAAAAGAGCTTCGCCTTGCCGTCATCGTCAGGCGTGAAGAGGCCGCGCGGCTGCGGCGTCCGCAGGATGCCGGTGACGGTCACCGGACCCTTCACCTGACCCTCGGCGCGCGTCGCAGTATCCTTCCGATCCTTGGTGATGAAGCCCCGATTGACGAAGACAATCGCCCCATTCGTCAATTGCAAAGGCGTAATGACAAACAAGCCGGGAAGATTGTCGCGGCCGTTGTGCAAAACGCCGTAGAGAAACAGCTCATTGTCGTGCAGGAATTCGCCGGTCAGCGTGACCTTGGTGTAATCCGTGACCTTGGCTTTCAGCACGGGCCATTCAGCTTCGGCAGGCAAGGCTTGCGGTTGCCCGGCCAGCGACGCCTCAATTCGTTTGGCGAAGCGTTCTTTCGCGCCAAGACGCTCCAATTGCCAAAAACCGAGGCTCACCAAAAGCGTCAGGGTGAATGCCGTGAAAAGGCCGGGCCACAGCAGAACGCGCCATGCAGGACGGATCGTTTCAGCGCTCAAGGCGTCCCTCCGCAGCATTATTGGCAAATTGAAGCGCGATCATCAGACCTTTGAGCGGGCGCAGTAATCCCAGACACACAATGAGCGCAGCCGGAATCCAGAGAAGAGCATGCACCCAGAAGGGCGGCTCATAGCGCAACTCAACGAAGAGCGCGGCACCGACAACCAGAAACCCAGCGATGAACATGATAAACACCGCTGGCCCATCGCCCGAATCCACAAAGGCAAAATCGAGCCCGCAACTTTCGCACGCGGCGCGCGGCGTCAGAAATCCTTCGAACATACGCCCCTCGCCACAGCGCGGGCAGCGGCAGCGCAATCCGGCGGCGAAAGGGGACACGGTCGAATGATCGCTCATCTTGTTTCCTGAAACGCGAAAGGGCGGCTCGCGCCGCCCCTTCTCTACGAAGGCTGGCCTGATCAGACCAGAATCTTCTCGGCAGCTCTGCCCCAATCCGAACCCCAAAGGTAGATTGCGAGGAAGAGGAACAGCCACACAACGTCAACGAAGTGCCAGTACCAAGCCGCAAACTCGAAACCGAGATGCTGCTTGGGCGTGAATTGGCCAGCGGAAGCGCGGATCAAGCAGACGATCAGGAAGATCGTGCCGACAAACACATGGAAGCCGTGGAAACCGGTCGCCATGAAGAAGGTCGCGCCATAGATGTTGCCTTTGAAGCCGAATGCGGCGTGCGTGTATTCGACGATCTGCACGGCGGTGAAAACCGCGCCGAGCAACACCGTCAACACCAGACCCCATTTCAGACCCTGACGGTCATTGTGCAAGAGGGCGTGGTGAGCCCATGTAACCGTCGTGCCCGAGGTGAGCAGGATCAGCGTGTTGAGCAGCGGCAAATGCCAGGGATCGAACACTTCGATGCCCTTCGGCGGCCAATGACCCCCGGTGAATTCCAAACGCATATATTGCTTGGCTTCGCCCGCGAAGAGGCTCGCATCGAAATAAGCCCAGAACCACGCCACGAAGAACATCACTTCGGAGGCAATGAACATAATCATGCCGTAGCGATGGCTGAGCTGCACCACGCGGGTGTGATCGCCCTTTTCCGCTTCGTGCACGACATCGGTCCACCACGACATCATGGTGTAAAGGACGCCGATGAGACCAGCGCCGAATAGGAACGGGCCGGCCTTGAGGCCCACCATCGTCATGCCCTTCATCCACATGATGGCACCGACTGCCATAATGAAGGCCGAAACCGAGCCGACAAACGGCCACGGGCTCGGATCGACAATGTGGTAATCGTGATTCTTGGTATGGGCCTGAGCCATGTCCGTTTTCCCTTCCGCCCATCCGGAGCGAACTCCGGATGCAACCCCCGTCTTAGTGTCCGGCGCGCATGCCGCGCGTCAGAGTTTCGGTGCTTCCTGCCCGTTCAACCCCGCAACCGGCTTTTGGGCCTTCTGCTTGGCGGGGAAGAATGTGTAGGAGAGCGTGATTTTTGAGATCGTGCTGCCAATGTCCGGATGGTCGGCGATGGCGGGGTCCACGAAGAACACCACCGGCACATCGATTTCCTCACCCGGTTGCAGCACCATTTCGTTGAAGCAGAAACATTCGAGCTTGGCGAAACTGTTGCCCGCCTGATTGGGCGAGACATTGTAGGTCGCCATTCCGACCGCCGGCTGATCGCCACGATTTTTCAGCTTGTAGAAAACAGTCTTCGTCTCGCCGAGGCGAATGTTCACCTGCGACTGCTCCGGCCCAAATTTCCAATTCAATCCCGGCGCGACATTGGCATCGAAGCGTACTGTGATCTGACGATCGGACTGTCGCGTCGCCTCAGCGCTTGCGACGCGCGGCGTGCCGCCAAAGCCAGTCACTTTGCAGAACAATTCATAGAGCGGCACGGCCGCGTAGGCTGCGCCGATCATGCCCAACACGATCGTGCTGCACGCGATTGCGGTGCGCTTCATCGAACGGGATTTGTTGGCAGCGTCAGTCATCTCAAAGCGGCCTCTTGAAAACGTTGGCGCCCAGCTTGGCGATCGTCACCCAGAAAAACAGGACGACGAGCGCACCAAGCACAAGACCCAATGCAACCGAGCGGCTACGGCGGCGCTTCTGCTCTTCTTCGGTGAGGCGGATGCCATTCTCGGCCATCATGCAACGCCCCCGAACAAGACACCGAGCGCACGCGTCATGCCTGCACCGAACCCGAAAGAATGCTCGGCGAGCATGACGGCGAACAGCAACAACAGATAGAGGATGGAAAAGCCGAACATCTGCATGGCGGCTTTGTTCGCGGCTTCGCCATCGCCTGTCCGATAGATCTTGATCGCGAGCGCCAGCATGGCTGCGCCCGTCACAGTCGACACGACGAAATAGGCCACGCCGCCAAAGCCCATGAAGGAAGGGGCGATACCAACCGGAACCAGAACGATCGTGTAGAGCAGGATTTGTAGGCGCGTATGCGCCGCACCACGCACGACCGGCAACATCGGTACACCTGCGGCGGCGTAATCACCGGATTTGACGAGCGCCAAAGCCCAGAAATGTGGTGGTGTCCAAAGGAAGATGATGAGGAACAGCACGAAGCTGTCGAGGTTCACGCTGCCGGTGGCGGCGGCATAGCCGATCATGGGCGGGAACGCGCCTGCCGCGCCGCCAATCACGATGTTCTGCGCCGTCGAGCGCTTCAGCCACATCGAATAGACCACGGCGTAGAAGAAGATCGTGAACGCGAGAAAACCGGCGGCGAACCAATTGGTCACGACGCCGAGAAACAGAACGGAACCAACAGAAAGCGTGATCCCGAAAGCGAGCGCCTCGCCGGCCGTCACGCTGCCCGCAGGAATGGGACGCTTACTCGTGCGCGACATGCGCGCATCGATATCGGCATCCCACCACATGTTGAGACATCCCGAAGCACCAGCGCCGACCGCAATGGCAAGCAGCGCGGCAAAGCCGATGACCGGATTGACCGGCTCAGGCGACAGCACCATGCCAACAAGCGCCGTCAGAATGACGAGCGACATCACGCGCGGCTTCAGCAACTCGAAATAATCGCCCGCCGTGCCCATCGACACGGTAGGGCGGCGCTTCGCGCTGAAATCGTCGTGAATATCCGTCACAAGCGACATTGATGAATGTCCTAGGTGGATGTCCCGGAGGATCGTCCGATGAAAGCGAGGGGCGGTTTCCCGCCCCTCACATGATCAATGCTCGGAGCCCGTGATACGCGGGAGCGTCTCGAACTGGTGGTAGGGCGGCGGGGAGGACAACGTCCATTCGAGCGTCGTCGCGCCTGAACCCCACGGATTGTCGCCGGCCTTCTTCTTCTGCGCGAAGGCAACCCACAGGCCGTAGAAGAACACGACGAGGCCGAACGCGAAGATGTAGGAGCCGTAGGACGAGATGCGGTTCCAGCCCGCAAACGCATCCGGATAGTCCACGTAATGACGCGGCATACCGGAGAGGCCCGTGAAGTGCATCGGGAAGAACAGGACGTTCGCGCCGATGAAGGCGATCCAGAAATGCAGCTTGCCGATCCATTCGGGGATCAGGTAGCCAGACATTTTCGGGAACCAATAGTACCAAGCGGCGAAGATCGCGAACACCGCGCCGAGCGACAGCACATAGTGGAAGTGCGCCACGACGTAATAGGTGTTGTGCAGGTTGCGATCGAGGCCCGCATTGGCGAGCACCACGCCCGTGACACCGCCGACGGTGAACAGGAAGATGAAGCCGAGCGCCCAGATCATCGGCGAGGTGAAGCGCATGGAGCCGCCCCACATCGTCGCAATCCACGAGAAGATCTTCACGCCTGTCGGCACCGCGATCACCATCGTCGCGAAGACGAAATAGCGCTGCGTGTTGAGCGACAGACCGGCCGTGTACATGTGGTGAGCCCACACAACGAAGCCGACTGCACCGATCGCGACCATCGCATAGGCCATGCCGAGATAGCCGAACACAGGCTTCTTAGCGAAGGTGGAAACGATGTGGCTGACGATGCCGAAGGCCGGCAAGATCATGATGTACACTTCGGGGTGACCGAAGAACCAGAACAGATGCTGATAGAGCACCGGATCACCGCCACCGGCCGGATCGAAGAATGTCGTGCCGAAATTGCGGTCCGTGAGCAGCATCGTGATCGCACCGGCGAGAACCGGCAGCGACAGGAGCAGCAGGAACGCGGTGACGAGCATCGACCAAGCAAACAGCGGCATTTTATGCAGCGTCATGCCCGGTGCGCGCATGTTCAGGATCGTGGTGATGAAGTTGATCGCACCAAGGATCGAGGACGCGCCCGCAATGTGAAGCGAGAGAATACCGAAATCGAGCGCGGGGCCGGGGTGGCCCGACGTCGAGAGTGGCGGATACACGGTCCAACCGCCGCCGAAGCCGTTGGAGCCCGGCGCACCTTCAACGAACATTGAGATGACGAGCAGCGCAAACGCTGCCGGCAACAGCCAGAACGAGATGTTGTTCATGCGCGGGAACGCCATGTCCGGCGCGCCGACCATGATCGGGACGAACCAATTGCCATAGCCGCCGATGAGGGCGGGCATGACAACGAAGAACACCATGATCAGACCGTGGCCCGTGACGAACACGTTGTAGGTCTGCGGATTGGTGAAGAATTGCAGGCCGGGTTCTTGCAATTCGAGACGCATCGCGATCGACAGCGCGCCGCCGATCAGACCGGCGAACAGCGCGAACACAAGATACATCGTGCCGATGTCCTTGTGGTTCGTCGAAAGGACCCAGCGGCGCCATCCTGTCGGATGATCGTGCGCGTGGTCGTGAGCGTCGTGGTGGGTGGTTCCAGCCGCATGTGCCATAGCGTTCAACCTTGCTCGTCGAATCTGCTGTTTACTGAGCCGCCGCGTTTGCGGCGACCTTCATGTTGTCGTCATTGGAAGCGAACTTCTTCTTCGCTTCGGCCAGCCATGCCGTGTACTTCTCCGGGCTCACGACACGAATGGCGATCGGCATGTAAGCGTGGTTCTGGCCGCACAGGCGGGAGCACATGCCGTAATAGATGCCTTCGCGATCCGTCTTAAACCAAGTTTCATTCAGGCGGCCGGGGATCGCATCCATTCGGAAGCCGAGCGACGGCACCGAGAAGGAATGGATCACATCGGCGCCCACGACTTGCATGGCGATCACTTTGCCGGCCGGGACGACCATTTCATTGTCGACGGCGAGCATGCGGGGCTGACCGGCCTTGGCCGCGTCGGCATCCGACAACATGATCGAATCGAAACCGAAACCGCCACCCTGGTCGGCCGGGTATTCATAGGTCCAGTACCATTGCTTGCCGATCACCTTCACGACGATGTCATGCGGCGGGATCTGTACCTGCAGCTTCAGCAGACGGAAGGAGGGAATCGCGATGCCAACCAGAATCAGGATCGGGATCACCGTCCAAGCGATCTCGAGGCCTGTGTGGTGGGTGGTGCGCGAGGGAACCGGGTTCGCCTTTTCGTTGTAGCGCATCACGACCCACACGATGAGGCCGAGCACGAACAACGAAATGATCGTGATGACCACCACGACAGCCGTGTGGAAGTCATAAATGAATTGAGCGACGTCGGTTACGGGCTTTTGGAGGTTGATTTCCCAAGCCGCGGGCTGGCCAATCACGGACGCGGCTTCCGCCGAGCCCATCAGGCACAGGCTGAGACCGAGTACGGCAAGGGCCGCGCGGTTCCAGAAATGGGTCTTCACTGTCTCATCTCCCTGCGATGCACCCGGCAGGCAACAAACCCTGTCCAGGCAGTCGTCAGGACCACGCCGTCCCCGGTGCAATCCCAAGCGGTCAATTCCGTAGACGCCAAAAATCACAAACACCCCCAAAGCGCAACGCCGCCGAAGGGCGAAACTCCGGCGCAGACTGTCGCGCTTGTCGGATTTTTCGGCCTGAATCAGGCGGAAGCCTCCTTCCGTTTGGGCAAATGGACCCCGGCGGCACGTCTTGACAGGGCCCGGTCATGATCCCAACACAGTCAAAAGTGATGAAGTTTCCGCGTCGGACGCGAATCGCGTCCAATTCGTCAGAGACCGCCCCAAACATGAGAAGGCCCGTGAGACACATGATCGCTGCGACCGGTTGTTCGGCCCTGAGAGCTGGTTTGGCCGGGCTTTTGGGACTTCTCGGCACGATGGGGGCAGTCTGGGCGCAGGGCCAGGTGAAATCGACGTCCGGCGACTGGCAGATGCGTTGCGAGAATCCAGCGGGTGCCCGCACCGAACAATGCGCGCTTGTCCAAAGCGTCTCGGCGGAGGACCGGCCCAACATCAATCTGGTGGTAATCGTGCTGAAGACGGCCGATGGAAAAAGCCGCCTCCTGCGGGTCCTTGCCCCTCTCGGCGTCCTTTTACCGGCCGGATTGGGTCTCAAGATCGATCAGACCGATGTCGGCCGGGCCGGTTTCGTCCGCTGCACGGCCAATGGGTGCGTCGCCGAGGTCATGATGGACGACGAATTGATCGGGAAGCTCAAGAAGGGCGAATCTGCCACCTTTATCGTGTTCCAAACCCCGGAGGAGGGAATCGGCATTCCCGTCTCGCTCAAAGGCTTCGGCCCGGGGTTCGATAGCCTGCCCTGACTGAAGGAGTGACGGACATGGCGCAGCTCAAGGCAATTCTCATGGTGGCAGGTCTCGCTGCTCTGACCGGCGGCTGCATGTCGACCGGGACATCCTCGTCGCAAAACGCGGCTCCAGGCGGCACTGACACGTCGTTCCTCAACATCTTCAAATATGGCGGGCTGACCAAACCCGAATCGATGAAGGAAGAAGACGAGGAGATCGAGTGCCCATCGGTGCAGATCCTCGATGGCACTGCGGCCCTCCGCGCCGAGAGCGGTGCTGGCGTCCGGCATCAATTCTCCGTCGTTCAGACGGCGCGCGAATGCCGGGCCGAGGGCAGCAACATTATCATTAAGATGGGCGTCGAAGGACGTGCGCTACTCGGGCCATCGGGCTCGCCGGGGTCCTTCACCGTTCCGGTCCGCTTCGTTGCCAAGCGCGGCGACAAGGTGATTGCCTCCAAATTGGTGCGCCAGAATGTGACGATCCCGTCTGGCGACACGCAGGCCACCTTCATCGCCATCGAAGAGGGCATGTCCGTGCCCAAGGCCGGCGCGGCCGAGCTTGAGCTTTTCGTCGGCCTCGACGGCTCCGGGGGTGCGGCTGAACGTCCCGCACGGAAAAAGCGGTAAAAGCACATGGGCCCGTTTGACTCAGACGGGGCTCAAAGCTAACGCTCAAAGAGCCGTTTAATTTCTGCGGAAGAGTCCGGCGGGGCAGGTTTTCCTGTCCAGTCGCCGGCGCCGAAGGCGCAACCGCCCCGGAAACGCTCAGGCCGAAGGACCGCAGAAAGCTGGCACTCTGGAAAGCGAAATGCCGCAAGGCATTTCCACCGAAGGGCGTAACCGCGAAAGCGGGAAATCTCTCAGGTTCTCGGACAGAGGGGGCGCGCACCGGACCGCAAGGCCCGGTTCGTTCGCGCGACTCTCACCGTCCGGGATTACCATGGCTGACGCTGCCGCCGCCGACACACCGCTTCTGCAAACGCCGCTCCACGAGCGCCATGTCGCGCTCGGAGCACGCATGGTGCCGTTCGCGGGCTATTCCATGCCTGTCCAATACAAGGACGGCATTCTGACCGAACATCTTTGGACGCGTGAGAATGCCGGTTTGTTCGACGTGTCGCATATGGGCCAGCGTTTTCTGATTGGTGCCGATCATGCAACCGCCGCGCGCGCGCTTGAGACGCTGATCCCTGCCGACATTCAAGGTCTTGCGCCCGGCCAACAGCGCTATTCGCAATTTCTCACGGCCGATGGTGGCATTCTCGACGATCTGATGGTGACGCGCCCCGCCGATCCGGCAGAAGACGGCGTGCTTTATCTCGTCGTCAATGCGGCCTGCAAAAATGACGACGACAAGCTGCTCGAAAAACTGCCGCTGACATTCATCCGTGCCGAGCATCGCGCTTTGCTTGCGCTGCAAGGGCCCAAAGCTGCCTTGGCGCTGGCGCGACATGCGTCGGGCGTCGCCGATATGGCCTTCATGACGTCGATCACTACGACATTCGACGGCATTCCCGTGAATGTCTCCCGCTCCGGCTACACGGGCGAAGACGGTTATGAAATCTCAGTGGCGAATGACAAAGCAGTCGCTGTTTTCGATGCGCTGATCGCTGAACCCGAAGTGAAGCCGATCGGCCTTGGCGCACGCGACTCGCTCCGGCTCGAAGCCGGGCTCTGCCTCTATGGCCACGACATCGACACCACGACATCGCCGGTCGAAGCGCAGTTGCAATGGTCGATTCAGAAGCGCCGCCGCGAAGCGGGCGATTTTCCCGGAGCTGCACGCATTCTCGCCGAATTGAAAGACGGTGCTTCGCGCAAGCGCGTTGGCATTCTTCCCGATGGCAAAGCGCCAGCGCGCGAAGGCACCGAGATCATGAAGGATGGTGCCGTTATCGGGCGCGTGACGTCGGGCGGCTTCGGCCCGTCCGTCAACGGCCCGGTGGCGATGGGCTATGTCGCCAGCGCGCATGCTGCTCACGGGACAGAGGTTGAATTGATGGTGCGTGGCAAAGCTTTGCCTGCACGCATCGCCGCCCTGCCCTTCGTGCCGAACCGCTTTTTCCGCAAACAATCCTGACATTTGAACGGGGACCCGATCATGGCTGACACGCGTTACACCAAGGATCACGAATATATTCGCATCGAAGGCGATACCGGCATTGTCGGCATTACCTCTTATGCCCAAGAGCAACTCGGCGATGTCGTGTTCGTCGAATTGCCGTCCGTCGGCAAAAAAGTCGACCAGGGCGCAGAAGCTGCCGTCGTCGAAAGCGTGAAGGCCGCCAGCGAAATCTACGCGCCGGTCGCGGGCGAAGTTGTTGCCGTCAACGATGCACTTGAAAGCGCGCCCGGCACCGTCAACGAAGACCCGACCGGCTCAGGCTGGTTCATGAAGATCAAGATCGCCGATTCCTCGCAGCTCAACGGGCTGATGAGCGAAGCCGATTACAAAGCCTATCTCGACACCCTGTCCTGACGCGTTCAGCGGAGCATTCGCCATGCGTTATTTGCCCCACTCCGATACCGAACGTGGCGATATGCTCGCTGCGATCGGCGCTGGTGCGATCGATGATTTGTTCACCGGCGTTCCTGCCGACAAAATGCTCAAAGGCCCGGTCAATTTGCCGCGCCGCAAATCCGAGCTCGAAGTCGCCCGCATTCTCGGCGGCCTCGCCGCAAAGAATGTTCCGGCCAGCACGGTCCCGTTTTTCGTCGGCGCGGGCGCTTACAAGCATCATGTGCCTGCGACCGTCGACCACCTGATCCAGCGTTCTGAATTTTTGACGAGCTACACGCCTTATCAGCCAGAAATCGCGCAAGGCACGCTGCAATATCTGTTCGAGTTCCAGACGCAAGTTGCCACGCTGACCGGCATGGATGTGGCGAATGCGTCGATGTATGACGGCTCGACAGCGTGCGGCGAAGCAGTGCTGATGGCGCATCGCGTGACGAAGCGCAACAAGGCGATCCTGTCAGGTGGTCTTCATCCACATTATGCCGAAGTCGTCGAAACCCTGTCGCACATGGCCAATGACCGCGTTACGCGGCTGCCTGCCGACGTGAAAGCGGCGGAAGACATCATTGCGCTCATCGACAGTGAAACATCCTGCGTGGTCGTGCAGACACCGGATGTGTTTGGCAATCTGCGCAATCTCAAAGCGATTGCCGATGCATGCCACGCCAAGGGCGCGCTGTTGATCGCCGTCTTTACGGAAGTGGTTTCGCTCGGTCTCGTTACGCCGCCAGGCGCGATGGGGGCCGATATCGTTGTCGGCGAAGGTCAATCGATCGGCAACGCTTTGAATTTTGGCGGCCCTTATGTCGGCCTGTTCGCCACCAAAAGCCAATATGTACGCCAGATGCCGGGCCGCCTCTGTGGCGAGACGGTGGATGCCGAAGGGCGGCGCGGTTTCGTGCTCACTTTATCGACACGCGAGCAACACATACGCCGTGACAAGGCGACGTCGAACATCTGCACCAATTCGGGCCTGTGCTCGCTCGCCTTCACGGTCCACATGACGTTGCTCGGTTCGGAAGGCTTGTCACGCCTTGCACGGATCAACCACGCTCACGCCGTAAAGCTTGCCGACATGCTCGCAAGCGTGAAGGGAATCGAAGTGCTCAACCAGAGCTTCTTCAATGAATTCACGGTGAAGCTCAGCAAGCCCGCCGCGCCTGTCGTGGAAGCGCTCGCTGCGAAGAAAATTCTTGCTGGCGTTCCCGTGTCGCGCCTTTTGCCGGGTGCAGGGCTCGACGCACATCTGATCCTCGCTTCGACCGAGGTGAATACGGATGAGGATCGCGCCACATTGGTGGCCGCTCTCAAGGAGGTGCTGTGATGTTGAACCGTCAGGGACGCCCCTCGCAGGCGGGCGAAAGCGGTATGAATGCGATCAAAACATTCACCGGCAATCGCGCGCTCGAACAGGTTGAACCGCTTCTGTTCGAAATCGGTCGGCTCGAGACGACCGGTGTCGACCTCGATGAACCGCAGGCTTTCACATCGCGGCTCGGCGGGCTCGAGCGCCAAGACGGCATCGGCCTTCCCGGTCTGTCTGAGCCGGAAACGATGCGGCACTTCGTTCGCCTCAGCCAGAAAAACTATGCGATCGATACCGGCATCTTCCCGCTCGGTTCGTGCACGATGAAACACAATCCGCGCCTCAACGAGGCGATGGCCCGTCTTCCTGGGTTTGCGGACATCCATCCGCTGCAGCCGCAATCGACGGTGCAAGGCGCGCTCGATCTCATCGCGCAATTGAAGGAATGGTTGAAAGAACTCACCGGCATGCCTGATGTCGACATGACGCCGAAAGCAGGTGCGCATGGCGAATTGAGTGGCATGATGGCGATCAAGGCTGCCATCATTGCGAAGGGTGAAGCCGCCACGCGCACGGTCGTGCTCGTGCCGGAAAGCGCGCATGGCACCAACCCTGCCACCGCCGCGCTGATCGGCTTCACGGTGAAGCCAGTTCCGGCACGTGAAAACGGGCTTGTGCATATTGATGATGTAAAGGCGCTGCTCGGCCCCGATATTGCGGCCATCATGCTGACCAATCCCAATACGTGCGGCCTGTTCGAAAAGGACATCGTCGCGATTGCGGATGCGGTGCATGAAGCGGGCGCGTTCTTCTATTGCGATGGCGCGAATTTCAACGCCATCGTCGGCAAGGTACGTCCCGGCGATCTCGGCGTGGACGCCATGCACATCAATCTGCACAAGACATTCTCGACGCCGCATGGCGGCGGTGGACCGGGTGCAGGCCCCGTCGTTCTCTCTGCACGTCTGGCGGCGTTTGCGCCGCTACCGCTGCTTGAGAAGACCAGCGATGGCTTTGCCTTATGCGAAAGTGAACAGAACGCCGAAGCGCGCGGCGCGCATCCTTATGGTCGCATCACCGCGTTCCAAGGCCAGATGGGCATGTTCGTACGGGCCTTCTCATACATGCTGTCGCATGGGGCGGATGGCATGCGGCAGGCATCGGAAGATGCGGTGCTCAACGCGAATTACATTCGCGCGGGGCTACGCGATCTGATGTCGCAGCCTTTCGGCGACAAGCCTTGCATGCACGAAGCTTTGTTCGACGATCAATGGCTGAAGGAGACGGGCGTAACGACGCTCGATTTTGCGAAAGCGATGATCGACGAAGGCTTCCATCCGATGACGATGTATTTCCCGCTCGTCGTGCATGGCGCGATGCTGATCGAGCCGACCGAATCGGAATCGAAAGCCTCGCTCGATCTCTTCATCGCCGCCTTGCGCGATCTCGCCATGGCAGCGAAAGCAGGCGATACCGAACGCTGCACGCAGGCACCGCGCCTTGCGCCCCGCCGTAGGCTCGATGAGACCTTGGCCGCACGCAAGCCTGTGCTCAAATGGGTTCCGCCCGTACCGCTGAGCGAAGCGGCGGAGTGAGTTACGCTGCATCCGCCATCGCGACCTAGGAATCACAAAGGCCGGCAGCGATGCCGGCCTTTTTTGTTGGGCGTTTTTGCTGCGGCGATCAATTTACCAGCGACGTGCGCAGACAGCGCCATTGCCACAGGAAGAGAAGCCGCCGCCGCCAATACCG
>Ga0214917_10000331_pt1 | contig 61517 bp, 63 predicted proteins | sample LL_1208_BB_MetaG_FD_177983 | JGI IMG/M metagenome (GOLD analysis project Ga0214917, IMG submission 177983) | Freshwater microbial communities from Lake Lanier, Atlanta, Georgia, United States - LL_1208_BB | ecosystem: Environmental > Aquatic > Freshwater > Lake | place: USA: Georgia | collected... | reverse complement strand
ATTATTTTTTTCTTTTTGTTGGTTTTTTTAATTTAACTTCTGTTTTATTGTTTTTTTCATCATACGACAGTAAGAATGTAGAGTTTTTTTCTGGCTTATCTGAAAGTACTTTTTCTGTAATTGCATCATCTACCCATTTTTGAACTGTTCTTTTCAAAATACGAGCTCCAAATCTAGTGTCCGTACCCACTTTAATTAAGTGATTTTTTAGTGATTCATCAACTTCAACATTAAATTCAAGATTTGAAACTCTTGTATATAATTTTTCAAGTTCTAAATTTAAAATCTTCATTAAATCATTGTCATTCAAGTCTTTAAAGTATACAATATCATCAAATCTGTTGATAAACTCAGGTGCAAACTTTTTGAAAAGTTCTTTTTCTAATACCGATTTAATTTCTTCATCTTTTGTTTCTTCTTTATGTGATGTTGAAAACCCAACACCTGTACCAAATTGTTGAACCACTCTTGTTCCAACATTCGAGGTCATAAGAATAATACAATTTTTAAAGTTAATTTTTCTACCGTGTCCATCGGTTAGAAACCCTTCATCTAACATTTGTAAAAATACATTAAAAATTTCGGGATGAGCCTTTTCTATTTCATCTAATAAAATAACAGAATAAGGTTTGTTTTTAATTTTGTTTAAAAATGGTGAACCATCTTCATACCCAACATATCCTGGTGATGTTCCTGTTAATTTTGACGTTGCAACTTTATCTGAAAATTCACTCATATCCAATCTAATAAGAGCCTCTTCACTATTAAACATGTGTTTTGCCAATTGTTTTGCCAATTCAGTTTTACCTACACCTGAATTACCAATCAATAATCCACTAAATATTGGTTTTTTAGGGTCATTTAAACCAACTTTATTTCTTTGTATTGCTCTTGCAATTTTGGAAACCGCTTCATTTTGACCAATTACTCTTGTATTTAATACTTCATGTAATGATGCTAATTGAACTGATTCATCAGTTGTGATTTTATTAATAGGAATTTTTGTAATCAAAGAAGTAACATTATAAACAATTTCTTCTGTAACTTCTTTTCGGTAAAGGTCTCTGTTTTTTTCAAAGTCTTCTTTTTCTTTTTGAAGTTCTGATAAAACTTTTCTTTCTCTATCTCTTAAATTTGCGGCCTCCTCGTATCTTTGTTTATTAATTACTTCTATTTTTTGTTCTTTTATTTCTTGAGCTTCTTTTTTTAATTTTTCAATAGATTCAGGTAATTTCATTTCTACCTGACTTCTTGCCCCAACTTCATCAAGTATATCAAAGGCCTTGTCAGGAAATTCTCTATCTGTAATATATCTATCTGCTAATTCAACACATAATTTTAAAATATCTTCACTATATTTAACTTTATGGTGTTTTTCATATCGGTCTTTAGATTTTTTTAGTATTTCTAAAGTTTCTTCTTTAGTAGATGGGTCTACAACAACTTTCTGAAATCTTCTTTCAAGAGCCCCGTCTTTTTCAATGTTTTTTCTATATTCTTCTAATGTGGTTGCTCCTATGCATTGAATATCTCCTCTTGACAACGCAGGTTTAAATATATTTGAAGCGTCCATAGAACCTGACGCGTTTCCGGCGCCAATCATAGTGTGGATTTCATCTATAAAAATAATGATGTCAGGATTGGCGTACAATTCTTCAATTATAACTTTCATTCTTTCTTCAAATTGACCTCTATATTTTGTTCCTGCCACAACAGAAGTTAAATCTAAAGAAACAATTCTTTTATTAACTAAATTTTGAGGACAATCTCCTTCAAATATTTTTTTGGCCAATCCTTCTACAATTGCAGTTTTTCCACAACCTGGTTCGCCAATAATAATTGGGTTATTCTTTTTTCTTCTTGATAGAATTTGTGCAATTCTATTAATTTCTTGTTCTCTTCCAATAATAGGGTCTAATTTACCCTCTTCTGCCGCTTTTATTAAGTCTCTTGAAAAATTATCCAACACAGGTGTTTTACCCGTAGTTTCAGTTTTTTTTCCTTTGTCTTTTTCGTTGTTGTCTGCTGATTCAATCATATTGTTTTTTTAAAAAATATAACTAACTTTATTAATAATCAATTAAAAAATACATTTTTGACAATATGTCTTAAAATACTGACATTTTGTCATACTTTTAATTGTGGCACAAATTTGTTTATATAAAATAAACAACAAAATAAACTATAAAAAATGTTAAACAAAAAATGGGAAAAATTATTGGTATAGACTTAGGAACGACTAATTCTTGTGTAGCAGTAATGGAAGGTCGTGAGCCGGTAGTAATTACAAACAGCGAAGGAAAAAGAACAACACCATCAGTTGTTGGATTTGTCAAAGATGGTGAAAGAAAAATTGGAGACCCTGCAAAAAGACAGGCGGTTACAAATCCCGAAAAAACAGTATACTCAATCAAAAGGTTTATGGGTGCAAGTTTTGATGAAACAAAAAATGAAATCCAAAAAGTACCTTACAAAGTTGTAAGTGAAAAAAATAACCCAAGAGTAGTTATTGACGATAAGAAATTTTCACCTCAAGAAATTTCAGCAACTATTTTACAAAAAATGAAACAAACGGCCGAAGACTACTTAGGTGAAAAAGTAACCGAGGCGGTAATTACAGTGCCAGCATATTTTAATGACGCACAAAGACAAGCAACAAAAGAAGCGGGTGAAATTGCCGGATTGACTGTCAAAAGAATTATAAATGAACCAACTGCGGCCGCATTAGCGTATGGATTAGATAAAATGTCAAAGGACATGAAAATTGTAGTTTTTGACTGTGGAGGTGGAACTCACGACGTTTCAATTTTGGAACTTGGAGATGGTGTTTTTGAAGTTTTATCTACAGACGGTGATACACATTTAGGAGGTGATGATTTTGACCAAGTGTTAATTGATTACATGGTTAATGAATTTAAAAACGAAACAAGTATTGATATTACAAAAGACCCAATTGCGATTCAAAGACTAAAAGAGTCGGCAGAAAAGGCTAAAATTGAGTTGTCATCTTCACCTTCAACTGACATCAATTTACCTTATCTTACTGCCGATTCAACAGGACCAAAACATTTAGTTTTAAAAATTACAAAATCTAAATTTGACCAATTAACTGAAGATTTAGTAAAGCGTACTATTAAACCATGTGAATCTGCACTTAAAAACGCTGGATTAAAACCTTCAGATATTGATGAAATTATTTTAGTTGGTGGCTCAACTAGAATTCCTGCAATTCAAGAGGCTGTTAAGAAATTTTTCGGTAAAGACCCATCAAAAGGTGTAAACCCTGATGAGGTGGTTGCATTAGGAGCAGCAATCCAAGGTGGTGTTTTAGGTGGTGATGTGACAGATGTATTATTATTGGACGTAACACCACTATCTTTGGGTATTGAAACTATGGGTGGAGTGTTCACAAAACTAATAAGTGCAAACACAACAATACCAACAAAAAAATCTGAAGTATTTTCAACAGCATCCGATAACCAACCTTCTGTAGAAATTCATGTCCTACAAGGAGAAAGGTCCATGGCTAAAGACAATAAAACTATTGGAAAGTTCCATTTGGACGGATTACCACCATCAAGAAGAGGCGTTCCTCAAATTGAAGTTACTTTTGACATTGATGCTAATGGTATTATAAATGTATCAGCTTTAGATAAAGCAACAAATAAAACTCAATCAATTAGAATTGAGTCTTCATCAGGATTATCCAAAGAAGAAATTGAAAAAATGAAAATGGACGCAGAACAAAATGCCGAAATTGACAAAAAATTAAAAGAAGATGCCGATACATTAAATTCTGCAGATTCTATGATTTTTCAAATTTCAAAATCTTTAGAAGATTTGAAAGATAAAATTTCAAATGAAGATAAAGAAAATATCACTTCTAAAATCGAAAATCTAAAAACCGCCTATAACGAAAAAAATATTGAAAATATTAAATCGTTAATGGATGAGGTAAATAACGAGTTTCAAAAAATAAGTCAAAATTTGTATAACCAAGCTTCAAAAAATTCTGATAATGAAGAAGAAGTCACAAATGTAGATTTCGAAGAAGTAAAATAATCTCCCAAGATTATAAATTTTAAATCCACCTTCGGGTGGATTTTTTATTTGTGTCTTTACTACTTTTATAATTTTTACTATTTTTTATCGAAAAAAATATTAACATGGCAATTACTAGAACAGACATAGAAGGAAACAAAATTATTTGTGAAATAAAATCTTCTAATTTAAAAAAAAGTGAGTATGATGTTGAAAAAAAAACATTAAAAATTACTTTCAATAACGAAATGTTATATGAATATGAAGAAGTTCCTCACTCAATATATTCTCAATTTAGATTATCCGATTCTCAAGGAAAATATTTTAATCAAAACATAGCAAAAAAATTCAATTATAAAAAACTTTGAAAATCATATTGATAATGTATTTATTAATATGAAGGAATTCGAAAAAGTTATAAATAGTTTTTATTTACAAGATACACTTAATCCTGAAGTTTGGGATTCTCCTAATGAAAAAACTATATCGATTAAAAACGCGCAATTTTATAAATTAAAACCTGAAATTAGAAAAAAACTCTTACAAGTTGCTGACGTTTTTTTAAAAACAATAGACCAAGATATTTTCATTCAAGACATTATACTAATTGGTTCTTTGACTGGTTATAACTGGTCCGAGTTTTCTGACTTTGACCTTCACTTATTATATAATTTTAATGAAGCTGGTGAAAATAAAGAATTATATGAAGAACTTTTTCACCTAAAAAAAACGTTGTTTAACGCATCACATGACATTAGAATTAAAGGTTATGAAGTTGAAGTTTTTATTCAAGACTCGAACGAAAAAGAAAAAAGTATGGGGTCTTATTCTTTGGTTTCTGATACATGGATTAGAAAACCTGAAAAAGAAAAATTTAAAGTTGATGAAAAAAAAATTAAAGATAAGGCACAACAATGGATGGATATTATAGATGGTGTTTTGGAAAATGCAAAAAATGAAGATTTAAAAGATGCAATTGAACTTGTTAAAAAATATAAAGAAAAGTTAAGAAAATACAGAACTTGTGGATTAACAAAAGAAGGGGAGTATTCATATGAAAATTTGGTGTTTAAATTTTTAAGAAGAACAGGTTATATAAAAAAACTTGAAGACTTTAAAAACAAGATTACTGATAAAAAATTATCATTAGAAAACTTAAATATTGAATAATTAATCAATTTATATATTAACAATATATTTATTATTGAGTTAAACTATCCTGTTGGATATTTATATTATAAATAACATAATAATAAAAACAAAAAAATGGCAGATTTGAAACCACTTGGAAGTGAAAAATTAGAAGGTATGGACAAAATTAGACGTATCTTAGAAATTGCGCATTATAATGAAAAACCAAAATCACAACTTAACGAAAATGAAACTTTGAACTATACCATTAAATTAGCTGATGGTTATACTTACGGTATTGTTAAAGAAAAGTTAGGATATATAATAAAAAAAGGAATTAATGAATCTATTCTAGACTATTCAGACCCAATTAGACAAAGAAAATATTTTGATTCGTATTCTCAAGCTATGAAAAAATTAAATCTTCACGCTAAAGAATTGAATCGTATTTATGAAAATGAAGAAGAAATTCCTTTAATCGGAGAGCAAGCAACTTCAAAAAAAAAATTCGTTTTAAAATCTCCTAAATCAAATCCTTCATCTGACACTGCACCTGCTCCTGACGCCGTTGCACCATCGCCACCACCTGCTCCTGACGCCGCTGCACCATCGCCACCACCTGCTCCATCTCCTTCTTCCGATATGGGCGGTGCTCCTGATATGGGTGGAGCCCCTTCTTCCGATATGGGCGGTGCTCCTGATATGGGCGGTGCTCCTGATATGGGCGGTGCTCCTGATATGGGTGGAGCCCCTTCTTCCAATATGGGTGGCGCTCCCGATATGGAAGGTGCTCCTGATATGGAAGGCGCTCCCGATATGGAAGGCGCTCCCGATATGGAAGGCGCTCCCGATATGGGTGGGACCCCTTCTTCAGATATGGGTGGAAATGAAGATGAAGGTGGTAATTTTAAAACCATACAGAGACTTACAGGTAAATTATCACAAAAATTAAGAGCATATAACAATCAAGATGAAGACGGATTGGATTCACAAGACATTAAATATGTAATAAATATGGTTTTATCGGCGTTAGATTTAGAAAAATTGGATGAGGATGATAAAGAAGACATTTTATCTAAGTTTGAAGAAACTGATATGTATGGAGATGAAGGCCCTGAAAGTTTAGATTTTAGTGGCGAAGAAGATTCTAACTTTGGTGACCAAGGATTTGACGAAGAACCAACGGGAGGAGCTCCTATGGGTAATGAAAATCCGATGCCACAAGAACCAACAGAAAATGTTTTTGGAGAATCAAGAGTTGAAAATGTTTTGAAAAATTATTTCAAAATTAATAAAAAAGAATTACCATTATTAGAAGAAAAAAAACAAAAAAATTATATTAAAAATAAATTAAACACAATTAAACAAAAAAAAGAGTTATACGACTTATTCGAAACTAAATACCAGTTACAAGTTGGTCAGCATCTTATAAATGAAGGGGCTAAATTTATTGGTAAAACTAATATGAATAATTTAATTTTTAATAAAAACGGTATAGAAATTAAAATTAATACTTACGGGGATATTATATGACTTTAATTTACATAAACGAACTTGGCCCAAATTTTCGAGGAGACAACATCTATGAATTTATTTTTTCAGATGTTGATGATGCATATGGTGAAGATTGGGATATTGAGCCGGCATCCGGCAGACCACAACCACCAAAAATTGAATTTATAAAAAAAGTTGGGATTTTGAAAAACTCAGACATACAATTAGAACTTGTTCAGAATTCAGATTTTTTTTGTGTTTATGATTCCGTTGATGGTGTTATTTCATTAGGTTGGGAAAAGTCCGATTCAGATGAAATAATTGTATATAAAAAGAAACGATTAGTTTTTCAATACGGAGATAGTATTGAAAATGTTGAAGGTAAACTATACGAAAGAGATGTCGTATTAAATTGGGAAAAAAATTTGATGCTAAATGAAACACATGAATTATAAACTTCAAAAATTACTTCATGAAGGTTTTTCTATTAAAACTTTAGAAAATCTATCAGAAAGTCAACTATCTTCTTTATACCGTAGAATTATGGAGCAAGAAGGAACTCTTAATGTTAAAAAAGGGTCTCCCGAAGAATTGAAAGCTAAGGCCTCTGGTAAATCATTTGTTACTTATGAAGAAGAACTTGAAGAAGATGACTTTGCTTTAAATAGAATGACCAAAAATGACCCATATGAAACAGGTGATAATTACTATGGGCCTAGTTCAGATGACGGGTTTGGTGATGAATATGACGGTATGTCAAATGAAGGAGAAATTGAAGAAAAGGCGGTTTCACGACAACAACAAAAAATTATGGGATTAGCTCTTTCAGTAAAAAAAGGAAATACACCAAAATCGAAAGTTTCTAAAAACGTTAGAAATATGGCAAAAGAAATGACAAAAAAAGAATTAGAAGATTTTGCATCAACAAAACACAAAGGTTTGCCAAAAAAAGTCGAAGAAGACGATGTAAAAAAATTAGAAGAAAGTATTTTATCAATTATACAAAAACATATACCAACTCATTTTACAAAAGGAGAATTTTTAAAAAGTTTTAGAAGTAGAATTTAAAAATGAATGTCACTTTCAAAAGAACAAATATTATTAGAATATGCTAAATGTATCAATGATACTCCATATGCTTTAAAAACATATTTGCAAACTTACGACAACACCCAATCAAAATACGTTCCATTAGAATTATTCAATGACCAAGTTACTTTGGTAAAAGACTATGATACTGCTGAAGAAAATATCGCTTTAAAATATAGACAGGCGGGCGTTTCAACGGTGACATCTGCATGGGCTTCAAAAAGATTAGTTTTTGCAAAAAAATCAAAACCTGAAAAAATTCTAATTATTGCAAACAAACTTGATACCGCTGTTGAAATGGCAAACAAAGTTCGTTCATTTGTTGAGCAATGGCCTTCTTGGTTAGGTGTAACATTTTCATCAGAAAAAAATGCTGCAAGACATTTCAAATTAACAAATGGTTGTGAAGTTAAGGCCGTTGCAACATCTAAAGATGCTCTTCGGGGGTATACGCCAACCATTCTTATTTTTGACGAAGCAGCATATATTGAAGCCGATGAAGATTTTTGGTCAGCTTGTATGGCATCTTTGTCAACCGGAGGTAAAGTTATTGTCATTTCAACACCAAATGGATTTGACCAAATTTACTATTCAATATATGCTCAAGCTATAAAGGGAATGAATGATTTCAAAATTACTGAAATGTATTGGTTTAGAGACCCTAGATACTCTAAAGACTTAAAACTAATTAAGTGTGATGATATAATACATTACATGTTAAATAGAAAAGACTATAAGGATGATGAAATAACTATTGATTACTCGAATATAAAAGTATCAGACAGAGATTTCGAAGAAATTAAAGAAAAGATAGGTAGCGGGTACAAAGCATATTCATCGTGGTTTGAATCAATGTCAAAAAAATTAAAATTTGATAAGCGTAAAATATCACAAGAGTTAGAATGTAACTTTCTAGGGTCAGGGGACAACGTAATACCTGCTGAAACTATGAAAAAAATAAAAGAAAACCATATTAGAGAGCCTGAAAACAAATTTATAGGTGGGGTTCTTTGGCAATGGAAAGAACCAATTGTAGGTCATAGATATATTATGGGCATGGATGTTTCAAGAGGAGACAGTGAAGATTTTACAACTTTTACTATAATTGATTTTGATGAAAGAGAACAAGTCTTAGAATATATTGCAAAAGTTCCACCTGATATTGTGGCGGAAGTTGCATATAAATGGGCAATAATGTATAATGCATTTATTGTAACCGATATTACAGGTGGTATGGGTGTTGCAACTTCTAGAAAACTTCAAGAACTTGGATATAAGAATTTGTATGTTGATGGCGTAAATCCAGCAGACAAATGGAAGTGGGACCCAAAACAAGAAGATAAAATACCAGGAATAAATTTTAACTCAAAAAGAGTTTTAATTGTTCAAGCGTTTGAAGAGGCGTTAAGGTTTGGGTTCGGAGTTAGGTCTCAAAGACTGTTTAATGAACTAAATACTTTTGTTTATGTAAACGGAAGACCTGACCATCAAAAAGGTCAACACGACGATTTAATTATGGCGCTGGCTATGGCTATTTATGTAGGTGAATCATCTTTTTCTAAACTGGAAAAAGCAACAGAACAAGCAAAAGCAATGATTGAATCTTGGACAACAGACAAAACTATGTTCAAAGATTCGTCACAAAATTTTAATCCTGCGATTCCAATTCAAAACGATATGTATAGTAATAGAACATATAATGGACCAACTAAAAATGATTATGAAAATTATTCTTGGTTATTTGGCGGAAGAAGAGTTTAAAATATTATAAAATGAATTATCTTAAAAAATAAAATGGAAGAAAAAAAATATACAGTTTGGCAAAGGTTAGGTAGAGTTTTTGGGCCTAATTCAACAATTGACCAACAATCACCCGTTTTTAAATTCGATAAAAAAGAATTATTAAAAACACCAAACAAACAAGAATTTGAAAAAGAAAAACTTCAAGCACAACAGACTATGTATATTGGTCAGCAGTGGCAAAAAGTAGAAAGCAATCTATATCAACAGGCGGTTTATTATGAACCAACAAGAATGGCGTCATATTATGATTATGAGTCGATGGAATATTGTATTGTTGGTGATACAAAAATTGCAACACCTAATGGTTTTATTACAATAAAAGAATTGGCAGATAAAGGTAGGGACTATGAATTTATTACATATGCTTATGACCACAACCTAAAACAAGTTGTTCCAGCAATGGCAAGAAATGCGCATTACACTCGTGATGAAATGACATATAAAATAACATTTGATGACAATAGTTTTATAATCGCAACTTGGGAACATCAATTTATGAAAAGAGACGGTTCTTTCGAACGTGTTATGAATCTTAAACCTGGTGATTCTATGATGCCTTTTTATCGTAAATCATTTTATAACAATAAAAAATATAATTGGGTATACACTTGTAATTCAAATGAAGGACACAATGGGTGGATTGCTGAACATAAATTAATATCAGAATGGTTTTATAAAAGAAAAATACAAAAAGATGAAGAAGTTCATCATATTGATTTTGAAGGTAAAAATAACTTACCTGAAAACTTAAAAATAATGAAAATATCTGAACATAGAGCATATCACGCTAAATTGAATAATCAAAAATTATGGTCTAATGCTGAGTTCAGAAAAAAAATGATAGAAGTTTCCAAAAGAAAAGGTGAATTTACTTGGTCGGGCAGAAGAATTGGTAGTAAAAATCCATCATATATTAATTTAGGTTGGGATAATATTATCGAAGCAGCTAGAAAACACAAAACTTTAAAGAGTACTGCGAAAGAATTGAATGTGTCATATCGTAAATTACAAAGAGATATTGTCTCTAATGGGTATAAAGATTGGCAAACATTTTTACTTGCATATGGAATTGAAAAATCAATTTATTCTACATCAAAATCAAAAAATGATAAAATAAATTTAAATCATAAAATAATTTCGATAGAACCTTATGGTGTTGAACCTGTATATGATTTAACAGTACCTGGTTATAAAAATTTTGCAACTGACTCTATATTTTCACATAATACTCCCGAAATTTCAGCAGCATTAGACATTTATGCTGAAGAGTCAACAACGCCCGATAAAGACGGACACATTTTACAAATATATTCTGAATCAAAAAGAATTAAATCAGTATTAACTGATTTATTTAATATAAAATTGGATATAAATACAAACTTACCCATGTGGATTAGAAACACTTGTAAGTTTGGTGATAATTTTGTTTATTTAAAATTAGACCCAGAAAGAGGAGTTGTTGGTTGTCAACAATTACCTAATATTCAAATAGAAAGGTTAGAAAAAGGAATGAAATTCCAACCTGAAAAATATTCAGCAGAAATTGAAAATGATGCTCTTAAATTCACATGGAAAGAAAAAAACATGGAATTCAACACATGGGAAATCGCACATTTTAGAATTTTGGGGGACGATAGAAAATTACCGTATGGTACTTGTTTAAAGTTTGACACTAAAATTGATACTGAATATGGTGTAAAAGAAATCAAAGATATACAAAAAGGAGATTTTGTTTGGTCTTTTGATTTAGAAAAAGAAGAAAAAGTATTATCAAAAGTTTTGGATACAGTTAAATCAGGAGTCAAACCTTGTTTTCAAATACATACAAAACATAATTTTGTAGAAGCGTCCGAAGAGCATAAAATTTTAATTTTCAAAAACAATCAGTTTTTATATAAAAATGTTTTGGAATTAGAAATTGGTGATTTATTAGTCATTGATAATACAGTTACAAAAACAAAAAAAACAAAAATTAATAAAGAAGAACCAAATGAAAACAAAAATGGGTGGTTTAATAGTGTAAATTTGATTCCTGATTTTGTAGATGAGGAATTTGCAAGATTTTTTGGTTTTATGTTAGGGGATGGGTGGTTGTCTAATAATGGGGTTTATTTTGCGCTTTCAGAGTATGACGATTTAAATGATTTTTACATAAGTATTCTAAATAAATATTCTAAAAATCCAGTCAAAATAATAGAGGTGGATGGAAAAGATACTCAATGTATGGTGTGGTCAAAATGTCTGACAACAATAATGAACAGAATGGGTTTTTTTGGTTCTGCAAAAACTAAAAGACTACCTGATTGGATATATTATTCTGATATACAAATTCAAAAAGCTTTGTTAGAAGGTTTAATAGACGCCGATGGTTGGATTACTCAAGACCAATGGTCAACACATTTAAATTTAGAATTGTGTAATGAATCTTTGGTTAGAGATGTTAAAATTTTGTGTCAAAAAATTGGATACAAATCTGGTTCAATTAGAAAAAGAGAACCAAGAAAAAATATAGTAATAGAAGGTAGAAATATAAAATCTGCAACAACTTCATATTCATTAACTTTTTATGATACTTTTTTATCACAAACAAAAAAGTATGATAATACAAATAGAAAAACATCAAATTATATATTAGAACCAATTAATAAATTAATAGAAATTGGTAATTTTGAAACATATGATATATATGTAGAAGACAAAAATCACAATTTTTATGCAAATGGTATTGTAGTTCATAATTCAATGTTAGAAAAGGCTCGTCGTATTTGGAAACAATTACTTTTATCTGAAGATGCGATGTTAATTTACCGTGTATCAAGAGCTCCTGAAAGACGGGTGTTTAAAGTATTTGTTGGTAATATGGATGACAAAGATGTGGATGCTTACGTACAAAGAGTTGCCAATAAATTTAAAAGAGACCAAATTGTAGACCAAAAAACAGGAAATGTTGATATGAGGTATAATCAAATGGCCGTAGACCAAGATTATTTTATTCCTGTTAGAGACCCGGCAGCGACTAATCCTATTGAAACATTAGATGGGGCTAAAAACTTAGCGGAAATTGCAGATATTGAATATATCCAAAAGAAACTTGTTACGGCATTAAGAATACCTAAAGCGTATTTAGGATTTGAAGAGGCCGTTGGTGACGGTAAAAATTTATCACTATTAGATATTAGATTTGCTAGAACAATTAATAGAATTCAAAAATCTATGATTGCTGAATTAAATAAAATTGCAATCATTCATTTGTTTCTTTTAGGATTTGAAGATGAGTTGACCAATTTTACATTAGGATTAACTAATCCTTCTAAACAATCTGATTTATTAGGTATAGAATTATGGAAAGAAAAAATAACATTATTTAAAGATGCGGTTGCACCAATTCAAGATAGTGTTGCTCCTGTATCAGCGTCATGGGCCAAAAAACATATTCTTGGATTTTCTGATGATGAAATTAGACTTGATTTACAACAACAAAGAATTGAAAGAGCAGTATCTGCTGAACTTGGTAAAACTGCAGAAGTTATTACTAAAACAGGTTTATTTGATACTTTAGACGCTTTATACGGTAAAAAAGATGAAGCAGCAGGTGGAGCACCTGACGCAGGTGGAGGGGCACCTCCTGAAGGTGGAGGGGCACCTCCTGAAGCTGGAGGAGCACCTCCTGAAGCTGGAGGAGGAGCACCACCGCCACCCGCAGAAGGTGGAGGGGTGACTCCTGAAAATTTTAATAGAAATGATTTAAATTTAATTTTGGAAAACACACTTTTTGATAGAGATAATACCTTAGATTTATCAAAAGGTAGATTATCTATTAATGAAATTGATGACAAAATAAATAAATTATTAAACAAGTAAGTATTTATCTAAAAAAATAGATATGGCAACTTTTGGTGAAATAAAAACTAAAATAGACGAAACTTTCATTAACCTATATGGTAAAAAAGAATTCAAATTTTTCAGCAATCAATTCAAAAAAATTGTTTTGGAAAATAAAGACATTGCGGAACTTTACTATATATATAATGATTTGACAGAAAATAAAGGTATGTCTATAGATTTAGTTAATGATTATATTAATGAGTCTATAGAATACTCGCAAATTTTAATTGAAAATAATAATAAAGAATTAAATAGGATTAATTCATGGATTAATAGTATTAATTTACATAGGGACGTAAAAAATATTTACGAAACAATTGATAATGTTATTTACAACAACTCTATTAAAAATCTTGAAAATATTTTAGAATCAAAAAAACAAATATCTAAAACTTTATCAGAATTAAAAAAAGAATCAAATCTTAAGGAAACTATTAATTTACCTTTAGAGACAATGTTGAAAGTTGCAAATTCAAAACTAAATAATGAAATTACTAATTTGTCAGAAAGTGAAAAAAATGATATTAAAGAAATAGTTTCGTTGTCTAAAACTGAGTTAGAAAATAGAATAGAAAACTTAAAAGAATCTATTATTGATAACTTAAAAATTAAAATAAATGAATCTACTGAAAGTGATTTAAAAAATACAATCGAAAAAACTGTAATTAAAATACAAAACTCACCGGTTGATTTTTACAATTACTATAAACTAAAACAATTACAAGAAGGTTTATGAAAAATTTTTTTAAACAAATGATGGAAGGTCACAATGGTGGCGTATCATCCAAAAGATTTATTGGTCTATTATGTTCAATTTCTTTGATAGTGTCTTTATTTATTTCTTTATTTAGTTGTGGAAAATATCAAGCACCTGAATTTTTAATACAAACAATTGGGTTATTAACGTTTGGATGTTTAGGGTTAACATCCGTAGATTTTTTTTCTACTAAAAAAAAGGATGATAAGAATCAAGAAGAAAACTGATTTTTATTTTTTTGTATATGAATTGTCTTTTTTCTTTTTTTTCTTAATTTAACAGACTTTTTTTCAAACTCTTGTAAATTTCTTAAATGTTCAAGTTGTTTTGTTTTATATATTTTTAGTTTATATAATTTCAAAGCTTGTTCAATATTATTTTTTTTTATTTCTATAATAATCATTTTTTTTTAATTTTACTATAAATATATAAATTTTTTTATGTTTTGACAAAGTATTACGTAATTGTTATATTTAAAAAAAATAAACATATTATATATGAAAAATGAAAAAAGGAAAAACATCAAAATTAAGTATTTTTGATGATGCAAAATGTCAGTACGGAACAGTCGATTCCAAAAATTTTAAATCAATTTATTTAATTTTACAAACATGGGTGGAACCAAAAGATGACTACAGTAATTGGGCATCGATTACGGGTACCATAAAAAGACAAATACTACACACATTATTGGAAGTTGTTGACCACAAAATTTTTGAAAAAAAGTATATTGTGGACTTAGATTTAAGAACAAGTGGATTACAAAAAAATAAAAAAAGTTTTTTAAATTTAGAAATAACACTGTTTATTCACAACCAATCATATAATTTCAAATCAATAATTTTAAGGTCAAAAATAAAAAATATTTTCCAATCAATATATCTTGATGACTTAAAAAAATCACTTTATTTTACATTAAGTAAAACTAAGTTAGCAAAAATAAAAGAAATATAATATTTATTAATAAAAATATTATGAAAATTTTAGGACCAAAAGATACGGGTAAAGGGATTTTAGTTGAATGGGATGCAGGTATTATAAATCCAAATGAACCAAGAAATCAAAATATAATTAGAGAATCATACGGACAACTAGACCATTCTAAACCTTTTATTTTTTATGCAACACTTCAAAAATGGGGAGTTCCAAATAGAAACGGAAGAGTCTATCCTGAAAAAATATTAAAAAGGGAAGCTGAAAAATATCAAGATGTTATAAAAAAGGGGATGTCCATATCGGAATTAAACCATCCTGAGTCTTCTTTAGTGGATTTAGATAGAGTTTCTCACCTTATAACTGAAACGTGGTGGGAGGGAAATGTATTGATGGGTAAAATTAAATTATTAACAAGTCCAGGTTTCCATGAAAGAGGGATTGTTACATCTAAGGGAGATGTTGCAGCAAATCTTATGAGACAAGGAGTTACTATGGGAGTATCTTCTCGTGGAGTTGGTTCTCTAGTAAAAAAAGGAGAACAGAATGAAGTTCAAGATGATTTTGAATTAATTTGTTTTGACCTTGTATCTTCACCATCTACGCCAGGAGCTTATCTTTATTTGAACGCCGAAGATAGACCAAACTATGAAGAAAAAATATCAGAACAAGATAATTCTTCAGTTAGTGGTAATGGTTTAGAAAAATCTGTTGACTTAATGAAAAGATTGTCGGATTATTTAGGAAAGTAAAAAAATTAAATTATGGACGAAAAGTATTTTGTAGCAAAAATCACAACTGATATGGTTGATGATAACACAGGTAAAATTAAAAAAATTAGAGAAGAAAAATTGGTTAAAGGTTTTTCGCCAACAGACGTTGAATCTAAGGTGACTAAAGTTTATGAAAGTTACTCAATGGAATGGAGAATAACCGCAATAGTCGAAAGTAAAATTAACGAAGTTATTGAATAATAAAAATTCATATCATTTTTATTAAGGTCCCCAAAAGGGACCTTTTTTTATTTTCAAATGTTTTTTATGTTAAAATCAAACTTTTTGTATTATAGATATATTTATTATATAAATAAACGCAAAATTATATGCTTTTAAATGAATAACAAAAAATCAGAATCGTTAGTTGAAGAGGCTTTATTACAAATGAAGACTATTGAAGAGGCGATTAGTGAAAATGCAAAAGGAATACTTGCTTCAACTATGAAACAAGAAATCGGAGAATTAGTAAGAGAATCTATAATGGGTTCTAAAAGGTCTTTAAAAGAACAAGCAAAAGGTGGTCAAGCGCCACAAAATGGTCAAGCGCCACAAAATGGTCAAGCGCCACAAAATGGTCAAGCGCCACAATCACCTGAAGAAGAAGACGAAACAGAAGTAGAAGATGAAGAGGAAGTTGAAACACAAGAACCTGAATCGGACACTGATAATGACATGAATGGGCAACCTCAAGGACCAACTGAAGAATTACCCCCTCTTGATATGACAACCGCACCAATGTCCGACGTTATGAAAGTTTTCAAAGCGATGGGAGATGAAGATGGTTTTATTATTAAAAAAGACGGTAATTATGTTCACTTGAAAGATGGTAAATCAAATACCGAATATCTTATTAGTATGGAAGTTGACGAACCTGAAATGCCAGAAGAACAACCTGTCGAAAATATGACTGAAAATACAATATATGAATTGGTTTATGAAGACAATTCGATGGCAAATGAAATAAACTATGACAAACATATGGACATGGATGAAATGGATTACATGGATGAAATGGATTATAACAAACATATGGACATGGATGAAATGGATTATAACAAACATATGGACATGGATGAAATGGAAATGGATGAAATGGACTATATGGATGAAGAAGTTTATGAAATCGACCAAGAATCACTTGATAATGTTGTTGAAGCATTTAAAGCAAAAGGTAAAATTGGAAAACTTAAAACTAAAATTTATCCTTCCAAACTGAAACATGGCGTTACTGAAACAGACGATGATGAAATTTCAGACGGATGGGTGGAAGAAGAAGAAGGTGATGAAGATGAAGCGACTGAAGCTGCTCGAACTTACGGAAATGGTTCTAAAAAAGGTAGAGGTTTAAGAAAAGGAATCACTCCAAATAGAAATTTAACATTTGAATCTCGTGAATTAGAATCTTTAAGAGAAAAAAATGAAGAGTATAGAAAAGCACTAGACTTCTTTAGAAATAAATTAAATGAAGTTGCAATTTTCAATTCTAATTTGGCTTACGCTACTAGATTGTTTACAGAACACTCAACAACAAAACAAGAAAAAATAAACATCTTGCGAAGATTTGACACTGTTGAATCTTTAAAAGAATCAAAATCACTTTACAGAACAATCAAAGAAGAAATTGGTGAATCACCAAATTCTATGATGAACGAATCAATTACTCAAAAAGTTGTTAAAACTCCAAGTAATGGTTCATCTTCAAATTTGATTGAATCTAAAGCTTATGAAAATCCTCAATTCATGAGAATGAAGGATTTAATGAACAAAATAAAATAAAAATAAACTCAAAAAAACTTAAAAAAAATGGGAGCATTATTAGATTCAGGTCTTGTTGGTAACATTGGTTTAAAACACCTTAAAGTTATCAAAGAAGATACTATTAACAAATGGGATAGATTAGGATTCCTAGACGGTCTACGAGGACACGTTAAAGAGAACATGGCACAATTATATGAAAACCAAGCGTCTCACCTAATCAACGAAGCTGCGTCTTCAGATAGTTCAGGTTCTTTCGAAACTGTAGTTTTTCCTATCGTTAGACGTGTATTTTCTAAATTATTGGCTAATGATTTAGTATCGGTACAAGCAATGAATTTACCTATCGGTAAATTGTTCTACTTTATCCCTAAAATCCAAGGATACAGTGGTGGTACTTTTTTAGATGCTACACAAGCAGGTCGTTCAGGGGAACATTACGGGCCTGTTGGTTCACCTGGTAATTATCCTGGGTCAAATGGAGCAAATGATGGTTATACAAACACTAATGGTTCATATAACCCATCTTACACAAGAAACCTTTATGATTTGTTTTATGAAGGGGCTGAAGCAGGATTAAATCCTCCTGGATTATTTGATTATTCAAAAGGTCAATGGACTGCAATCACAGGAAGTGTACAAACAGTAGCATGGTCAAGTGGTAATTTAGTTGCATCTGCATATACTGCTGGTGAATTTAGAAAAATTATTGTGGGAATGTCAGGATTTTCTTCAACAGGAGCTGGAAAACTTATCGGACCTGACGGTCAAGAAATGGACACTGAAGCATTTTTAACTGATTTAAAAGTGTTTACTACAAACTCAACAGTTGCAACACAATTAGGAACAAATACATTCACTCCATTATTATTTAGAGTTGTTACTCAACAATACTCAAAATCAATCGCTTCTTACGGTACACAAACTTCAACTACTTGGCCTTCAACTGGTGGAGGTTCTTATAACAATATTTGTTCTCCAACAGGAATTATTTATTTAGAAGTTGACGCACAGACACCAGTATGTATTACTTGTACTAACGCATCAACAATCGACGGATACTCAGGAGCGACAATTACAACAGCAGCTTGGTCAGGTACACCTCTTCAGTATTCATTCAAAAGATACCAAGAATTGGAATTTGAAGACAAAATTGGTGAGGTTTCTTTTGACCTTGAGTCAGTAACTGTGTCCGTTACAGAAAGAAAACTAAGAGCACAATGGTCTCCTGAATTAGCACAAGACGTTTCTGCATTTCATAACATCGATGCTGAAGCTGAATTAACAGCTTTATTATCTGAGCAAGTAGCTGCAGAAATTGACCGTGAAATTTTACGTGACTTACGTAAAGGAGCAGCTTGGAACTTACGTTGGGATTACAACGGATGGAGAAGATTGTCTAACACAACTTCTTACACTCAAAAAGATTGGAACCAAACTTTGATAACAGCAATCAACCAATTGTCTGCACAAATCCACAAATCTACTTTGAGAGGTGGGGCAAATTGGATTGTTGTTTCTTCTGAGGTTTCTGCAATCTTTGATGACTTAGAATACTTCCACGTTTCTAATGCATCTCCTGAGCAAGACCAATACAACATGGGTATTGAAAGAGTTGGTACTTTAGCAGGTCGTTACCAAGTATACCGTGACCCTTACTTCCCAGCAAACCAAGTTTTGATTGGTCACAAAGGAACGTCATTGTTAGATACTGGTTACGTTTACGCACCATATGTACCTCTACAATTAACACCTACAATGTACAACCCATTCAACTTTACACCTATCAAAGGTATTATGACAAGATACGCTAAGAAAATGGTTAACAACCGTTTCTACGGACGTATTACAGTTGATGGAGTTCGTTCATTTGACTTACAAGAATTGAGATAATCAATTAAATATCAGTTAAGAAAAAGGGGACAAGAAATTGTCTCCTTTTTTTTGTTTATTAAGATATTTATTAATATGATTGAATACATTGTTAAAAAAATTTTAAAAGAAGCAACTTCTACAAGTACTGGGTCAAGAGGAAGTTATATTGCTCCTTTATTACCAGGTGAAAGATTTTTTAAGCAAAACGTGTTATCACCATTTACAGTTTCAGATTCAAAATACGAAAGTCCTGATTTAGCTTACGATTCTTATGATGGTAAGATGGAAAGAACAAAAAAACAAATTGAAAAGGAAGAAAAAGTTGCAAAAAAAATATATAACTATATTAAAAATTATCCTATTACAACATTTAGTGACGATGATGGTAACATTATAAATCAATACCCCGGTAAAAGTAAAACGATAGTACCAATTAAAGAATGGGTGGAACTAGATAAAATTCCACTAAATGAAGATTTAGCCGTTTGGTTTGGCAAAAAGAAAAAACCAAAAGGTTCATCTCAACCAAAAGGTCCATGGGTAAATATTTGTAGAAAAGTTGACGGTAAACATCCTCCTTGTGGTAGACCCGACACAAATAAAGGAGCATACCCAAAATGTAGAGCCGCAGGAGTTGCAGGTAAAATGACTGATTCTGAAAAAAGAGCAGCTTGTCAACAAAAAAGAAAAGCAGAATCCAAAGATACACAAACAGGTAAAGGTCAAAAACCTATTATGACTTCATACAAACCAAAAAATAAAAGGACCCAAAATGAGTCCTTAGATATTATTATTAATCGTATTCTGAGTTCTATTCAATAAATTTATAAATTTAGTCCAAGTATCTAAATTATTTTCGTTTCTACCAATATTTGCCGAATAACAACAAAGGACTACATTGTCTTTATTATAACCTTTTGTCCTATCTAACCTGTCTAATGAAGGTTGTTGAGGATGTTTTGTTTTATTGGATGGTATAAGGGGTATTTTAAACCAATAACATAAACCATTTTGTTTATTAAACATATCATTAATGTCAGAAATTGTCAAAGTATGTTCTAATTTTCTGTTTTTAGAGTCATGTAATAACGTGTTTTGCCACAATCTAACTCTTCTTTCTTTTTGTTTAAGTCTCTCTTTTTTTCTATGCTCAGGGTCTTATCTTTTTTTTTTTTATAATTTCTTGTTCCTAATAGAATACATTCTTTACATCTATTACCTCTTTGTGTTATATAAAAATCATCTAAATTTTTTAAAAAATTACATTTACTACATTTTTTCTGTGTTTCCATATATATAAATATATGGGTATACAATTGAATTTAAAAAAAAGGACTATTTATCCTTTTCTCCATTTACCCCCTTTTGATTTGTATCTTTTTGCTGCCGCTCCATTACAATAAGCGCTTGGACAAACATCATATCTTTGTCTTGCCCACGCTAAACATTGTTTCCATAAAGCAGGATTTGTTGGTTTATTTTTTTTTTGTTTTTCAGTTATTTCACTCTCTGACATCATCATATCTTCGTTGTCAAAATTCATAGACGTGTTCATATTGTCTTTTTTAGTTTCATTCATTAAAAAGTCAAATACTTGGTCCATGTTGTTTTTTGCTTCGGCAATATGGTCTTGAGCCCAATCGTGACCATTTTCTAAAATTTGTTCAATCATAGAATGGTCTATTTTTAACAACATATCACATTGTCTTTTCATTTGTTCTAAATTAGAAAAGAACATATATCTTGAAGACCCCATCTCTTGAGATGATGGTTTATCTTCGAAAGTTTCTTTGATAACTTTTTTAATAATATAATTTAAATTTTTCATTTTTTTAAGAATTTAATCCGTTAAAACCGCCAATAGTTACCATATTCAACTGAACAATAGTTCCACCTGTAAAATCACCATAATTAGGATGTGGTGGTTTTACAACAACAACAGAACTTCCAGTTCCTCCTGTTGTGCATATATTTTCACATATTGTGACTTCGGTATTTGCGCTTGTAGTTGCCATTTTATTTTATAAATATACGTTTATTTTTTATTTACAATTTGAAACTGTAATTCTCTTTTATAAGTATCTACATTTCTATCACTTACAACTTTAATATCAACAAAATATTCATTTGGTATTTTATCTGTAGTGTCAAAAATAAAATAAAACCCATCAGGAACTTCATTAACTCTTGTCCAATTTTGTACTTGAACCTCAGTACTCGCACCTTCTCTTACATAAATTCTATAATATGCTTCTACTGTAGTTAGTGGTGTATTTGTAGAGTATGCTTGTTTTATAATTACGTTAACTTTTCTTATGTCAGTATTTAAAACTTTTTCGTTTTGTCTAATCCCATTAAATTCAAAACCATAAATTTTTGGTTGTTGAGTAACTGAACCTATTTGGAAGTTTCCGTTTTTAGCCAATAATGCAAATTCTAAAGTCACGTTAGAAATTGACGTAGAACTTACTGACAATCCTTTCCAAACGTCATAATATAAACAAGGTGTCGTTGATGCTGTTAGATTGTTTACTGAACATTTGTAGACTCCTTTTGTCACTTGACAAGTTGATAATCCCGTAAATCCTGATACCGCAACACCATTTAAATTAAATATATCAACAGTTGGTAGATTGTCTAAATTAACCGCATTTCCATTTTCATAGACATACAAATACAATTCATTATTATTACCTGAATAAAATTTGTTTCTATCATCAACTATCAAATCATTGTAATTGGTTTCTAAAAATGGTTCATAAAAAGTTTGAGTGTGAGGAGAAAAAAACCCTACTGAATAATTTTCAGTTAAACCGCTAATATTTTCAACATCAGGATAAAAAGCAATCCCCCATCCTGTTACACCGGTTAATGTCCCATTTAAAATGTTATTTATTTCATTTGTCATGTTAAATTCAATATCTTCATTACCAAATTCAAAATGTTGTGTTGCTACAATTGTTAATGCCGAATAATTTAATCCCGATAATGAACCAATTTGTGAGTTGGTATTATCGTATATACCACTAATGCTCCAACCGCTTACTGTTGTTGTTTCAAACCAATTGGAGGCTCTTTGAGAATATGACCTATCATTTAATGTTGTTACTTGATAATCATAGTAATCATATCCGACACCACTGTCCCAGTTTTGAGGGACACCTGAGTTTCCTAAAGTTTTTGGTATTCTAAATAAAACTAAGTCAAAAGACGTTGCCCTTCTTCTTCCTTGTGATGTTGTTGAATTTAAAAGATTTTCATCAAAATATGAAGTATTTGTCATTTTCAAAGTATGTGTAAAGTTTGTACCACAACCTGAACTTATAATTTTATCTGAAATTCTTGACTGTAAATCTGTTAAATCTAAATTAAAAATATATCGACTAAACCCTATTGGGGCATTAAAATTATCAACACGACCATAGAACAGCTCAATAATAGGATTTCTACCTGTGTTAGTGTAACTATTTTGTATTAGAGTATTACTTTTATCGAAATATGACCTGTAAATTGACATTAAACTATTTTATATATAAATAGTTAGTTAATTCGAATATTACTATTTAAAACTTTTTGATATGCTTCTAACATTTTTTTGGTCAATTCATCTATACTTGTACCATCATACGAAACGCCAGAGGGTGGTAATAATGGATAGGGGTGTACGTGACTAACCAAAAAGCCAACAATAGATTCCAATAGCTCCAACAATTCTTCTCCTCTTACCATTGACGAAGTTTTGGGCTCTATTTCATCAAAAACTTGTTCGGGACTTATACCTCCAACAGAACCAGATAAAGTAATTTTACCCTGTGAATTTTCTGAATTATGTGACAGTAAATATAATTGAGACGCCCCAATTAATCCCACTGTATTATCTATTTTTTCGGTTTCAATAGGTGTAAAAACTTCTCTTTTTGGTAAAAATGGTAATTCAGGACTAACTTTTCTATCTAATACCAAACCATATCCTGGACTAATATCTGTTGTAGTTATCAAAACTTTTGATAATAACTGATTCATATTTGTAAAATCAGTTATGTTATTTTGGTTTGGAAGTGATTTTATAATATTTCTAATTCTTTTTGAAGGTCTATAATAAAAAGGGAATTGTATTTCGTTACTAGAATTATTATTTGACCCTACATTTGCGTTAGTTGGTATGTTTGATATTAAAATACTTGGATTATCTTTTAGTGTGACTATTTGGTCTGAAATAAATTTTGCAAAATCGTCAATACCCAATGGTGAATCAATTTTAATAATTCTAACTTTAGATAAAGTTGTTCCAGTTATTTCAGTATCCCACTCAAATTGGTTTGTTTTTGTTGCTTTTGATTCTTTATCTGGTAATTGATAAATTGTTACATCTCCTTGAAAAACTTGTGGAGCGCTTTCGGGGTTGTATACATCATACTCTAAAAGATATTTTATCTGTTGTTCATTTCTTTCTAGCCTAAAATAAGATTTAGGTTCACCATATTTTAATTTGTTTGTAAATTTTGATAATTGAATAAAAGCTCTATTATCATCATAATCTGGTATTTCACCTGTTTTGAATTGCTTATGTTTTCCTGCTCTTAATAATAAATCATTATTTTTTATTATCATATCAGAAGTTCCTCTACCTTTAATTGATATATCTTCAGGTTCAGGAAATACTCCCGCATTATTATTGTTTGGGTATGCTTTGGAGTAAGGGTCTTTAATGTTTGGTAAACTTGCCCTTGAGTTAGAATTGCCCATGTCAGTATGTGTTCTTGAAGACCTATAATCTTCTTTAAAAACTGTAGTTGGTGATGAGTATGGACCAACCAAATAAAATCTATTTCTACCTTTTGTTAATTTGTTGTTAAAGTAAATAATCATAACTGTTTCATCTACTTTTGGAACTTGGTTAACAAAATAAGGTAAAAAGGGTAAAAATATAAAAGGGTCTTTTTCACCCCAAGGCCCATTTAAAGTGCTTTTACTATTTTCATTAAAACCTTGTTTTGCCCCTTCCATTGCTTGAATATTTTCTTGGATTGGTTTACATCGTATTCTACCAAGCATCAATGGGTCTTGGTTGTCCACACAGACTCCAAAAAATATTATTTGATTATCCTGAACTTGGTCGTTTTCAGACATTATATATTATTTGTTCTTTTGTTTATTTCTTCAAGAATTTTATTATAACTGTTTTCAGTGGTGTCCAAATGATGGGTCAACTTAAGTATTAAATCTTTTGTTTTTTCAAAATCATCATATAAAAAATTCATAACAGCAATAAGGTCCTTGTTAGGTCTTTTTTTATATTCTGATAAAATTTCCAAAACTTTATCTGTTGACATTTCTACCATGATTTTCCAACTCCTTTAGATGGTAATGTTACAAACGCAGGTGTCATTACTAATGGTGGAATAAATACTTCTGTTTTTCCATTGTCGGCTTGTTCTTGATTCATACCTTTGACCATTGACATCATGGACATATTCATAAAATTAGGTCCTCCATCAGGAGCTCCTCCTGTAGGTAAACCTTGTTTTTGTAAATTTTCTAAAATGTTTGAAAACGCTCTAGTGTCAGACACACCTCCTAATAATGAAGCCCCTGCTAGAATAAATTGAGGTAGCCCTAAATTTAATTGGGAAAGACCTAAATTTAAAAGTTTTAAAATTTCATCAATTACACTTTTACAATTTCTAAAATCTACAACGGCCTGGCCAACTTCTAATAAAATATACACTATTGATGCATACATACTAATTTGTTTATTTTTCGCTTCCTTAACAATTTCTAATAAAATTGTTTCGACTAAAACTTTAATTTGTTTTTTTAAAATGTTAAAAAGTTGCTCAACAAAAATAGATGTAATTTTTTTCATAAAATTCAGAACAAACTTTTTGAATGTTTTCATAAATTTTGTTAAATCATCAAATAAGTCATCTAGTTTTTGTGATATTTCGTTTTTAATTGCCTTTATCATTATTAAAAATCCTAACATAACTTTAGGTGATAGAATTGTTTGAAATATCATTCTTGGTAATCCTAATATGATATTACTTTGAAGTGATGCTAAAATATTTAAATCTAAATTTAATCCTGGTATTAATGATTTCCACTTTGGGTCGTTGGCCATAGCATCTAAAGACTTTTCAAACTTTTCAATTTTCGAATTAGAAGAATTTTCGTTGATTATTTCTTCTAAAGATTTTCTATCCGCTAAAACGTTTACAGGTAGTTTAATTCCGTCACATCCTTCATATTCTACTACACCATTGACTGTGTTATTAACTTCACGTTCAATCATTAACAATTCTTGGTTTGTAACATCAAAAAATGAATCGTCAATTTCATCAAGGTCACTAAGTTTTGATGTGCCGGCAACATCAATTTTTTTACTCGGGTCCTCACATATCCCCATGATTCTTTTTAAAATCATCATAAATTTACTTTGTTCCGTTAATTGCTCAGTTGATAAACCGGCTGAAAAATCAAAAGAACCCGTTAATAAATTTTTTAAATTAACAGCTAAAACGTCAAAAGATAAAATGTCAACACTTGTATAATAATCATGTAAAAAATCACTTACTGATGTTCTATTATTTAATTGAGTATTTAATGTCACTTTAAAAAAATCACCAGTAACTTGTAAGTTGTTCGGGCCTAAATAATTTTGTACATATTGTATATTAAAAATTTGTGATTGTGAAGCCCCTAAATACGTTTGACCATTTCCTCCTGAATTATCTTGTGAAAACGATTGCGATGGGTTTTGTAATCTTTTATATAATTGTTGATTCATAGAGTAAGGTATATTACCATTACTTGTTGTATTTTTTTCATATTTAAATTTGAAATCTTCGTCTGTTGGCGAATTCTTCAATAACTTAAACAAATCAACTTGACTAACTTTAATATAAATTGGTTGGTTGGTAACTCCACCGTAAGATTGTTCTTCTGAACAACCAATTGTTGAAACTATTTCACTAACTAAAGCATCTTGTATTAATGGTTTAGAATTAACTGCAGCCTGTAAAAAAACTTTAGTTAAAAGTTTTAAAGATGAACCACCTCCGCTTGGTAAAGTAGCTTTAAATAAATCAAGTAATTGCTCAAGTTGACTTTTTACTTCATTTTTTATTTCATTTATTTTGTCTTTTTTTCCTTTTTTTAAGTCATTGATTGTTTTTTGAACATCGCTTTTTTTCTTATCCAGACTAGCCTTTGTTTTTTCTTTTTTTTGTTTTATTTCGTCTTCTTTACTTTGTTTTACAGTCTGATATGCGCTAATTTTACTTTTAGCTTTTGAATAACCTTCGTTTGTATCTAAATTTGCCATTTTATAGTGTAAAATTTGAGTCTTTATTTTGATTAATATCTTTTTGAATTAAATTTTGCAGTAAACTTTCATCCATGTCCGACAAAGAAAAGTTTTCTTCTTTAGAGCTGTTAGATTTTTCCCAAATTGTAGATTGAAGTTTAGATAAACTTAACTTTTTTTCAATAGTGTCGTTGATAATTTTTTGTTGTTCTTTTATAACCGGCCCGATAACTGTCATATCTTCAGCATCTTTTAAAAGAGCTAACATTTTATTTTGAATTCTAATTGCTGTTGACCTTTGTTCAACTAATTCGTTATATATTTCTTGCATTAATCCTAATACCGAATCTTTGTTTAACGCAATTTCTTTTTTTCTTTTTCTATCCATAATTAATAAATAGATAAATTTTAGTTATTATGTATTCTTTTAATAGTATTCAAATAAATAATTTTATATTTTTTTAAATAGGTTCTTATTTCTTTTGTGGATAAATTTGTCATTTCTCTAAGTGAAAGTAAAACTATATTTTTATTAAATTTGTTGTTATCATTTCCAATAAAAATGTTTCCATAATTATCAAATAATTCAATTAGAGCAATTCCAAGTTTAGACTCCCCGTCCGACATAGATGTTGTGTTGACGTGTTCCTTTAAATCTTTTAAAAATATATCTATTATTTTTTCTGCGTCAATTTTTTCAAACTCTAAATAATAAATCATGTCAGGTCTATTTTCCAACACTTGTGAAATATCTTCATAGGACACTTTTCTATTTGTTTCTTTTTGGTCTTTTTGTATTTGACCCATTAGATAGTTTTTACAAATAGTACCAAAGTAAGAATAAGCTTTTTTGTTTTTGGCTGGTTTAAATTTATCAACCTTTGTCATTAAAAAAGAATGTGTATCAGTATGTAAATCTTGATATTCCATATCTTTTCTATATAGTTTGTATCGTCTTATGATTGATTCAATCATTTTATCTAACGGTTCTTTAAGAAATTTATTATAAATTTCTTCTTTTTCTATTTGAGTTTTGGCGGCTATATAATCTTTCACCGCCTCTTCCTCTTTTACATCAAAATAATTTTTACTTTTTTTTTCTGTCTTTTTATTTTTGTCTAAATTTTCAGGGTTTGAGTCCTCTAAAAACATTATACATTTTGTGGTTCATATTTTATGTTCCTATCTGTTGTAAAAAAATGTTCTTTTTTTGCAGATTCAATCCAAAACAAAACTTCATCATCTGTAATTTTACTTTCATTATTTTTATAATTCCAAAATATAGAACCTGGTCTTAAATTCATATGTTTGTATCCAATTCTTGGAATTGTCATTATTTTAACAGAATTGTAAGTTAATCTTAGTAAAAACTCATAAACAAATGTTAATTTCATACTTGGTTTAAACCCTCCGTTTTCTTCATAAACTGATTTTTTAATAACAATTCCACTTGATTGAAAATTTTGATAATTCAAAAGAGTGTCATTATTTAAGTAGCCAATTTCTGAATTCATACTTACTGCAAATGTTGCTTCATTAGTAAACCCAACAAAAACTCCTTTTTCATCCGTATCAACAACAATTGGCAAAAACGCGTCCACTTCAGAATAAGCTTTACTGTATCTGTCAAAATTTTTAAACCAAATTGTAGAATATTCATCATCAAATTCTAAAATAGAAATCCAAGTACTTTTAGCATGTTTTACACCAATATTTAATTGAGTGCAAAAATCAAAGTCATTTTCATTTTCGACCATAGTAACTGTTAGACCACTAAAGTCATAATTATCTAATTTATTTTTTAATAACTCTTCACCTGAATGAACAATTACTAGTTCATTGATAGGTTTAGTTTGTGTTTGAATGGATGTAATTGCTCTGTTGAATAAATCTTCAAACATGATATTATTTGCTGAATTAATTGGTAGAATTACCGATACATCTAATTTTTCTAAGTTTTCCATAATATTATTTTTCTTCAGTTATTTTTAATTTTTCTAATTGTTGATTAAACATTTCTTTCCTAACTTCAAAATAGTCAACAAACAATGATTCAACTTTATTGTCAAATAATTCTTTATTTTGATATTTTTCACCTGTTTCAGACATTTTAACATACAAATCTTCGTTTATGTTATCTTCTAACCAATTTTGTGCAAAATTTGCTAAAATATCGATAATTTCATTAAAAGAGTATGTCCAAATACCGTTATTTTCATTCATCCAATCTGGTTTTAAATTAGGCACTATACCAATTACTGGGGTATTTGAAATCATACTTTCAATTGGGAATGTTCCAAATCCTGATTCTCTATCGACCCAAACAGAAACAAAAGATTCTTTTAAAAATTTCGCAAAATCTGTTTGACTAATATTTTTCATGTCTCTAAAAGTAAACCAACGATATTGCGGATATTTTAAATAAAAACTTTTGATAATTTTTGCGGTGTCTCTTGGTTCTCTACAGTGAATAGAAACAATTGGTTTTGATGGTTTGTCTTTTTTTCTGAACACTTCAGAAATCAAAGGTTCAACAACGTCAACACTTACATTTTTAAAAACTGATTTGATATATTCTTTTTGAAATTCAGAAGTACTAATACTCTTTAAAAATCCATAATTAGCCCATGAAATACCTGGAGGCAAAGTTTCTAACATATAATCATATGCTTGACACAAAACTAATTTACCACATGGATAATTTTTAAGTTGCTCCATAACGTGAGCATACAATTCAGGAATAACAACAAAATCTTCAGGTGAAATAGGAAGATTTTGACCTTCAATGGCAATATGCTCAATTTCCATATATTCTTTACCTAACCAATCACTAACTCCTTGGTAATCTGTTGTTTCGTGAATCATTTTTACGTTAAACCCTTTGTTTATCAAGGACATGGCCATTTGATAAATGTAAGAAACACCTGCCTTGGGGTTTCCTTTAGTGTCTTGAACCAAAAAATAAATTCTTGCAGTTTTATTTTCAAGTCTTTCAACTGATGTTTCAATTTTTTTAATTTTGTCTAATTCCATTTTACTATAACTTTTTTATTATGTTGTTTATTAATAATGTGTTAAATGCGAATTTAAAAGGAATTGATAAATTTTTGGCACCATGTATACCTAAATTTTCATCAAGCTCTTCTCTTTCGGATAATATAACATCTACTAAATTTTTATATACTTCCCATTTTGAAACGCTTATGTGTGGTTCAACTTGACCATCACCTTCAGTTGATTCCAAAGCGGGAACAGACATTGCAATTTTATTTTCTATTTCCTGTACGTCGATATAATATCTTTCACCTAAAAATTCTAACATATTTCTAATTTTTGTAAACATTCATCTAATTCTTTAAGTGAACTGATTTCGTGTTCAGATTTATTTTTTTTGTTGTATTGAGTATTAAACTTTATAACAACTTTGTTTTCTGGATGGTCTTCAATTAAACTTGGATTTGCGCTAACTAAAACATCAATTTCATCCCAAATTGAGTTTTTAGTGGTGTCTGAATAAAATTTAATTTTTTCGATTTGACAACCAAACTTTGATAGAAAAAATAATGTTGCAGGTTTAGATTTACCAATTTCATCAGATATAATTACAATATCATTTGTATTTCGATATTTCAAATAAATGTCATTTAAAGTATGAAATGTGTGCATTTCTGCAGATTCGGCATGACCAAATATTTGCATTGCAAATTCTTGATATAAAAAATCATAAAGTTCATCATCAGATTTAAACTTAAAATGGTTTAATAAATTAAGACTGTCGACATTACTTAATATTTCGTATCCAAATTCTTCTTCTTGAATAATTGATTCAGTATTACCTAACTCATTTAAAATATAAGTTTTTTCTGTTGAATTGTTTTCAATTAAAAACTTTTCATATGTTTGTTGAATTTTACCCAAGGTATTTCTTAGTACACCGTTAACCTCAATTCCTATTTTCTTCATCGTATTTCTCTAAAATTTTACCAATTAATGGGTTTCTTACGTTTTTTGCATTTCTAAAATCATAAATTCCAATATCGTTTACATTTTGAAATCTTTGAAGGGCGTCGTATAGTCCTGATTGTTTTTTATCTTTATATCTGTCAGTTTGTTCCAAGTCGCCAGATATGAAAAATTTACTATTAAAACCGATTCTTGTCAATAGTAATTTAATTTGATTTGGTGTTGCGTTTTGAGCTTCCTCAAATATTAAAATAGAATTATCAATATTCATACCTCTCATATAAGCTAAGGCAAAAACTTCAATTATTTCAGCCTCTTTTAGTTTTTCTCTGGAGTCCTTACCAATTATTTTATTCAACAGATAATATGATGGAAAAATATAAGGGTCTAATTTTTCTTCTAAATTACCCGGTAAGGAACCTAATTTTTCTTCAGCCTCAACTGCAGGTCTTACAATAATTATTTTTTCATATGAATTAGATGGGTCCATCAAAAGGTCAACCGCCGCCTTCATTGAAATATAGCTTTTACCAACACCTGCGGGACCTGAACAAATGGTAATTTGATTTGAAATTAATATATCATAATAATGTTTTTGTTCGTCAGATAAAAATTTACTTTTTTGTTTTCTTTTTATTGTTGCATTTATGAAATCTTTTTTGGAAAATGTTTGGGGTACTATAGGCTCTTCTGTTGTTATTTTTTTTCTTGAAGACATTTATTAATTTTTTTTGTTGTTTTATAATTACTGAGACTTTTGTGAATGTATTTTTTTTTTAAGTTCTTCATCTACTTTGTATTCAATCCATTCGTAAGTTTTTTTTAACCCCACTATTAGTGGTTGGTTGACTTCCCATCCAATTTTTTCTTTATATAGTTTGTTGTCTGAGTTTCTACCTTTCACACCTAAAGGGCATTTGAATCCGTATTTATCTAAAAAATCTTGACCTCCAATATTATTGATACTAATGTTTTTACCTGATATATTAATAGCCATTTGAGCCAATTGATTAATAGTGACCATTTCTTCAGAACCAATATTAACAGGACCTAAAAAATCACTTTCCATTAATTTTAAAACGGCCTCAACACACTCATCGACGTATAAAAATGAACGAGTTTGTTGGCCATCACCCCAAACTTCTATAGTACCGTTTTCTTTAGTCTCCGCAGCTTTTCTACACATGGCTGCTGGTGATTTTTCTCTTCCTCCATTCCATGTACCTTGTGGTCCAAAAATATTGTGGAACCTTGCAACTCTCACATCTAAACCATAGTTTCGATTGAATGCCAAGTATAATCTTTCTGAAAATAATTTTTCCCACCCGTATTCTGAGTCAGGGTTTGCGGGGTACGCAGAAGATTCTTCACAATTTGGGTTTAATGGGTCTAATTGATTATGTTCGGGATACATACATGCGGATGATGAATAAAATACTTTTTTAACTTTCTTTCTGACACATTCATGCACAACATTAAGATTTATTGTTGCTGAATTATACATAACATTTGCGTCATTTTCTCCTGTAAAAATGTATAACGCTCCACCCATATCTGCGGCCAATTGGTAAACCTCATCAACATCTTCTTCAATAACTAATTTAACCACATTGGGGTCAGTTAAATCTCCAAGTATAAACTCATGACAAATATCTTCATGAGCAAAATATTCGTGTTTTTTTATATCACAAATTCTTATGTGATTCCCTTCTTCTTTTAATCGTTTTGCGAGGTGACCACCTATGAAACCACCACCACCTAAAATTACTACTTTTTTCATTATTTAAAAATATTTTTGGTATATGTCAAAATATTCGACAGTTTTTTCAGGAAGTAAATCCCTATAATTTTTTAAATTTTCTAATAGTGGTAAAGTGCCTCTGTACCCAATAACTTCATTCTCTAAATTTTTAACCAAATCTTGAGGATTTCTTGCTTGGTAAACAGAAGCTTGGGTATATATAACGGAATTGGGGAAATGATGTTGCATTACATATGAACCCCATATATCATCCATTCGACCTGTGTAAGGAAATACACTATAATGTTTTAACACACTTCTATGTAAGAATGTATTTTGAGAGTTAAATGGTGATAATTGTTTTGTCGTGAACGCTTCAAATGGTTTAAATTTAATTATTGGTTTTTTACTTAACCTACAAATTGCATCAATGTCAGGGTCACCGTCCCAAAACTCAGCTTGAACCAAAGGGGTAATTTTTGTTTTACCTTTGTATTCAATGTTGTTTTTAACTTGTAAATGTTCAATCGGGAATCCTCTATGCCATAAATCATTATGTTCAGTAGTTGAAATTGCGTCGAAATAAGAGCACGATAAATTTTCATATTCATCAACCTCCACTTCTTGACCAATCATTATATTATCCCCCCAACTATCGTAAGGGATATTATCGTCATCTACTGTTGCAATGATTTCAGCACCTTGTTGATACGCATAGACAAATCCAATGTTTCTTCTTTGGATGGTTTTCCAACCAATAATCTCAGATAATTCAGGATATAACTCTGTTTGTTTTTCTGGTGATAAATAAATCACATTTTGACAAACAGAAACTAACTGTTCATACATTTCGTGTGGAGTTTTTAAATCTCCAACTATAACAAATGTAAAATCTTTTTTATCTGCAATTGATGCAAATTTTAATGTTGCTTCAGTAATTGGGTTAATTGTTGTTGTTACTATGTATTTTTTCATAATAATTCTGTTATTTCTCCGTTAAATTGCATTCCATGTTTATTGTTTTCTGTTTTTTCGTTAGAACCATGATTATGGTAATTAGGGTACTTTATTCCTGCAGCCTTTAGCGTATAACCAACTTCTCTAAATGCTGACATCATGCATTGTTCCGCCTGTGGATAGCATTGAAAACACTCTTGGTGTGATTCTGATAAATGTTTAATTGTTTTCCACCCCCAACTACATACCCCTTTTTGCCAATACCCATTATTTAGTTCTGTATCTCCCATAAACCAATTAGGGTCTAAAATGCCGTCTCGATTAAACAAAACCAAACCATCATTTTCTTCTCTAATATTAGCTTCATGTCCAATACCATTATAATAGTTAGGATTCCTTAAGGGTCTACTGTTAAATGTGTATATACAATCATCCTCAACATATAGATTTTTAAATTGGTTGGTATAAATAGCATCAATGTTAGATAAAAATTTAATATCTTCAGGATTTGATTTTTCATTAATATAGTTAAACATTTCTTGCATAGAAATAAGTCTTTCCCTACCTAAATTAACAACATTAACCACATCCGATTGAAACTGTTTATAAAATTCATAATATTCCAAGTTTTCACATAAAATGTGAATCTTATCAAAAATTTTACAATTCCATTTAATAACGTTAGTTATTTCAGTATTTCTTTCCTCGGTTTTATATTTAAAACCATCAACAATTTGTACTAAGCTCATGTTTAATTATTTGTTATAATACATTTTAATACTTGGTCATTATAATCCGCCACTAAATTAAATGCTTTTTGAATGTCCTCAAATTTAAATTCGTGAGAAATTATTTTTTCAATTTCAGTGTCTTCGGAGTATTGTTTAACACAATCATGTAAAGTTTGATTTGACCTTCTAACATTTTTAATTGTTAGTTCTTTAGTTCTCATTCTGTGTGGGTTATATGAAATAAAATCAGACTCAGGAATACCAATCAGAGCGACTTTACCATTAACCGCAGCAACATTAATACACCCATCAATTGATTCTACAGTACCACCAGTGTCTACGGTAATTGTAGTTCCCATGCCGTTAGTGAGTTCTTTAATTTTTTTATTGTAATCATCAGTTAATAAGAATGATTTTAATGCCCCAAACTTTTTAGCGAAATCTACTCGATACGGTAGTTTGTCAATCATGTAGATATCATTTAACCCCATTTTTTTTAATATTGAAAACATACACAATCCAATAGGACCAGACCCAAAAATAGTTGCGGATTCAGTAAATTTAGGCTCAATTAAATTTGCAGTATGAAGACAAACACCTAACGGTTCTAACAAACTTGCTAAGTTAAACGACATAGAATTAGGTATCTTAACAAGTTGTAATTCCTCAACAATAACATAATCCGCAAAGGCTCCTTGAGTATTTGCCCCCATAAATGTACCCTTTTCACAAAGATTGTGCTTACCCTTTAATGCCCAATATGAAGTAACACAAGGCATTCCTGGTTCAACCGCAACTCGGTCACCATCTTTAAATTTATCTGACCCATTTGAATCTACAATAATTCCTGATGGTTCGTGACCCATATACATAGGTAAAGGGTTCTTAAACGAACCCAAACCGCCTTCTTTAAAATAGTGCATGTCAGAACCACAGATTCCGACAGATTTCATTGCGACTAATATTTGACCTTTCTGAAGTTTTGGAATTTCTTCTTCAAAAATTTCAATTTTTCTAATTTGTGTTAGTTTTGCTACTTTGTTTTTCATAATCAATTAATGCTTGTTTTAATACATCACAAATGTAATCCACTTCTTTAACCGTTAATTCTGGATATAATGGAGGGCATATATGGTGATTACAATAATAATCAGTATTTGGTAAATTTACATAGGAAAATTGTTTTTTATATAAAGGTTGGTGGTGAACTGGTATTTTATATACTTCACCCGTCAATGAAATATTGTGTTTTTTACAGTATTCCTTCAACCATGAACTATTGATTGGTGTTTTAACTATGGCCTTATAATATGCACACCTACCATCACCTTTTTGTTTAAGTACAACGTATTCAGTTTCTTTTAAATTACTATAATACCTTTCTAATAACTGAGACCTTTTTTCAATCCTTGTTATTACTCGGTTACATTCAATACTACCTAATAATCCTGTGAACTCGTTAATTTTAAAATTGTTACCCTCAGAATTAACAATTACACCATAATCATTAATATCACGACCAAAGTTTTTTAACGATTTCATTTTCTCGTAATATTTTTTGTTATTTGTTGAAACAATTCCCCCTTCACCTGTTGTCATTACTTTGGTCGGGAAAAAAGAAAAACACCCTATATCACCAATGGTGCCCGCGTTGTATTTACCTCTGTATGAAAGTTGTGCATGTGCAGCATCTTCAATTAAAGGAACATCCATTCTCTTACATAAATCAACAATCTTAGAAATCTTATGAGAAATTATACCACCAATATGTACAATAATAACTGCCCCAACATCTAAAGTTAACTTTGATTCTAAATCTTTTGGGCAAATAGAAAAAGATTCTGATTCCATATCTAATAGTTCAACAATCCCTCCTGAGTTGGTTACAGCGACACTGGTTGCAAAAAATGTGTTAGACGGAATTAAAACTTTTTTACCCCTAACATCAATTGTTTTTAATGCCAATTCAATTGCGGTTGTACCATTAGAACACGACATAACATATTTTGATTTAATTAGTTTAGCAAACTTATCTTCAAATTCTTTAACATATTTTGATTCACCTAATGGTCTATTCGATGATAAAATATCCCAAGAACCTTTAAGGAATTTTAATTTAGATTTTAAATCAAATTTTAATTTGAAAATTGGGATATTATATTTTTTCATGTTTATAATTTTTTTTTAACTTTTGATGGTGTTCCCGCAACCATTACATTCGAATCTACATCATTAATAACAACTGAACCTGCAGCAACTATTGAGTCATCACCTATGATTATTTTTGGTATTATTGTCGAACCCGCAGAAATAAAAGACCTTTTACCGACTTTAACATACCCACAAAGAGTTGCGTTAGGTGATATTTGAGAAAAGTCACTAACAAAACAATCATGCTCTACGATTGCTCCCGTATTAATTATCGTGCAGTCTCCTACATGTGCGTCAATGTGAATGACAGAGTTGGGGCAAATTAAATTACCATAACCAATTTTTTTTGTCGATATGACCGCCGATGGGTGAATACAATTAATAGGTTCTTTTTTTGTATAAGATTTAATTAACTCATAATTTTCTTGTCTCATTTTATTATCACCGGTTGCAATAAAATATTGAATGTTGGGTGACCGTAAATGGTCAAGTGCCTTATCTATTGTAGGGTAAATTATATTACTTGTGATTTCATCTGAAAAACATTCCACATAATATAGTAAATAATCTGGGTGTGTTTGACTAAAAATGTTGGTTGCAATTTTTGCACCTGCTGAACCACCAACGATAAAAATAGATTTAGGTTCACTCATATTAATTCTATAGGTAAATCTTCGTTAAGCATTCCCCAATTTTCAGTATTTGATGTTTGTATAAAATCTCTAATTATTAAATTTTGGTCAGACATTGGGGGTACGTATTCATCTTTATCTAGTATTGATTGTTTTCCATGGTTTAGATGAAAAATATAGTGTTCTAAAACTTTTATATCGGAATAAAACGATGCTTTTTTCATTACATTAGTATCTATACCGCATCCGTAAAGAACCGATTCTTCAAACCCTTTCATTTTTAACCAAGTGTTTCTATGTCCTATTTGATAATCACCACAACAAATAACTAAAGACCATTTGTCGTTTTCATTACTAACTCTATCTTTAGGTCTAAATGAATCTTTATTTAATGTTAGATGTGAATATAAAGAATTAAAATTGTTAAAAGATAAATGAAGTGATTCATCAACATCTCGTCTGGGTACAGTATAAAACGAATTTACGTTTAATTTAGAAAAGTCTAATGGTGTAGTTACAATATCTATATTTGTTGAGACGATAAAATCATTTGAAGTTCTTCTTATACCTACATTACGACTAATAGATTCTATCATATTGTATTGGTAGTAATAAGGGTATTTTTCTTTTAATAATTCTTTTGGTACTTGAATATATTTTAATTTACCGGTGTGAGGTAAATTATGTTTTATATTTGAAATTACCCCTTTACCTTTTTCAGTTTTCCAATCAACAAATACAATTTCATCGTGATTCTCAATTAATGAGATGAGTGACATTGTGGTTCTTTTATATAAATTACCACCGTAATTATCATTTTTGGATGATAAAACAACAGAACTTTTCATTATTTTTTTTTATATAATTTATCACAAAACATTTTACCATTAACCGAACTTATATGTCGAGTACTTTCTCTGACTAATAAAAATCCATTTTCTGTCATATATTTTTGAATATTATGGTCAAATTCAGAATCTAAATCGGTTACTTCAATAATAATGTATGTAAAATTTTTTATATTTTCACCTATACCATCAAGCACTTGTAATTCCGCACCTTCGGTGTCAATATTTAATAAATCATAATTATTAAAATTTAAATTTTCTCTATCAAATAAAGTTTTAATAGTGATTGTTTTTGTTTTAACCGGAATACCATTTTTTTCAATCAATGAGCTTGAATCAGGATTCGATGGTGGACAATATAAATCCATATCTAAATCGTCAACATTCCACGCAGCTAAATTGTAAATTTTCTGACCAAATCGTTCTATTTCATTTTTAAATGTAAGGTATGAATTTGGGTTGGCTTCTAAAAATATTGAGTTGCTTCCACAAAAATGGGCGTATTGTTTTGCCTCCCATGCATCCCAAGCACCAATATGTAAAACACCTTTTGGTGACCACCGTAAATTGTAAAATAAACCCTTATTATTACCAAATTGACTTTCCCCTACCGGATTTGGGTCTTTATCCCAAAATGCTCCAAATAAACTCATAATTTTTTATTTTCTTTTTAATATTATTTCTTCAGTTAAATTACCAATATTATTAATTTCAATAATTTCCCAATCGATTGCGTTTTCCTCTAACCAACTTTTACTAAAAAAAGTAACATTGATGTGTTGTCCCGGTTGCCACTCATTGAAAGTTAACTCAACTCCATCATCAATCATACCATCGTAAATCACAAAAGTACACCCAACGTTAGCAATTTCTGCTAAATTTTTAAATACGTCAGATTTAAATTGTGCTGGAATATGTGGAATTACAGCGTTTGTAAACATAAAATCAAATTTGATTGGGATTTTAGGTGTAAGACTTTCAGTTAAATCCGCAACAACAAATTTTAAATTATCTGTCTCATATTTTTTTGCGTATAAGATTCTATTTTCAGAAAAGTCAACACCATACGTATTATAAAAATGTTCTTTAAGGACTCTTGTAAAATACCCTTGGGCGGAACCAACATCCAAACAATTCTTATGTATGTCTTTATCAATTAGTCGTTGTATTTTTGGTAGAAGGTTATCAATCATCCAATCAACACCTCTACCATCTTTAGTGTAACCTGTTTCATCATCCAAATAAGTTTCAGATTCAAAATACTTTTTTAATTCTTCTTTAATGTTTTCAATCATAATATGTAAGTCCAATTTTTTGGGAATAATTCCAAAACATGAAAATAATTCGGAGGGTTATGTTTTGAGTAAACTGTTACGTTCTCTAAACCTAATTTTGTTAAAATATATAGTAATGATGTTTCTGCTGTGTATATGTGTTTGGCTCCTAATATAATACCTACCCAATCAAAAATACTATATCCTTCAATATATGTCATCTCAATAGAGTTTTCATATTGACCCATATGACTGCAGTTTTGAGAATTAGGAGGGGAACCAAATTGTCGATTTACGAGATTATACTCCAAATCTTTAATATTCAATATATTCTTTAATTTTTTTTCTTTTTCTAAATTTCTTTCAAACTCAAAGAAGTCTACCCAATCATGATATTCCATACCTAATAAATTATATTTTGAATACATAACCGATTTATTAGGGTAGTTTCTATCAAAATTTTGGATAGGTAAATAAAGTAATGAATCACTTATTTGAATTGGTGTTGAGTCTCCCCTCATGAATATATTTTTGTACGGAAACGATTCATTTTCGTCAACAAAAGTGATATTCTCAACTTTTATATAATCTTTAATATATTTAAATTCTGAAATAACCGGCCACAAAATTTTATATCCTTGGGATAAATAATGTTTTGCGATTTTTTGTAAAAAGAATATATCACCTAAACCGGCAGGTTGTCGGATTAAACAAATTTTAGACATAGTTAATTAAATAATTTTCAAAAATCCAATCATCAAGAATACTATATTTTTGTACTCTTTCAAAATTATCTTTTATTGCTTTAATTTTAGAATCATAAAGTTTTTTAGTGAGTTGTAAAGGGTTAAAAGTATCCTCAAGAAAAATTATACCGTCAGGATTAAAATAATTTATAACTTTTTTTGTTCCCATGTAAACCGGAATTGTACCGGTAGCAAAACAGTCTAATATTTTTTCCGTAAAATAAGTGTCGTAAGTATCGTTTTCAATAACAATTGAAAACATGTAATCTTTTAAACCTTCTTCTTTATTTTGAATTTCATTGAAACCTCTACCATATAAATCTAATTTGTTCTTATTTTTTTGTGCAAAATTATATCTAAATCGATGTTGTTCTGTTATTTGTTTATCTGAAGTAATCATCGATAATAACTTCGTTTTTGGATAAATTCCAAAATCTTTGATGTAACATCCGTAAGCCGGAGTCCATTTAAATTTTGGGTGTAATAATAATAACTCGTCGTTATGTGTCCAAATTTCTTCGAACGTACTTAAAACTTGCTCTAAATTATTTTTTACGTTATTGACCGCATTGTTGTCAAATTTTTTAGATTCTAACAACCATAGAAATTTTTTTTTACTTCCCCCATCTTTTTTATGGTCGATAATACCTTTAAAAAAATCATTATCCAAATATACAGAAATATGGTTTTCATAACTATTAAAACACCACTGAATATTGATTGGTGGTTTATTTGCTGTGGACCCTTTGTCGTGGGCAAAATTAATTGAAAGCATGTTTAACTTAACCATCCGTCTTTGTATTTTACTTCAATTATTTTCCAATCAGATTGGTATATATCTTTGTAATTATTAGGACCATTAGGACCGAACCAAATTGAAGGTGCAATTATTTTTTTATGTGGATTTTTATTTAAAAAACTGCCCCACCAAGAAAATGTTGAGTTAGATATTATGTTATGATTACATAGTGACATTAACCACATATCAACATAATCTTCTTCATCAATTAATGTAATATTTTTACCGTTAAAATTTTCTTTTAACCATTTTTTGTCGTCACCAAATAGGAACATATGTGAGTACTGTCCTATTTGTTTAAGTGATTCATTTATATAAGATTTAGAAACACTTGGGTGTATGTGGGGGTTATTTTTATAATCCCCAAATCTAACATGTATAGATACTGTATTATCTTGTTTTAATTGTGGATATTTATCATACATCTTATTTATAAAATCTTCAGTCGGGGAAAAAATATTTCTAATTTGTTCATCATATCCCAAAAAGTTTTTACTACTTTGAAAATACCCTTCAAAGACAGTGTTATTAGTTTTTGGATTTACTTCAGAATATTCCCAAGGACCTTCAACGACTTTTTCAAATCCATCAATAGACTCAACAAACTTTAAATTTCTAAAAACGTTATTAATATAGTTTGAAGCTTGTCTACCTTGTAATGGTGTCCATGATTTAGGGACAAAAACTACTTCTCTATCGTGTTTTATTCCTTGTGCCAATGCGTGAGCAGCTTGAAATAATTGATTTCCTAAACCGCCCATTAAATTACACGAGATTAAATTATTCATTTAACTAACTTATTTAATTTTTGTTTATTTCTAACGATGTTTGATACTTTTATTTGTTCAAGATTGGAACCACTAGCACTACCTTGTTTGTGGTCATTATATGGGTTTTCTTCATTATAAACTAATAGTATGTCGGGTATAAATTCATAATGATTTTCACCCGACATTTCAACCATAGGAAGTGAGTATGCGACATCGGCTCCTGATTTAAAATAATTTTTATTTTCATCTAAAAACATTTCTTCATCTATACTTCTCCATAGATGTGCTTTCCAAGTTCTTAAATGGGAAAAAACAAATAAGTCACGTCTTATTGTGTTAGGATTCGTCTTTGACGAAAACCCCATCCTTCCATCAGAATATATAAAACTACCGTTAGTAATCCAAAGATTTTTGTTTTTAGAATATCTATCAAAAATTTTTTGTAAAACTAATTCATTATAAAACCAATCATCACCATCCAACTCGACAATAATATCTTCATCATCAATTAATGATTCATCCATCAATAAGTCATCTAAATTTTTTAATTTGAACTTTTTTTCAGTGTTTTTGATATGAATAAATCTTTCATCACCCTCTATTAATTTTTCTATGATTTGATTTGTATTGTCATTAGACATATCATCAATTAAATACATTTTAAAGTCCCGATAAGTTTGAAATTTAACCGAATTAATACATTTTTCAATGTAGTTTTCAACATTCCAAAAACAACTTACAACTTTAATCATTTAAAACTTTAATATATTCTTCTTTTATTTTTTTCGCTACTTCAATTGAGTTAAATTTACTAACATCTGTCGGTGGAGTATATAATTTTTTATTTAAAATATAACCACTATTTTCAACATTGTAAATCCATCCAGGTTTATTACACATCCAACCTTCAATAGTCGTTCTTCCCAAAAGAATACCTGCAGTTTCAGAACAGTTTTTAACATACTGTTCAACTTTACTTGTTGCGTTAAAATGTTTTACGTGTGGATTTTTTAATAAATCATCCAAGTAATTTGATTTATTTTCACCAACTAACCATAATTCTTTATTAATTTCAGAAGAGTATGTAACTAAATCTCTTATTGTATTTTCTCTTAAATAATCAATTGTACCAACAAACAAAACATAATTATCATCTTTAATATTGTTTGAATTGAATCTTTTTGTATCGATTGGATTATAAATTACTTCAGTATTATTTTTATCAATATTAAATTTTTCGACAATATGGTTTTGTATCTCAGGACGAATGCAAATATATTTTTTAATTGAATCGTGAATAATTGGATTTTCTAACTCAATAACTTCAGAATGTATTGTTGAAATTTTATCAATGTTTGGATACATCTGACACATTTGATTTGAAACTGGTGTGTGTTGGGTATGTATAATATCATAATTAACATCGCCAATTTTGTACATTACATTTGGTTGTGTCGGTTGAAACCCTTGTGGTGTATTAAATCCCCATTTGCCGTCACCAAGTTTATAACCAGGTGCATCTTGAAATGAAACAACTTTGATTCCTTGTTGTTTTGCTAATTGAGATAACGGTCCATTAATGTCTGAAAGTACCGTGACATCGCAATTTAATTTTTTTAATCCTCTTGCTAATTCATAAACATACATTTCTGAACCTGTAAAAGTTTTAAAAAATAAACAAGATAATAATACCTTTAAAGGTGATTCTAATGTTAGATTTCTTTTTATTTTAACGGGTAAAACATCTTTATATTTTATCGCAAAATCTTCTCTATTTTTTTCCCATTGTTCATTAGTCATACCAATAGATTTATGTGTGACTCTAACATCATACATAACACCTATTTTAACATCTTCTAAATAATTTCTAAAAGAAAAATCTACATCGTAAAAGTGAAACCCTTTAACTTCTTCGTTAAAGTTGTGTTTAATATTTTTTTTATTAATTGCAATAAATAACCCATCTACCAACAACACGTCATCCAACTGATTACCTTTGCTTGGTGAATATTTTGACTCCCATTTTTTTCCTTCATGTTCGTGATTAACAATTCCTTTAAGTTTTGAAAAATCTTCCCACCATTTACCAGATGAAGGTAATGATGTTGAACCTGCAACTCCAAGAATACCGTAGTCAGAATTTCTTTTGAAATAATTTAAAACTTTTGACGCCCAATTTTTACTATCAAAATAAACGTCATCGTGCATCAATACAATAATATCATTAGTGGAGTCGTTTAAAATTTTATTGTAAGCTTCACTAAGAGAATATACGCCATTGTTTTCAATTGGTATTATTTCCAATTTACTCACTCCTGATGTTTTTTTTAACATTGAGACAAAATTGTCATCTATTTTTCTTGTTGAAAATCCTACAGTAATCATAAACCAGTGCTCCCAAATCCATTATTATTTCTGTCTTTTGAACCTAAATTTGAAATTTGTGTTAAATTAACCCATTTGCCGCTGACAACAGGACAAAGAACCGCTTGTGCGATTTTTTGACCTTTTTCAATTTTAACTTTTTCTGTTGTTGTATTAAATAAAATAACTTGTATTTCACCTAAGTATCCACTATCAACCGTTCCTGGCGAATTTAAAACAAATAATCCTTGATTTAATGCTAAACCGCTTTTGGACCTTACTTGTATTTCATAACCATCAGGAATGTCAAATCTCAAACCCGTAGGTATTAAAGCTCTAGAATTTGGAAAAATAAATTTTTCTTCCGAAGCTCTTAAATCAAACCCCGAATCACTTTTGTATGAGTATACAGGATTTTGATTTTCGCTATCATTTACAAAATTTAAATCAACTGATGATGTAAATTGACCTTCAAAATGTTGATTTAATTCATCAGTATTAATCCCCATAGATTTCAACATACTTTCAGGGTTAGACATATCAATATCCCCAAATTGTGATTTTAGGTCATTTAACGCCTTCATACTATTTTTGATATCTTTTAATTTTTCAAACATTATTTTAAACTTTTTAATTTTTTTATTGTTGTAATCAGAACATCAACATCTTTTTCGCAGTACTGTGCAATTTCATTAAGTCTATTATGATTCCAATACGCCTGATGAACCATACCTCCATTGACTTCACCGTCTTTTGATGTTGGTATATCTAAACAAGAACACATTAAATCTAATGAACCAATTGAAGTGTATGTTCCGTATTGCCAAATTTCTTTTGTGTCAATGGCTTTTACTTCCCATGGTTTGGTGTCGTATGATGGAAGTATTTTTGATGGCATAATGTTGTTTATAATCATACGTTTTGCTAACATTGGAATGTCAAAGTTTTTTAAATTATGACCACACAAATAAAAATCTAATTTGTGACAACGGTCTAATAAATTTCTAACTTCCAACAATAAATCATCTTCGTTGTTATTTTTAAAAGTTTGTTTTTTAACTGTACCATTTTCTAAAACAAATGCCATTGATACGCAAACAATTTTAGCAAATTCTGGAACAAGTGCCGCCCTTAAAGAATAAACATCATTCATTTTTTGAAGTTCTTCTTCAAGACCATTTGTTTTAATGTCATCTTCAGGAAATCGTTTTAAAAACCAATCAAAGTATTTTACAAATTGTTCTGCAATTTTAGGGTGATTTTCTTGACATGTTTTCCAATCCTTACATATACCAACAGTTTCAATGTCGATAAATAAAATTTTGTTAATAGGTGTGTTTATCATTTTAATAAAGATTTATATAGATTTGCTCGATTTTTTGTGACCACATTCAAATCGTAAGTGTCTTTTACAGTTTCATATAATCGTTGACCCAAGTCATACGCAAAATTAGGATTATCAATTAATTTTTTCATATTTCTAGCCCAATCACTATGATTTTTTACTTCATCAACTAAAAGTGCGTTTCCGTCAGAAAACTGACCATTTTTTAATGCGTGTTTTAAATCAATGGTATATGGGCCAACGTTTGAAGCAATAATTGCTTTTTTATAAAAACCTGCTTCAATAACTTTTAATTGTGATTTAACTCGGTTAAAAATATGATTTACAATAGGAGATAATGAAACGTCAAATAATCTATAATTTGAAGCATAACTTGTAACGGGCTTTGTCCAAACTCGATTGTAAAAAGGTTCAGACTCTATAATATATTCTGAATCTTCAAATTTTTTCAAGTATTCAAGATGATTAGAAGAAACTAACTTATAATTGTCAGTAAAAATTTCTTCATAACGTGCCCATACAGTTTCTTCTGGTCGTATTGGTCTTTGTTTTTGTTCTCCCGTTTCTTTATTAATTTCGGTAACACTTCCTCTTGTATCAAAACCACATAGATATAATGAAAACTTGTCTTTACTATCTTTTAATTTATTTGTGACACCGTTTAATAATTTTAAATCATGTAAATGCGAAGAACCCCCAAGCCATCCAAACCGCAGTTTGTCTGATGGTTTTGTTTCGTGGTTAAATTGAGACTCTTTTGGATTAATCGCATTTGGAAGAACATGCACGTTTTTATTAATCTTAGATATTTCAGACGCAAATAAAGAAGTTGTCGTTGTAACATGTGCAGAAACTTTTAAATTTGCAACTATCTTTTGATTTAATTTATTTTGTACTATTAATTGGTGTATTGGATGTTCTTTGGTTGGTAACCAGTAGTCGTCCAAATCCATAATTGTTATTACACCAATAGAATTTAATTTTTGAATTAAATCATTAGCCTTTTCAAAATCTTGACCTATTGACCTATGAAAGTGAACAATATCATATTGTTTCCAATAATTATAATCATCAATTTTTGGGTCATAATCTATATCTACGTGAAATTCATCTGAGTGATTGTTTTGTAGCATTACGTGTGCGTCTACAGACCTGTATTTTCCTTTTAATTCAGCCAACTCCAGTACGGTCGCTAGGAACACATAAGACCCTAATTTTTCTGCGAACGTCTGGAGTTGGATTGCTCTCTTGATTCATGTTTTTTGATTAAGTTATTTATTATATTTAGATTAAATTCTAACTTAGAATATTATCCTTTTTCAAAAATAACCATTAATTTTTATTAAGTCAATTTTATTATTATTATATGATAGTAATTACTATTTTGTTTTTTCTTTACTTTTTGATAATAATATGAGTTAGATTTTTTGGGTTGTGATGGCAATAATCATCACTATTCTACTTGAAAATTAAATTTAATTCTTTTATCTAATTTTTTGAATTTTTGTGACTCTTCCTAAAAAAACATGCTTTCCTACTTTGAATTGGATGGATTCGTTAGCGTTTTCTGTGGATTCACTAATAACTCCAGCATTTTGTAATTCTTCTCTTATGACTTCTCTAACAACTTCTTTAATCATTTTTTTCATTTCATTATTATTATAAGTTGTAGAAGATTGTATTGGTGTAGATTTAACTTCTTTTGTTGTTTGTTGTTGGGATTGTTCTTTTTGTTGATAAAAATTATTATCCATTTTCATAAGTCTTTGTGCCCCTTCAATAATATCATCAGATATAGTTGCATTTGACATTGTATTTGGTTGAACTATAGGCCTTTCAATCATTAATTTTTTAATTTCATCAGGTAATTTTGAATTTAAAATTTTTGATTCTTCAATTGGTTTTGTTGGGTCGTAATTTGATTTTTGACTTGTTTGTGTGTTTTCCGAAAGAAATTCTTCAGGTAAATTATACGTGGCTTGAGGGGTATTGAAACTTTCTAACATTGGCAAAGCATTAATATTTTGTGGAATTTCGCCTCTTTTGATTGTATTCTGACGGTCCATAATTTTTTTGGACACCGCCAATCTTTGCATTAATTCTTCTTCTGCTGATGACATATTTTTTATTTTTTATTCATTATCAAATTTAGCGTTAACTAAAATTCTTATCATTGAGTTATCTCCTTGTGAGTTATAGTCAGGTCTTACTTCATCAAATTTATCAAAGGTGGGTTTATATGTAAAGATTTTATCCACTCTAAATAATCTCCATCCTGGTAAAAAATTACCTTTGTTTTGTGCACTGTATGACGCTCCTTCCCTTTCCCATGCTCTTAATACCATATTGTCTCTTTTAGAAAATCCTAAACATACTGGTTCTATTGTTCTATATCCCTTACCTCCGTTGTCATTACCATCATAATAAATCGTAACAACGTTTCTTTTTTTAATAGAGTCCGTCATGTCAGAAATCGCGGCAATTTCTGTAATTAACTTTTTTAAGTTATTTACTAGTTTCATTGTGGAATAAAATATGGATTTTTTTCTGAAAATTTGTTAATTTTTAAATCGTCTTTTCTTTCGATTCTATCAATAGCACTTCCTACATTCTGATTATGCACATCTAAATCCCCACCACTACCTTTTCCTCCGCCGTCTGATAATGCTGCTGGGTTAACAGTTGAATATGGATTTACTTCTTTAAAATCATTTCGAGCAAACATCTTTTTTCTTTGTTCTTCTGCAATTTTTGACAACGCATTGTCTGGTTGTGAAAAATCTAATTTATCTGATTGTACTGGCATTATATTATTTTATTTATTAAATAGTTTATTTTATTAACTTCTTCTTTTATTGCTGTGTCAAATTTATTACCTCCCTTTTCATGTCTTTTACTTGGTATTAAATTGATTCCGTTTTTTTCGTGAGTATCAATAAATTGGTTTTGCATTCCCGTATCACTCTTAACTTTTTTACCATTTTCAACACTATTTCTCCAAGTTTTTAATACTTCATCACACCAAGATTTCATTCTATCACCACCATTTAAAATAAATGGTGCGTCTTCTTTTCTTCCACCGTAACCGTCAAACCAATTTTTTATTCGTTTTATTTGTTGGTAAGTTGCCACCTTCTTTTCACGTAATTCTTTATTTCTATTATACCCTTCGGTTTTTTCGTCAGCGTTTGTAGAGCTAAAACATTGTTCTAAATGTTTTAACAACGTATCGGGTACAACTGCTTTTCTATCGTATAATGAGCTATTCATCTTTCAACATAAAAATTAATTCCTGAATTGGTATATTATTGTCTTTTGCCATTCTTTTCAAAGCTCTAACATTTTTTTTAATTAAATCTCCAACAATTTCATCATCAACTTTTTTTGACTTATTCAATAAAATTTCTTCGTCTAATTCCAATTCTTTTAGTATTTCTCTATCTATGAACCCTTTTTTCTTTTTTATTTGTGGAGGTGTTTTTTTGTCTAACCCTTTTTTCTTTCCTTGGTCTAGTGTTCGTATTTTCGCATTTTGTGGCTTTAATTTTAATTCTTTTTTAAAAAATTTTTCAGTTTCTTCTGCGTCCATAAATTTTGTGTCTTCAAATCCAAAAGCTTTAGACATGTCAATTTCTCTTACGTGACCTTCTCCATAGTATCCATACCATCCTCTCAAAAGTGGGTCTCTTGGGTTTTTGCTCATAAAAACAATTTTATCTGTAATTGTTGGGTTGTTTTTTGTTCCTGTAGTTGCCGGATTTAAAATTGGAATAGAAGACGAATTCCAAGTGCCATCATCATCAACCAATTCTGTAACTTCACCTTCTGATTTTTTTGTTTTTTTTGTGAAAATTTCATGATTCTTACAAGGCATAAAAATCTTCTTATTTTTTTCTGTATGTTCGTGTGAGCCCGTACACCCCAAAGTCTTGGAAACTCTTTCTGCTCTTTCTTTTGTAGAATATTTATAAGTTTTCATTTGATACTTTTTATATAAATATATTCTGTTAAAGTATTTATTAATAAAAATGCCAAGTCAAAGTATTAATTCATATTTTACACCAAAATATTCACAAAAATTAAATTTTGCGAATTATTTTGATTTTACACTTGTCGGAGACGAAAAAGACTACGATGAAGAGGTGGTATTTTCTAATGAATTGATTGCTTACAATGACGGAAATAGACTTCCAATTTTGTTTGATTTGGGTAATTCTGAAACTTGTCCCCAACTACCTATGTTTTTTAATAATTTTTATACAAATGCAACATTGGTTAGTAAAAATTATTACAATCCAAACAATGTTGATTTAAATTGTATATCTGCATTTACAGGAACTTGTGATGTAGGGTTAGTTGGTACAGATAATGGATTATTTACGTCTTTAACTGGCGAAACTTTGTACTACACTATGGGTATAAGGAACGATTATAAGTTTAATCCTTATTATTATGATAGACGTATGAAAATGCATATGGTCACAGGTTACACCACTCCACCAAATGAAGTTTTTTCAGGAAGGCCTAAACAATCTATGTACAATATAGTTTCAAAATATGACCCAACGGTAGGTTATTATCAAGAACTGTATGGTGGGTTTTATCAAGGATTTTATAAACTTTTTGGTTATGACTATGAAGTTTTTCCTGAAAGGTTAAACAAAGGTTGGACAATGGAAACGGTTATAAAACCAAGAAATATAGAAGAATACGGAATCAACACCCTGACACAAGAATACTTAAACACAAAGTACCCAAGTAATGCCGGCACTTTTTTCTATTTTGGAACAAGAGCTGAGAACAAATTTTATCATTACGCAAATGGAAGTCCTGAATCTGATTCAGGATACACTAGAAGCACAATAGGATTGGGTAGTTTAAGTAGTTGCACTTGTTATCAAACAGGATTTACAAATGCAAATTGTGTAAAATTATACCCTACAAGTTCAACAACAGCATATCATAACATTGGGTGTAACTGTGGAGCTTGTACTGAACAAATTCCAAACCCTCCTTTAGACCCAAAGTTTGACGTATTGTCAAATGGATTATCAATTAGATTTAGTGGTTGCCCTTTAAATCCAAGTTTATGCGTAAAATACATTAAAATTACAGGAGATTGTGTTACGACGGGGGTTTGTGAAACTACTGGTGTTACTTTTCAAACAGGGTATACAATTACAGAAGTATGTACTCCTCCAATTTATGATGTATGTGATTATATTTGTGGTGAAATAACTGAAGATAGATGGGTAATGGTTACTGCCGTGTTTGAGCGTTACACAACAATCGAAGAATGTGATTTATTAAACCTTGGTGGTTTAGGTGATATTAGAAAAGTTACTTATCAGTCTATTTTAAATAATACTTCCTACAATTTAATAATGCCCCCTGAAACGCATTCGGGAGACACAAAAGAAAATAAAGTATATAAAATTGTTTTTGACCATAAGTGGTTTGACGATACTTGGTACAGATTAGGTAGATTAAAATTATATATTAATGGATATTTATTCACAATTATTGAAAATTTTGAAGAAATAATTCCAAGAGAATTAAATTGTGAAAAAGAAAAACAAATCGGAGTACCATTTAACATTTCTTGGGGTGGGGGTAGTCAAGGATTACACGACAATTTGATATTTGATTCTTGCCAACAATGGTTTTGGTCTGTTGGAAATATTGAAACGGATTTAGTTTACACAAATTGTAGTGGAAATATAATAACGTTGTCAGGTTTAACAGGACAATCAAATACAATAACTGTGGAGTATGGTTCAACACCTTACTTTACGTCAGCATCAACTGCCAGCACTTTAACATTTATTGGTGACTATATACCTTTGGGTGGCCCTTATATACAAGACCCAGAATTATTTCCAAATGAAATATTATCAGCAACTTCTTTGAATTCTTTATCAACAAATATTTTAGTTGAACAAAATTTTGGGGGGTCTTTTATGGGTGGAATTTCTCAATTTAGAATGTACACTGAGCCATTTAGTAGCCCACAAGTTCAACATAACTTTAGAATTTTAAAAGAAAAATTTGATTTATTTGATTTTTGGTGTCCAAACTGCCTAACGCCACCTCCAACTCCTACTCCAACACCTACTTTAACGCCTACTCCTACTCCTACACCAACACCAACACCCACACCAACGCCTACACCTACTCCCGCGTCTATATTAGCAGTTGCTCAGTCATGTTTTGATAATTTGCAACATGAAGTTATTTCAATACCTCCTCAATATCAAAATCTTGATTTATACTATGTTGTAGGAGCTACCAATGGTGAGTGTTATACAATTTCGGGACCATCACAAGGTCCTCAAACTATAACATGGAACGGTCAAATCTATGGTCAAAATGGAGATTGTGAAGTATGCCCACCTATACCTACACCGGTTCCTTGTTTACAAAATCATTCATATACATCATCATATCTCTTCTTTAGAACTAGCGTTTATGGTCTTACAATAAACAATTATGCTACGGCCTGTGCAAGCTTGAGTTGTTTAATTTCTGGTACTTGCTTACCTTCGGGCGCGGTTGACCCACAATATATGGACACACCAACAATACAAATAGGAACAGTATTCTACGGTAGTACAACAACTTGTAATTATTATCAATCGTCTGGTTGGTATATTGGATTGAATGGTGCCACATATGTATTATTTAGACAAATAAATGGCGTAGTTACGCAAGTTTTTACTAGTTGCCCTTAAAAAAAAATTATTATGGAATTTTTTATAAATCAAAACTCAACTTTACCAATTTTAAAAATGGAACCAGTTGTGGACGGAAGAACAGACGCATATAAAAATATTATAGAAATTTTAGATAACGCGAATATTAGGTTTTCAATGATTGACGAAAAAAATGGAATACATAAAATATTTATGAACCAAGCATATATTGTTGAAAAACTAAAAAACAACCCCGATAACCCAACTGAATATTATCTGTACTACAAATGGGCAACAAATGATACAAAAACTAAAGGTAGGTTCATAGGTGAATTTTCTATAGTTTTACAAAATGGAGAATTAATTTCACCAATTAGAGAAAATCTTTATATAAACATTGTTTGACATTAAGACAACTCATTTTTATATTTATAAAAAAAGGGAAACCACAACGTAGTTTGTGAGTACAATAACCCAAAATTAAAGATATAAAATATGGTTCCACAAGAAGAAATTGAACGCTTTTTATTAGGCGAAGATGATGAAAAATATATCGTATCATTAGAATATGATTACAAAACTTCTAAAATTTACAAAATAATTCAAGACCCAATTAAGGGCAAATTGTTACGTCCCGATACGTTTATTCCATTTGCTTGGGTTGGAGATTTAAAAGGTAAAAACTTTTACAAAAACGACAAACACGCACAAAAACGTGCGATGAGTGAAAATGGTATTATCATAGAAAAACTTGATACTCACAATGATGAACGTTTAGAAAATGGGTTGAGGTATTTAGTTAAAACAACAAAAACACATTCAAATTTAATTAATTTTTTTAAAGCTGGCGGGTTAGACCCTTGGAGTAAAGACAACGTTGATACAATCCAACTTTTATCTCCTGTTGAACAGTATTTAGTTCAAAAAAATAAAAGACTTTTTAAAGGGTTTGAAGAATACGATGAAATCCATAGGTTTGTTTTTGATATTGAAACCACAGGTCTTGACCCAAAAACAAGTAAAATATTTTTAATAGGGATGAAAGACAATCGTGGTTTTTTAAAATTATTATCAGCACAAAATGAAGATGAAGAAAAACAAATGATTATTAATTTTTTTAAAACTATTGATGAATTAAAACCATCTTTGATTGGGGGTTACAACTCAGCTTTTTTTGATTTTCCGTTCATTTTAAAAAGAGCCGAAATATTAAAAGTTAATATCAAAAAAATCTGCAAGACCTTGCATCCCGATTACACACTAAAACAAAAAGATGGTATTTTAAAGTTAGCAAACGAAATGGAACCATATGTTCAGACTCAAATGTGGGGGTATAATATTGTAGACATTGCACACGCAGTTCGTAGAGCTCAAGCAATTAACTCAGACATTAAAAGTTGGTCTTTGAAGTACATTACCAAATTTATTGAAGCTGAAAAACCAAATCGTGTTTATGTTGAAGGTGATAAGATTGGTAAAATATATTTTGATAATTTTGAATATTGGATGAACAAACAAAACGGAGCTTATAAAAAAGTTGGACTTGATTCGAAAATAGATGAGATTTGTAAAAGAAGAAATGATGTTTATAAGTTAGTTACAGGTTCAAAAATTATTGAGGACTACTTGGATGATGACCTTTATGAAACGATGGTAGTTGACGAGCAGTTCAACCAAGCAAATTTTTTGTTGTCTAAACTTGTGCCAACAACATATGAAAGACTTTCAACTATGGGAACTGCGACATTATGGAAAATGATTATGGCCGCATGGTCATATAAACATAATTTGGCACTACCAAAAAAATTAGAAAAAAGAAAGTTCACAGGAGGTCTTTCTCGTTTGGTTCAGGTTGGGTTTTCTAAAAACGTATTGAAACTTGACTACTCTTCACTATACCCATCTATTCAGTTGGTTCACGATGTGTTTCCTAAGTGTGATGTGACAGGTGCGATGAAAAGTATGTTAAAGTATTTCCGTGATACCCGTATCAAATACAAGAACTTAGCTAGTGAATATAAATCTATTGACCCAAAACTTGCAATTTCTTATGACAGAAAACAATTACCAATTAAAATTTTTATCAACGCGTTCTTTGGTTCATTATCGGCACCACAAGTTTTTCCGTGGGGTGATATTGATATGGGTGAACAGATTACATGTACTGGTAGACAATACCTACGTCAAATGATTATGTTCTTTATGAAAAGAGGTTATGTTCCACTTGTAATGGACACGGATGGTGTAAACTTTGAAACTCCACAAGATAGACAAGAGTACAAGTATATAGGTCAAGGTTTGAATGGTCTTGTTAAAGAAGGTAAAGAATATGTTGGAGCTGAGGCTGATGTAGCAGAATACAATGATTTATTTTTACGAGGTGAAATGGGATTAGATATTGATGGTATTTGGCCGTCTACGATTAATGTTGCTCGTAAAAATTACGCACTTCTTACAGACAAGGGTAAAGTGAAACTTACAGGTAATACAATTAAATCTAAAAAACTTCAAACATATGTTGCTGAATTTTTGGACAAAGGTCTTCGAATGTTATTGGACGGTAAAGGTGGTGAGTTTTTAGATTTCTACTATGAATATGTAGACAAACTTTATAACAGACAAATACCTTTAGCAAAGATTGCAAACAAAGCTCGTGTAAAACAATCTGTAGAAGATTACAAAGTTCACATAACTAAAACCACAAAGGCAGGAAATATGATGTCCCGTCAAGCACACATGGAACTTTTAATTAAAGAAGGAAAAAATCCTGGTCTTGGTGATACTATCTACTATGTTAATAATGGTGAAAAAAAATCACACGGAGACGTTCAAAAGAAAAAAGATGAATTGGTTTTAAATTGTTATTTGATTGATGAACGTGATATAGAAATGAATCCTGATTTATTAGGTGAGTATAATGTTCCAAGATATTTAGCAGCATTTAACAAAAGAATTGAACCACTACTTGTTGTTTATAAACCTGAAATTAGAGAAGACATTTTAATTGAAGACCCAAAAAATAGACCTATTTTTACTAAGTCCCAAACTGAATTAGTACGTGGTTACCCCATGAAAGAAACACATCAAGATACGTTAGAAGAAGTATTAACTTTATCTGACATGGAATTAACGTTTTGGAAAAATGTAGGTATTGACCCTTACTATATGTATTTAGATGGTACTGTTGATTTAGTGGATGTTGATTGGGTTAAAAATAACAAAAAGTTAATGGAAGAATTTGTCGTACAACAAAAAAAGGTGGATGTTGATGAATACTTTGAATTTGATGTGGATGGGGATTTAATGGCTCTTAGTTTCGACTAAGAGTTTTTTAATCCATCTGAAGATAATATATACCAGTAATTTCCAACTTTTTTAAACTCAACGCATGAACCTTTGGTTAATTCAACTTCATCATATTGCTCATCAATTAATGAGTCTCCTTTAACTAAGACATTTGTCATTGATTTTACAACAACATGGTCAGTGTTTGATGAATTTAATAAAAGTTCACAATTATCAACACCCGAAACAACTATGACATATTCGCCACTTGTTTCATAAAAAGAATTTGAAACTATTGCAGAATCTGATGTTTCAACTTTATTACCATTAATTATTCTAATTGAAGGAATGGATTTAAATACTGACATATGTCAATTATATAACATTATATGGGCTAGTAAATGGTCTAAACTTTAAGGCTTTATTCATATTTTCTGCCTGTAAGGCTTTTTGCTCCATTTGTTTTTCGGGTCTTAATCTTTCAAGTCTTGCTTTTAATTCTTCCCACAACATTGTCTTTTCATCTTTAGCTTCAGTATTTAAACTTTGCCACTCTATGGTTAATTCACTATCAGGAGTCTTTAAACTACCACTATACTTACCTCTTACTTTTGCCAAAGTTTCTTTACAGTATGCGGTAAACCATCTTCTGACCCAAGTTTTTGCAGGTGAATTTAATTCATCCCATCTCATTTCATCAATTGGTACATCAGAAGGGAGTCTAACAACATCTGGATTTTTTGCTAAACAATCATCTCTATCAAAAGTGTCATAATACCAATACCATACTCTATATTGTTGGTAATTAATGTTTCCAAAATCAAATTTTCCTCCAGGTACATTCATTAAATGTAATGCTTTTTTTCCTTCAGGAAGTGCTGTAATTCTATAAGTTAAATCACCTGTTATGATTCTTCTTTTCATTTGAATGTCAGCCATTCTAAGTAAAATATCAAAAGCCGGTGTAATAAAATAATTTCCTGTTGTTCCCATTTGAGAAAATCCTGCACCACCACCTAAACCAATGCCCCCAAATCCACCAAAACCACCCATAAACGGGTCAAAATATGCAGCATCCAATTCAGAACGAGAAAACCACATTATTTCATTAATTTCACGACCCGCAGGTATTTCATAAATTTGTTGATTTCGTACTAAATCAATATAGTCTTTTTTTAAGACCCAATCACCACCAGATTGTAATCCTACAATTTTTGAATATGCGTAAGTATATTGTGTTTCCCAATCTAAACTTCTTGTTGTAAAAGCCCTTGTTAGTGATTGTTCATCTAAATTTAATCCATATAATGAAGACCATTGTGCCTCAATCAACCAATCATTAACGTGTTGAGCATAATCCTGAATAGATAACTCTAATAAAGAATCCATCATTTCGTCCTCTAATTCAACACTACGCAATGGAGCCCCTAAAAGATTTTTTATTCTTTTATACAATTTACTTCTTTCTGGTTCAGTAATTAAAATAGTAGTTGACATGACTTTTTATTTATAAATATCTTTCTATTTGTTTAGTTTTGATTTTGTAGAATACAAATCATTAACAAACCCCCAATTAACAACTTTCCAAAAATTAGATACGTACTTATCTCTTAGATTTTTGTATTTTAAATAATAAGCGTGTTCCCAAACGTCAAGACCTAACAAGGGGTAACCCCTTTCTTCTTGATTATCCATTAGGGGGTTGTCTTGATTTGCGGTGGTTACAATTTTTAATCTATTTTTATCTGTAAGAATTAACCAAACCCAACCTGAACCAAAACGAGATTTAGCAGCATCTTCAAATTCTGTTTTAAATTTTTCAAACGAACCGAAAGTCTTTTCTATTTTACTTTTGATGGGGTCGTCTAACTTTTGTTTTTTAGGCGACATCATTTTCCAAAATAGTGCGTGATTAAATGCGCCACCACCATTATTTCTAACTATCGTATTAAAACTTGAAATGTCAGATATGATTTGTTCTAAGTTTAAATCTTTACCACTTATTTTTTCTAATTCTTTATTTAACTTTTCAACATAACCTTTGTAATGTTTATTGTAATGGGTTTTCATTGTTTCACTATCAATAAAAACTTCTAACGAATTATATTCATAAGGTAGTTTTTCAACACTTATTTTTTTTATTTCGTTTATCAGTGATTGTTTTTCTGTAGATTCTATTTGTAAAAAAGATTCAATTGTTTCTATTCTTTCAATAAATGGATTATATATAATTTTTTTTAATTTTTTGTTATCTTTTTCAAATTTTTTTATTTCTTTTCCGGCAACCGCGTTTGCCACATTTTCATTTTCGCCACCAATATTTTTAGTTTCTTTTTTGTGTTCTATGGTTTTTTGATATTCGTGGGACCATTCGTGTGAAAGTGTTCTTAATATATCACGATTTAATCTGTCTTTAACCAAAATTTTAAGTTTGTGTTTATCGCTTCTTGAACCTGTGGTCATATACCCAGTTCTTTTACTAACAAATAAAATTTCTACATCTTTTTTCAAAGGGTAGTCTTTTTTTAATTGTGAAACAAAATTATTGATTAATGTTTTATCACTTTCCGTTGGTTTAATACCAACATATTTAATATTCACTTCCATGATATATAAATATCATCGGTTGACAGAAATCATTTTTAACATTTCTTCTATTGTAGATGTGTCATCAAACATATTGTCACCCATTACTGTTGAAATAATTTTCTTTTTTCTATTTAATATGTCGTAAATTGCTCCTTCTATTGTGTTTTCAAAAAGAGGGTAATAAACTGATGTTGAATTTTTTTGACCAATTCTATGTGACCTGTCTTCTGCTTGTGAATGTTCAGCAGGAACAAAAGATAAATCATTCATAATAACGGCCTCGGCAGATGTTAAAGTAATTCCAACACCAGCCGCCTTTAAATTCCCAACAAATACTTTGATTTTATCGTTGGTTTGAAATTCATCAACCGAATTTTGTCTGTGGAACTTAGAACAACTACCATCTAAATAAACTGCAGATTTACCAAAATGATTATAGATTTGATTTAATGTATCGGTAAAGTTTGTAAAAATAATAACCTTTTTACCTTGTTCTATAATGTTTTCTGCTAACTCAATTGTGTTATTAATTTTTTCTTGTGCAATTACTTTTCTTACTTTCATTAGTTTTGAAAACTGAATTGTAAGTGAAGATGATTCTTCAGGGTTTCGGTCATACCAATCAAAATATTCACCCATTAATTCTTCATAGTTTTTTGATTTGAGTCTTAAATAAACAGGTGTGATAATTTTTTCAGGTAAATCTAAAACTTCTTCTTTTAATCTTCTTAGAATGTGAGTTGAGGTTCTTTCTCTTAATTCATCAAGATTGGATGCGCCTGTAACGTTCCACACCTTTCTTTTTCCAACACTAAATTGAAATCCGTTACAATATCTTTTAGCGTATGCCATCCAATTCATTGCAACGGGACTATCAACAAGATTTAATAAATTGTAATAATTCATAGGTCGAGATGTCATAGGTGTTCCTGATAATAACCACACTCTATTAGATTTACTTGCAATATCGTTGGCAATTTTTGTTCTTTGTGCTTGTGGATTAGAAATCATATGTGCTTCATCCATGATTACTAAATCAAAATTAATTTTCATAATTTCTGACTTATCTTTTTCTTTAATGTCGTGGAAATTTTTTAAGATGTCGTAGTTCACAATAACAAAATCATGGTCGTCTGAAAATTTCTTACCTTCTGCAATATAAACAGACCTATCTGAATAATTTGCAATTTCTCTTTGCCAATTTATTTTTAAAGATGCGGGACAAATTATTAATATTTTTTTTGCACCCGTTTCTAAAGAAGCGATAATTGTGGAAGTGGTGTTATGTGTTACAATACAATGTTCTGTAACATATAGTTTATCAGGGGAGTCAACCGATATACAAACACTTTCTTCAAAACCAACTTTTTCAATATTTTTAATATATCTTCCTGTGGGGTATTTTTTTGGTTCAATGTATTTGTTAGCCTTTCGTTTTAATCTGAACGGATTCATACCCTTTGGTAATTTAATATTAACTCTATAAGCTAACTTACCTTTCTTTTTTTCACCCTTATAAGTATATGTTGGGATACAAGTTTTGACTCTTGCAACACCTCCTAATGTTTGTACTACTTCAACAACATCATCACAAAGTTGTTTTGATGTTGTACAATAATCAGTCCCAACAAAATTAGTACCATTATACATGCAATGCCCGTCAGTATCCATTAACCCTTGTAAAATTGATAATCTATTTTCAACTGATGAAAACTTGTATATTTCGGGAATAAATTTAGTGTCTGACCCACATCCCATCAAGTTTAACTTTTTTAAAATTTGTATAACTTCATTTGTGTAACCATCGATTTTAGTTATTCTATAACTGTATTTTGAATTTTTTTGTTTAACTATTTGTGAATTTTTTGGTAATGCGGTTTCAATATAACCTAAAATTTCATCGTCTTTTGTTGTAAAATTAATATTTTTTTGTGTTATACCACCATCACCTAATGCAAGTCCTAACAAATAAGGGTCAATCATAAGATTATCATTTCGTTCAAATTGTATTGGTTTCACGATTGGGATTTGCCATTTATTATTTCCGTTTGGTGATTTATAATAAGTTTCAATTTCATATTCCTTATTTTTATTATGGTTAATTCCTTTAACTTTAATTTTACCTCCCTCATACATTTGTTTTGTTGATAAAACTAAAAACTTTTTTAGTCTTTCGTTTTTTCTATTTTTACCGTAATTAGGGGATGAAACAGACCATAAATGTTCGTCCCCAGATAAAATTGAAAATCCATCGTTGAATGTAATTTTATAGGTTTCCTTTATGCCTTGTGGAAACACTCCTATTACGTTATGAGATTTACCATCACTACCAATAACCTTATCACCAATTTTTATATCACCAATTTTTTTAGTGCCTTTAGGTGTGTAAACAGGCGTATTAACTGGTAAGAACTTACCCAAACCCATATCGTCCGCCAAAATAAACTTTTTATTACCAACCAATTTTTCAATAGCTACCTTTTGGTGTTCCATAGGTGGTCTGACAGCATACTTACTGTAATCTATAACAATATTTTTAACTTCATTATCTTTTAGTAATGCTGATTTTGGCATCCAAAAGTCGTGTAAAGTTTCACCTGAAAAAATTTTACCCCAAATGTGATAAGCTTTATCTTTTTCAACCAACAACTTTTCAACATAAATTTCAGATGGTTCTTTGGTGTACATCTTATCTTCCATCAGTTTTTTACCAAAATATGAATCAAGTTTGACCCATTTTTTTGCAACTTTTGGTTGTGTTGTGTTATAATTATTGATATAATCCGCCTGCGGTCTTGTAGGTACGAAAGACTTACTATTCTCTTTTTTGTGTTTTAAATTAAGGATATAGTTATTTGACCCTTCGTAATTGTCTAAAATTAATAGGGCTTTTGACTCTGGTGTTTTTGGCACAAAATCTTCCATAGTATATATAAAATATAATAAAATTCAAGAAAAAATCAATCAAAGTATTTATAGGTATGACACAACCTAAAGTTCCAATAACAAGATTAAATAAGTTTTTTGCAGAAGAAGACTTTAATTTAGATATAAAAATGGGAAGAGAATGGTTAGAGGGGGATATGAACTTCACTTTAGTTTTATATAAAGTTGATAGGCAAAAAACAAACAACGACGATGTATATGGTGAAGCATTAAAAGGTGGAATACAATTTTTACCACCAATAGAATTTAAAGGTTTGGTTAAAATAGAAGCACCTGCAAACCAAGATTATGGTTCAACAAAATTAGAACAGTTAGAACCAGGTAATTTGACTGTTAGTGTTTATCAAGATTATTTAGATGATTTAAAAATTGATATAGAGTTTGGTGATTACATTGGGTATTATGAAACAGAATATAGAGTTAGATACTATAGTGTGGTAAATGATGGTAGGGTGTTTACTGACAATAAACACACTTATGGTGGTTATAAAAGATTTTATAGAACAATTATTGCAACTCCTGTCACAAATAATGAATTTGAAGGAATTTAATTAAATTATGGCCTTTCCAAAACAAGTAAAAAAACATTTACCTTTAATTCCACAAAAATTTGGTGTGGAAAGAAGAGAAGAAATGCTTGAAGACATAACAAAACATGGAACGTTTTTACCCAAAGGAGTATTACATGCCGATTTGGATAGAGGATTTTTAGATTTTGTTAAAGACAAATTGGGATTAGTTGTTGATGAAAAAAAAGTACCTTTGATTGATAGAATTATAACCAATCAAAATTGGATGCAATTTACACAAACATGGAATTTTCAAGATTTAGATAAAAA